>Ga0210059_1014516_pt1 | contig 11628 bp, 8 predicted proteins | sample Ectturendosymbi2_FD_188042 | JGI IMG/M metagenome (GOLD analysis project Ga0210059, IMG submission 188042) | Ecteinascidia turbinata endosymbiont from Florida, USA - Sample 2 (SPAdes) (version 2) | ecosystem: Host-associated > Tunicates > Ascidians > Unclassified | place: Key West, Florida... | reverse complement strand
AACCAAGACGGCAAAAACAAACTCCAGTTTAGATAACAACTTTAAGCTTAAGCTGCTGACCACACTACCTCAAAAGTATAAATGCCATGTGCAACAGCAAATTTTTGCCTTTTTGACGCTGGCTTGGTGCATCTTAATCGCTGTACGAACAAAAACGTCGGTGGTATGAAGTTGATACAGTTTTTGTTAGGTGAGGGTATTACAGCAAACTTGTTTGCCCCTAGTGCTTGCGGACTCATCCAGAACCTTCCGCGGACTCGGGGTTGAGAAACACTGTGCTAGAGAGCTGTTCAAGGGCTCAAACGGATCGGCCAATCTAATAGATAGCACTCGAAAAAAAATTTTTCGGTTAGGCCAAAGTGTTTCGCTGAAGTTTTCATTGGAAACTAGGCTCGAGTCCAGTCTTATGAGCCTGTTAGCTGTTTGCCTCAAAATTTGATGTTGGAATATCTTCATTTCTTTTCTAATTGCCAAATTCTTGTATGATGATGGGTGAATGGTGTTATAGTTGTGGCATTGTTAACACGTTTGCTGCCAGTGTATGAATATTTCATACCTAGAAATCCCACATGAGCAGCTATTTTCATGCCAATTTTGAACTCCATAACTTGCCAGTCGATTGTGCTGGAGAGCTGTTCAAATCCTCAAATGACTGGTGAGGTTAAAATTCCTCACCATGATGATGCATTTGCAAGAAAGAAAACCCATTAAAATATAAAAAAGCTGATGAAATTGTTACAATGAATGTTATTGTAGTAATAGTGTTGCAGTGAAATCTGTTAAGACTTCACTGATTTGTTCTAACAAGCATGTAACGTTTTTGCACTACACTGTAGCCTCATAACATCAACATGCCTTGTAAAGACAATACCATACAATAAACCTGCAGTATAAAAGTAGTCACTTGAGCAGATTTGAGTGTGCAATTCTGCAAATCCACTTTACATCCTGAACAATTTTCGTTAAAAGAGTTAACGATCTTCACTTCAAAATTGGTATACGAAATACGGAAGTGCTGAATAGCCTTATAATGAATATCATGACCAAAGCAAACGATACAAATGACATATTGCAAACGTTTCGATAACTCCTGTTATCATCATCAGTGCATAGCAATAAAGTTATAGTTCAATGAAAAAAACTTCTACCATTTGTTTGTATTCGTCACAACAGTTCAGCCCCAAAAATCTATCTTTTGAGAAATTCACTTAGCAACTCTGGTTGTTTGTTAAATTCGACCATTTGATCCTTTTTCTAATGACATTTACACAATCTATGGACATAAACTTGTGTTGAACCAGACTTTAGGAGCATGTCAGGGTTTGTTTAGAATTGAATGACTCTTCTACTAAATTCATCCATGCATGATGCGTAACAACTATTACGTTTTGGTTAGGTTCCAAACTTCACTATGGATCCAAATCAAGTGTTATGATGTCTTTCTATAATGTATGGGCAGTTCAGTTTATTTCTGCATCCCGACTAAGCACAAAATACTTTGTCAGGAATACAGGGACAGGAAGCGACGGCCGTAGCTGTCTTTTAAGTCACTGCCCCACAAGTTCACGCAAAACAACAAAATACAAATGCAAACACCATAGCAAAAAGACAACAAAACACATACATAATAAAGACAGTTATTCGGCTGTCAACAGACCTCACATAAACACATTTTGAAAACACTTCCTCTGCCAAAAAATCCATTCCAAATTGTGTTTGGAAACACTGCCTCCACACAGGCAAGCCTTGCAAGGCCCTGACAACATGGGATGACACAGTACCTACGCCTGGCCAACCCATTTCAGTAACCAAAGTCAACAATCAAACAAACAAATAAACAACTGACAAATGAGACCCATGTCCAACCAGCTTACTGGACGTTATCATTCAGACATAAATAAAAGCACAAATGTAAATATCAAAGCAATCAGACAATAATTATTATTAGTCAATTGCCTACTTCAAAACCTATCTAGCACATACAGTATACACAATATTTTGTTTTTAACCAGTTTCCTAAGCCAATGTCATTGCATATGGGCAAAAACTGATAGTTGCCTTTGAAAACTGTATTGTCTTTTTTTTGTAGCATTTACTGTGCTGACTCAATATTTTCAGTCAAGTAATTTGAAGTCACCCAAGGTTGTGGCACTGATGTTTGTTGTAAGTTTTTTAGAAATTCCCTACTTCCCACTTTTTGCATTCACTTGTTGCATAATCCTCACTTTTGTTTTGTGTTTGCAGGTTATTGCAGATTTTTATACAACATTGATGTCAACGTAGGGTTTATCCATGGGTTTGTTTGGTAACCTTTTTAAGGGTGATGGTTATATACCAGGTAGAACTCAGCGACTAGAGAATGCAGATGGCATCAGGGAAGATATTGATGATGAGCTTCATAAAGTATTTCGCCAAATCAGTCGTGGAGATGTATGTAATTTTCTGTGCAAATTTTGTGATATGAACCTTAAATGTAAATTGGCAGTCATTGAGTAATTAATCAATTTGAAACTTATGCAGTTGGGTGTACCCTCTCACGCATTGAAAGCTGCAGCATTTCAGTACTCACGTCAGTGTGGAGCTACAAACCAGCAGTACATGCTGTGCAAAAGGGAATCATTCGATGATCCTCGCAAGTGTCTGGATTACGGAGAAAAAGTGTCCGACTGTGCTGCTGAGTTTTACAAGTATGACAGTGATTGTTTTTCTTAGATAAGAGTTTTTTTTAAGATGGGAGAAGTTCATGATGCTCACTTTGCAACGATTGAGTCGAAAATGTACTGGAGCATTCATTCACTGTAGTTTGCGTGACTGGTACCATGTTAAGTTAACCTTGCTTGTCCAGCAAGCCTTATGCAATTAGTTGGAAGTCCCAAAAATATTATATGTCAAACTTTTGAATTTGTTGAGCTCAGTAGTAAATCCATACATTTAAGAAGAGAGCAGTTAGGGAATGGGACACTACAGTACATCACCAAGTATTTCATAGTCTTTTGTTGAATGCTTTAATCTACAGTAATTGCAAATGCACCCAACGGTTTTGATAGCCTCGAAAGGCTGCAAACGAGATAATGCAAATTCGCTTTTAGCGTTTCGCACTGCATGAGCACGTACCAAGATATTCAACTTTTCAAAACGTTAAAAGAAAATTTGCTTCTAGTTTAGTTGCTTTACAGTGCGTTGGTCTCACAAACCATTGGGTTTGAGAATACTACACCGCAGGCATATTTCTCATTTACCGTTTTTTCCTGACTGAAATATAACGAATAGTTCGTTTCGTTTGCCAAGACAGAGCAGGCATTTACTTCTCCCTTAAAAGTTCGAATATATGTGTTTGCCTTTTTGACCCGTGTCGTGGCGCACTTCACTGTAAAACACGAGATCGGTCAGTTGTTTCGCAATGGTTGACTGCCACAGCCCCAACGACTGCACTCGTTGCATCAAGTTTTTCAAGATGTCTTCGCGTTCAGCGGCGGGACGTGAAACTGAAAATAATTTCATCAGGATTATTTTAAGGTCTTTTAAAGACCCGATTCGGGTCCCAGGAATTGAAAATCCGGTCTCTAGAATCAGCGAAAATTATATCAACGGGTCCCTGGAATGAGAGAAACCGGTTCCCTACAGGACCATCCTGGGTACCTGACATTTTCCTTAAAGAAAAACCTGATTTTATCAGATGTGCTAGCGTTCTATTATGGAGCGCTGTTAGAGTGACTGCCAAGCGTTATCCCCGAAAGTGTGCGTGTTTGAAACCTTTAATTCCAGATGTCACATCGCACGCGCACATTGTTCCATCTTATATGAACTTCGGGCAGTGGTCATGGTGGCAACTGAAATTCTCTACGGGGGCGAAATGGTTGTAACTTTTTGCACCTAACAGCTAAATCTTTTTGGCGCTTTCGCAATCCATTTTAAAATTTTTGGGGGGATCAATTGCCTATCCCTGATTGTGGACATGGCAGTGGTTGTTGATTACGTGTTGATTCAACAACTAACGTTTTTGTATTCTGGTTAGTATATGCGTTAATTTCTTGATTATTTTTTTAGGAACGTTACCGACGCATGTGGACAAACATTTCTTGCTTTAGCGCAGTGCATGGAGCATGATATCCGAAGATCGTTTTCGAGGTGAGTGCCCGTTTGTCATGGAAACGTTGCACCGACGGCAAACGTAATGATGGATCAATTCCTGCCCCTTTGTTTGGGTTGCCGCCCCTGTTTAAACTATGGTTTGCGTTGCTTGTGTAAGTACTTGCGCCACTGCCACCCGGGGACCTGTTGCAAATAATGGGTGAGATTGCAGCGTTTACTTCCGCACCAGTGTTTGTTGTTGAAGGCAGAAGGTCACGAAATTCATTCTTCCATGACGTGAAGCCAATGCATAACTTAAAGAACATGTATTGTAGTTAAAAGTCTGTTGTTGCAACCTCTCCGTACGTTGCGTTGAATGTGCGATTCACCCCGAACGGGATGTGCGCGAAGAACAACACCTACAGGTATGTGGCCTGTATGTGGCGCGAACAAGCAATGATAGAGAGATTGCGGTGTGCCATCTCTATTGTTGCTTGTTGCCACAGTGCGAAGCTTTGCGCACATGCCGCTCGGGATTTCCGATCGCAACACTATCAGGTCCATCCTTTCCTTGCCGGCACGTGATCCACATATGAACTGGAGGCGCTAGTCTGCACGCAGACTGCAACAATCCACTCTAGAATTTATTTTAGAATTCTTGTTGTTTCATATGACTCAGCGAATGAACAGAAACAACGCAGAGGCATCACACGATAAGAAAACCAATTGTCAGTGAACATTAGAATAAAGGAAGACACGATGGCAAAATAACTGATCAATTTAAGCAAAGAATGTCACTGTGTCACATAAGATTGGTAAAGGGCCATGGTGGTCATAATCAGAAACCTGCCTGTGCTGCTTTTACATTTGATTTTGTTGCGTAATATGAGAATACATTGAGCGTCCACAATGCTTTGAAGTCGTGATTTGATACGTGAAATATTTTGAACAGCTGCAGAGAACAGCAGGTGGCGATGGATAGCTGCCTGTATGAAAAGCTTGGCTACGACAAAGTACATTCAACCTTGGATCTCAATGCTAAGGTAATGTTTCAAAATAACAACTTAGCTATTTTAATTAACTGCTGGTCACACGCAATACCTGGCTTTGTGGTAATACGCTGTACTATATACACTGCAACCAGTTACGTGTCTCAGTTTTCAGAACTAATCTGCGTAACACAAACTTCCACTGAATTTGCGCAAAAATTGTGAAAATATGCCAAATAGCTTCAGAAATATGCCAAACAAGCCGAAGCAGGCCGACGGCTGTCGCTTTAGAATAACCGGGATCAGTGAAAGCAAAAATGCGATGTTACTTTGGAACCAGGCCTGGAAGCGTTGCATTTAAATACTGTTTTAATCTCCAACAGTGTCATTTACTCTTATAGAAAATTCTTAATAAGCATTACCTAAATATTTGAAACAATACAGGTTGTGAAAACAAACATGCACCATGGCACAGTTTAAATTACTTTAAATCTGGTACGCAAGCAATTTATATGTTATATATGTCACATGCCACAAAATATCTGCAGTATTACAAAGTGCAGCAGTCACAGAGAACCCACAGAAACAATATCAGGCTTTGCAGGTTCGCATGGACCACATACGCCAAATCGCTAAGCAAAATATGCTATATAGCAGGGCTACACAACACAGGGCACGCGGGCCAAATGTGGCCCGTTAGAAGGTTGAAAATGGCACGAAAGCAATTTACTGAATGCAGTCAATGCTTTTCAAGGTAAACTGAAGCACTTACAGCAGCAATTGTCAATTGACAACATGATGCAGTTTGAAAGCATGTCTTCATTTATACATAAAACTCAGACAGACTTGGTACCTGACGTAATTTATCTACACAAAATTGTTGCAATACTAAACATTCCTAGGAATGCTCGCGGGCCGGATTGGACTCTTTCGCGGACCGAATTTGGCCCGCGGACCAGACTTTGGGGACCGCTGGCCTATACAGTACTAGTGTAGAAGGCAAGGAGTTCGTATGACGACGCATGTTAAAACCACTTGAAGTTTTATCAATCATAGCAGCTGTGAGCTCACAGATTCTGTGTCATTCTATTCAACTGCAAAAATTACATGTGGACTGAAATCACTAGCCCTTGCAGATTCAGAAGTCGTAACTGTTAGAATGCCACAAGTTTGAAAGTGTGGACCAGGGTTTTTAAGGAAAATGTTAGGTACCCGGTATGGACCTGTAGGGACCCGATTTCTCTGATTCTAGGGACCCGATGATCATTTTCTATTATTTTTGGGACCCGATTTTCCCCTGATCCCTAAAACGCCTTAAAAAAACCTGGTGTGGACTAACATAAAGTGAAAGTTGCATTTAAATTCCATGAAATGTACAGGCTGTTGACTATAAGCATAGTTATAGAGCATAGTTTTGATTCATGAAACAGATATACTGTATTATTATCTTCATAGGTTTAAGAGTTGATGCATGTATGCCATGAGTGTCAATGAAATTACTAAACAGGCAGTTTCAGTATTGGCATTTCAATGAATACTTCATGTCGTACACCGGTACTGGCGTTATGAACTTATTTGCATTATGGTATATTGCATAAGCACAAAAAAGTTTGAATGAAAGTTCAGCTATTTGTAGTCAAGGTTGATTGATTTAAATCAGTGATAAAACAAAAAAATCATGCAGTTTTGAAACTTTCCATGATTTGTATGACACATTTAATTGGTATTCTAAACGCTTTCACTTATTGTAAAGAAGGCAGAGACTTCTTATGACAACACAAGTCATAGAATCTAAAATTTTATGAATCATACCAACTGTGAATCTCAAATTTTATGAATCATACCAACTGTGAGGTCCCAGATTCAATGTCAACTAACTGCAAAAATGATGTGTGAACTGAAATACTAATATTTGCAGGCTCAGGGGTCAGAATACCGCAAGTGTGGAAGTGTGAACTGGCATAAAGCAGGCCTGCAGCCAGTTAGGAGGGCAAAATAAACTGTTAGAGGGGCAAGATTTTTGTTTTTATTACGGTATATGTTTTAAACTAACTTCTCTTCTGGGCACAACAAAATTTAGCGACACCGGCCCTGAATGCCCCCACGGCTACAGCCTGGATTAAAGTAAAACTCTTAAAATTCCAGCAAATATGTAGTCTGTTGACTGTAGAAATAGTAGTTTTAAAACGTATTTTTGAGTCAGATTGATAATACACATATATTATAGGTTTTTACCATTTTATGCATGTAAGTTGTGTTTCGTTTGGTACACCGGTGCTGGTGTTATGAATTGATTTGCTCTAAAGGTGGTGAATAAGTGCAAAGTAAGTTTGAATGAGAGTTCAGCTGAATTCTAGTTGCTGTACAAGAAGAAACAAAGCACAAAAACGTTATAATAAAATAAATATTTAAAAATTACGATTTGTTAGGTGGCCATCCTCTACACATTAAGTAAAAAAATATGAATTAAATCTAAAAAATCAGCTTAAAAAATTTTTTTTTAAATCATGATTTTTACCAACCCTGCTAAATATTCTAAAAATGTTGGGGGCATGTCCCCCCTAGCTACGCCTATGAACACACACACGAGTTTTCGACTCGGCCGAAGTCCTGGTTTGTATTCAGTGACTGCAGCGGAGCTGTCTGACTTGCATCTTTTTGAAACTGTTGCTCTTATCTATGTTGACGGCGTTGCAGATCAAGACCGACCGGCCGAAGCCTGAAAACCCGCTGCACTTACGAAACTACGACTACCCTATGGCCATGAGACCTGATTGGCATCGACCGTTTCCCACGCAAGAATAACTATCTGTTCGTTCAAACTGTGTGTTATTTTTAGATGATATTAAATGCTTGAATGATGAATTCATCCTGGTTTCAAGGTTGCACCTCGGCTGGACAGCCAGAGAATTTTTGCTTTCCCGCAGACGCAGAGAAACGGGGGCACTTCAGCTCACAGGGGAACAGAGAAACCACACAAGTAAATAAAAAGAATTTATCCGTTCAGTAACGCTACAAAGTTAATGTTGCGTTGGTGGTAAAGTGACACTGTCGTTATAGCTTTAGGCAAAAAGTCAGTCAGTGAACAAGGATTTCGGCCTCACAAAATACTTATCTCAGTCGATCCCAGCAGTCATTGCATGACATTTATGGGACGTTGGTTCTGGAGAAAAACGGTGAATGACTGAAGTAACGCAATGATGCGGTTAGATTGGGTGAGAAGAGGTCTGCGCTCATGATCCAAGACATTTTTCTAAAGGCCCGCAAAGGCAAAACGGAAAAACAGCCAAGCCACGAAAAGAATGTGTTGCAAACGTGTAATAAGGCCTATTCAGAGGCAGAGACGATCCGAACCCCCCGAGAACTGATTTCTTGAGTCCATGGAGAATGAGATTCCTTGCTGCATGATAGTAGCCTACCATGGTCATGTGTGTCGGAAGTATTTTACCACGGGGGCCAAAAATAGTGAAATAAATTTGATTCTATCCACTCGAAACTAAAACCTTTTTTTGCTAAAAGTTTACTAGGAAAATGTCAAAATTCAGGGGGGTTTAGCTACCCCTTCGGACCAGTCCCGTCGCCAAATTGAAGTGCGAAACATTTATGAATCAGTGGAGTTTTATCAAATTTTCAGAATGTCGAGCCCCTTCCGCAAACGGACAGCACCCCATTGAAAACTTTCTGGTGGCGGTTCTGCTTCAGACGCCCATGATCATGGTTTGTTGAGGCGCGTCGTGCTGCCTACGTCGTAATTCAATGTTGTGCTGCGCTGTCCCCTTTCGAGTGGTATTGCACAATAGGCAAGTTGTTTGCTAACGTACACCTACAGCTTTTTAAAGGCTGCATTTATGTTGCAAAACTTAGCTGCATTTATCAGCCCAGCGCCAAGCCGAGAATTGTGCTACAGCGTTTGTGATAACCTGATCTGAAAAACGCTGGGCAGTTCTCACACAGGAAAGAAATAATGGAACACAGGAAAGAAATAATGTATTATTACGACAGAATATTCTTGATGCTAATCAATAGAGGCTGGAAAAAAGTCCGACACGCAAATCTTGAGGCTCAACGCAGTGTAGGGCATTGTTTAGTTTAGAACAGTGGTGCCCAAACTTTTTTGTCCCAAGGTCTACCTTTCAAGCAGTCACCATCCCGAGATCTACCAGCCCAGTGTCAACATCACAAACCTATACACATCGTATCCAGCCTGCAGTAAATAACTTCACAAAACTTTTTCTTGTTGTCACACAACAACCAGATCTCACATGGCACATCACAAAACCTTCCTCTCTCAGACTCAAACACACGCACACATCACGATCTGTTTGAGAACCAAGCAGTAAAATAATCCAGATGAAAACAGGTGAATCTTTGAGTTTGAAAAACTGAAATTGCCTCGAACCGTAGTGTGACTCCTGGCCAGGGACGCCGGAACGTCGGTAGGGCAAAAAAAAGTTGAGGGCAATATAAACATATGAAAAACATAAAAAACGTTACCAATTATCCCGCCCGCATGCTAACTAAAAAGGGCCTAGGGGGCTTAGTCTCCCTTGAAAAAAGTTTTGCCCCTCCCTGGAAAAATGTGTTGGACGTAGTTCAAAAAATAGCCCCTATCAGTAAACTCTTCGCCTCCCCTGGTGTCCCAATATGGTTAGGGCCTGCCAATTATGCTTGCTACAGTTCAACAATAAGATTGACTTCAAAAATAATAAAACAAACTATAGACAACTTGCTTCAATTTGACTTTGATAAATCATAAAAATTACCTATGAAAAGGCACCTTTGACCCTGCTGTCCCTCGTTTGGAAGGTCAGGGATTCAGTGCCACTGCTCTCCGACGTCCCTGCTATCCGTTATCGGCAGTCACTGTCTCGTTACATTACCTGCCAAGTTGTCTGCGTTCAAGAGTCACATGCAACAAAATGCCTAATATCGTAACTTGAAGTGAACATTTGAAGGTTTGTTGTCGTATTATTATTACACGATAAAGAACAACAGTAAAACAATCCGCTCGCAAGTTTGGCAACTTCCCCCTGCAGGTAGTAGCGTAGCCAGCCCAAAAATTTCGGGGGCCAAAATGTTTGATTTTAGGCGAATAACACTATTTTGTTTGTGATACCGTCTCTCAAAGCACAAATGACTATATGTTCTCAAAATGTATGGGGGGACATGGTCCCCTAGGCCCCTTTGGCTACGCCTATGCCTGCAGGCAAAGGAGCGGACATGAGTCAACTGCAAGCTCTGCACTGCATGACACCAGAACAGTGAACCTGGCCCTTGCGCAGTGTGAGTGTCGTACCTGCAAATAAACTGTTATTGCAAGAACTAAAATCAATTAATCGGAATTGAGCTGCTGACGTCAAATTTTCTAAAAAGTTTTAGTTCTTAGTCCCAATTTCCAGGGAGGGGCAAATGCCCGTTTTGACCCCGGGGCAGATCCAGCCAGTAAGGTTAAGAGGGCGATTTCAGTAATATTTGTTAGTCAAGTCTCCTTACAGGTACTTTAAGATGAAGTATACTTCACAACACTTCTGTGACAAAACAATGGATTTAGGGGAGAGCGATCGCCTCAATCATTCCTCCTGGATTCGCCCCTGCGGACGCCCATGGCTTTGACGTACCACGAGTTCAAAGCTGTTTGCTTGAGTTCAGTGTAAAAGCGCTCCCACAACCATGATAGTCATTCTTTACGTATTTACATGTTTAGTAACAATGTTGACCTCAAAACTATTAGCAGAAATTATAGAAAACCATCCTGAATTTTTGGTGTGCGCGAATAGCTGCAATAAATTTGTTTCAAATTGATCTTGATAAATCATGAAATTGCTTATGATACTGGTATGTGAGGGCACCTGTGCCCCCCTCCAAAAGGGCGGGGGGTGCAGTGCTCCCGTAATGCACCCCCTTTCCGGCGTCCCTGCTCCTGGTACTGGAAGGAGGCTAACTTCTAGTAATTCGGACTGCAGCAGCTGGTTGCAAGGCGTAGACAAGTTACAAGGTTGTTATCAGTATTTGTTGATCTGCACTTGGACTTTATGATGTTCATGTGCGAGGAAGTAACTGGGTTAGGTGGCGCCCGGGGCAAGAAACAAGTTTGGCGCCCCCATGTTCAAACTTGAGCTCTTTCGAAAGCAAATGTATGCTTGCTATATTAAAGAAAACACTTGTGACATTGTAGGGACTTTCCGGGGGCCCCATAGTGATTCGGCTCCCGGCTAATTCCCCCCTTGTTATGCTCCTGTCCTCAAGAGCGGAGTTTCCCGAGTCGAAAAGTAACTTGGCTTTCGTGGCAATGTCACCAACATCAATTGGAGAGCGGCAGTTTTGTCTCTTTAACAAAGCCCACAAAAACAAAATATCCTTTTCTCTGGTATTTCATGGTAGAGGTGAGTGGATCCCCTTTGGCGGTCGTGTCTTCAAAAGCCATCCTAATGAAAAGACACAATTGTGCCACATATCAATCGACTCGTCAAAGTGGAGGAAAAGGCACTCGCACTCGTCTATAAACATTCTCAGTTGCTCGTCCACATACATAGCTATTCTTTCGCATGCCTTGTATTGCGGGGGAGTT
>Ga0210059_1014515_pt1 | contig 11628 bp, 6 predicted proteins | sample Ectturendosymbi2_FD_188042 | JGI IMG/M metagenome (GOLD analysis project Ga0210059, IMG submission 188042) | Ecteinascidia turbinata endosymbiont from Florida, USA - Sample 2 (SPAdes) (version 2) | ecosystem: Host-associated > Tunicates > Ascidians > Unclassified | place: Key West, Florida... | reverse complement strand
CATACAATCATGTTTTTGCCCGGGACTTCATTAGACCTCTGCACGCCCTTGAATGCACACTTTCGTGAGAGTAACTTTCAAGCAGTTTTTTCAAAAGCATTTCTCTACAGAAAACATATTTACAAAATATTAAATTTGAATCACAGCGTTCAGTGTCTTTTTTGTGAGTTTACCTGGACGTGACTATGTTTTCGTCTTATCCTACTTAGATTCCGTTGAAGTATAGTATCTTTTCTTGTTCAGGAAGTATATAAAGTTTCACCTTTAATTTTTATAAAGTTTCTTGTGAAATCGTTTGACTGTCTAACGTTTGTACTGATATGATATTTGAAAAGTGGTGCGTGCATTTCAAAGCAGGAAGATCTTTCATCTAGATACTTGCACAACATCAAATGTTATTTGATCTTACCAGTTGAGGTGGCCTATCCTCTGGAACAGGATCTTTCGTCAGTGGTCCGGGGAACTGCGCAACAAAAATATACAGTTACTGTACCTAAATAAATAAGTATAGTCGCAACTCTACAATTCTTTTCTGCAGGGAGTGTTTCGTTTGAAACGAAATGCATTTGGAAAACTCCGTTCTTTGGTTGTTATAAAGGAGCATATCTATTTGCTTTTCTCGCAATACCTACGCAACACGACTGTTTTTGTACCTGGAAAGATTACATCAGCCTAACCAAACCATATGGATTCCTAATCGACCCTGGGGTTTTCACCAATATTTTTAAACCTTTTCTCGCCAACACGGAAGCATTGAACGTTTATGCATTGTGATGAAGCTGCATGCTGTGCGTAGTTCACTGCTTAACGGCAAACTCGCAGCATATTCATTTTGACAAACGTATGCACCTTTCTAAATGTATCCAATGCAAATTTATTGAAATACGGTCGGTCAAAAAAAAACAAACACAAAAAACAAAAGACAAATGCGCTACTGTATTCGTGCTTCAAAAACATCTTTGTTAAGAGATATACTCTTTGTACTATCTCTCATGGAATGATTTTCGTTATCTTTATAGATACTTCTGTTGGGGTCGAACCATGCAGAAGAGGTAAAAGAGACGTATTCGTTTTTCAAAAAATGACGTAATGGTTTGAAGCAATTCGCCTCCACAAAGGTGACGAAGTCGAATTTATCTCACTGTTTAATAGGAAATCGATTTCACGTAACACTACGCATCCTCAGTTCTAAGACCTTATTCAACTATTCTAATAAAATTGAAAATGAAGTCACTCAGATTGCGACACCATCATCCAAGAGCAGAATGTCCAACTCACGTCTCGTTCTGGTTCAAAAGCCATGTCTCTAGGCATACACTTTCGTCTGTGCCTCTTTTCTCGAGCCAGTGCAATTCCGAGGTAGATAATTACTCCCGCCATGGCAATAAAAAGCAATCCGGTAAAAAGACAGCATCCATGTCCCCGTCGCTTCTTTCCTGACGTCACGGCCACCGCCTCCTTCATTCAAAAAGCAAGCATTGTGAAGCAAGAAGGTAAATCTCATTCGATGGTTAGATCTTTGTAATGAAAACCAACACCACTCGTCAGAGAAGTTGAAAAAATTCAAACTAAAAACGCACGATCTTCTTCATTAAATCTGCACAAGCATTGGACAAATTTGTTTAAGGCGAGTTTGGCCGCTTCAACCTCCCTGATGGGTATCGTTTAATCCGCTTTGTTATACCTGGCAGTGGCAAAATGCAGAAACGTCTTTTAACGTTTGATACAATTGTAAGAATACAGCTGTGCAAGAAATCATCTATTGTCGAAATTTAAATCGAAAGGAATATTTCGCAACTTCCAACGGTAAGCTAAAATTTTTGAAGCTGGCTACGCCATTGGTAGCCTAGAAAAAGATACTGATAGAATGTGCCCAAGCTCGCCAAGACAAACTTGGTCTTCAAATTTGAATCACACTGCAAGTTCAGAGGCGTTTATTGTGAATGGCGAGAAAAAGACTGGGAAGTCCGTCTCGAGTTGGTCTAAAATCTGAAACCGCTGCTTGAACTCCGCAACAACTCTGTTATCTTCTCTTTGTATTGATTCAAGTCAATGTTTAGTCCCGTGGTACGCATACTTTTTAGACAAAGGAAATAAACAGTGTCATCACCGGGAAGTTGTGTCTTCCACAAGGACAACTTCAACTTAAACGCAACCTATGGTGTCGTAATACTGAGTGACATGTCTTTTGCAGCCTTGCAACATTTTGTTCAGATTATTCAAGTGCTGCGAAATACCCACCTTAAAGGCAAGGTTTTGCATCTATTGTGAGATGCAATTCTGAAACTGGCTTGCATTGTTTTTCATGAAGTTTTCAATTTCCTCACGTAAATAAAAAAACGCTTTAGCACGGCACCTCGACTTAGCCATCTTAAACTTTTCGTGGCTACTTTCAATTAGAGTTGTACCTAGAACTCCGAAGGTTTCGAAATCGACATCGCTGGAGCTCAAGGTATGCTTTTTTCCAGGACTTCTATTGTTAAACTTTATCAACAGTAGTTGAACTTCTGCATGTTCATACCTGTTTGAAAGATCAAACCGGTGTGAACATGCAAAAGGAAATATGCAGAAAACAGGAAATTTTCACGTGAAAAAAAACAGAGAAAAACAATAAAATATAAGCAATTACGTTACGGTTGCAAGTAATTGAAATATATAGCCACCAGTTATTGAAGTTTAACTGGATAGACTTCTCAAGCAAACAAAGAAGTTTTTATTTCACAAAATCATCCCGCGGGCCAGATCCAACCATGCAACGGACCGGATTGGCCCGCGGGCCATATGTTTGACACCCCTGTCTTAAACTCAATGCGTAACCTACTGCTGATGAACATTTACGCTTGTGGGAATGTACGGTAGTTAAAAATTCGGAAAGGGCTTTCGCAGGCTACCACCCTCTGTCTACCTGTTCCAGGGTTGTCATGCACGCATTAGCATACAATACAAACGAAACAAAGTATTTTTACTATTGATGAGCAGTGCGCAAAGGTGCGTCTTGGCCTGTTTGAAACACAGAGTGATTTCACTCGTCTCTGAATGACATCGCCGTCCTTCAACAAGGCATTCAAGGCAAATTCCATACGCCCAGCACTTAAAATGCATGTAGATATCGACACACACATACCAGTATCATATCACCTCTTACTATGTTTTGCGAAAATATCGAAGGGGAAGAGCCTATTGCTTCATTATGAAGAATATTCTACTCGTGGTGGATGAAAGTGAGCTGATTTGGCAATTGCAACTGCCTTGACATATCCATTGCCGTTTTTGTGCTAACTCTGGTGGTAAACATGGACAAAGCAGCTTATTCGGGGAGTCAACGTTACAGTACAATCACAAATCACAAAAATTCGAACCTTACAAAAGCACAGTAGTCAATCGGAAATTGACATTCGAGCGCGACTGCAGCAGCAGCATCGCATGAATCCACTTTACTCACTGTGACTGGCCTGACTGACAGATTTCCTGTTTTCAATATTTTGAAACGTTTTTAATATTTCAAAAAATTCAAATTGACGCTTAATTTTTCTATAAATTGCGCGACTGTAACCACATTGTAACTGATTATGTTTGACATAAGTTTTACTTCTTTGATGGGTGCTTTAGCATCGGTCAGTTACGCGGTCCCTCTGCATTTATTAAAATATTAAAAATGTCTCTGCACTAAACAACGTTTCAAATGAAAAAGTCATTGAGAACTTGCTGAAGATCACAACGCGTTAAAAGTTTTAATCATACAAACCAGTACGTACATTGACAGTCCCAACTTCCTGCCCTGGAGCGTATCCTGGCAAAGCGTAAATATCATCTCCGTTTTTTTCGAGATCCTTCTTGTCCGGTGCAACTTCAACGACCATGACTGAAGTTGCTCTTTACTCAAAACACGAAGATGGTTCTAAGTTTTACACTAAATAATTCAGTTTGAAGAGCTAGGTTGACATGCAAAGCAAAAAGTGCATTTCGATTCACTCCTGCCTAAGTACCACAATATTTTTTTGATAGTTTTGCTTCAAGAATAGTATCCTAAGAAGGTATGTTTCAAGCGTTTGTCGTCGGTAATGCAACGGCAGCGGTGTGAAAGCAACGCTGATCAGCCCTCCTCTGCTGGCATGTCTGACTTACCAAACAAATTATAGTCACGGCTACTGACGTCGCAACGCTGTTTTGCGTCATATCACGTGGAAAAAGCTAGGATGCGCTAAAATGTTGAAACGTCAGCTGAAACGAAATGCTTCCTTCCCAATTATCGCTTTTCAAGCTATCGTCAGAGTACAATAAATGAAGCAAGCACCTCTCCGTCGCTGCTGACATGTTCTTGTCATGCAACAAACCACACTTTCAACAACACTATGCATTTTTTTGTTCAGCTGCCACTTTTTTCAAATGCGTACCTGGCCAGCCGTGAAAAAAGATTTCGAAAAAAGTTTCCTGAGGAATCCTGAGCAGATATTTTTCTGCGAGGGAAAAGTGCTTTCGTAAACTAAACGTTTATAGCGCTACGTGAAGAAGATTTTCAAGCTACGTTGAAGTCTATGGAAAATATTTGTGTATCAAAACGCCATAAATCTGCATCTTCTAATTGATAAAAGTAAAATTAAATACAGTTAAATACATTTTGATAAGTTTTAGGGATACAATCGTAAATTTGCCCGCGCATCACAGTTGCAGTTACATAAAAGTGATTCTAACTACCATTAAAAACCTCTGAAATATCTTTCAATAGCTTCTCTGCTTAGGAATGTACTTGCGTAAATCTGAAAACTTTTTTATCTTGATGTGAATCCTCCATTCCAGTTTCAATACTGCTGTGCAACGAAAGCAGTCTAGTTGTAAAAGGCTCAACAAAAAATATTGTTTATAACCTTAACACCTTTTCCATGGAAATTTTTGCAAAGGTTGACCTTTGCTCAAAAAACCAACTGCTGCAGCTCTCTAACCAAATAGGAAAATGTAAACATGTCTTATGTAAAAATAGCAATAAATTTTTGCTAGCAAGAACACACCACAAGAAAACGATACAAACGACCTCAACAGGCTTTAAATTTCTCAGTGCTGACAATCAACTTCGCTGAAATATTGCAGCAGTTCCACCGCTTTGCGCCAAGCAGCAGGTGACATTACAGCGAGCAAATGAGCAGTGCTTTGTTCGTAACTTAATACTCGCTTTGGTCGCATTGTATTCAACAGCGATCTTATTTTAGCTTTGGTCGTGTCATTCAATCGTTCACGTCACGCAGATTTCCGCTGCGTGCTTCAGAGTGTTCGGTCTAAGGCTGCCTGTTTAATGGGAAATTTAAATCCGTTCAACCATCGCGTGAGGTTACTTGTGATTCTCGCTGGAGCGCATACTTCCATTAGTGGCAGGCAAAAGCTTAAAACAATCCACAAAATCTCAACGTCACAAAAACGTCAAACAAACACTGCCAGCAGATCACCTGGCAACCCGTACAAACATAACACAACCTCAGTGACGAAGCAGTTTCTGCCAGTTCGTGCAAGAAGCCATCAATTGTTCCAAGACCTGCTTTGTGCTTGGAACTTGAACCGTGACAAATTCTTGTCCAATGAAGGGTGACCAGCTTGTGTGAGCACATTACGAGACCGTAAAAGACGGGGTTTTGGTGCTGTTACTCAGCAGGAACAGCCTATGGTGGGTTGTTTTTAAATTCCCAAAACGCTGGTTCTTCAATTCATATGTTTCCTGCGAAAAAAGGTGCAACACCCGAACCAGGTGTTTTAATAATATAGAACTGTGTTGCAATAATATGCAACTGTTCTGCAATAATATGCAACTGTTTCTTGAAATTTTTACTTGTTAGAATGGTTTGCATTTTGGCAAGTGGGTAGATTATTTTCAAAATCTTTTGAACTCTGTCGCTGCCACGCAAAGAAGGTGCATAGCGGATAAGAAAGCATCCTCACAATTAATGAAAATTCGACCTGATGTGTTAGCTCAGGCTAACTCATGTGCATCAGGTAACAGGCTGATCTAAAAAGTCACGGAAGAACTGGCTAGGTTAGATAATCATGGTCATACACGCGAAGGGTGCCGGGAGGGAATGCTTTAATTAAGGGGCAATCTATTTTCTTAGCTTTTCAGGTGAAGAGTATGCCAAGTGTTGTGAAAAAACGGAAAGAAAATTTGCGGCATATCCCGGGAGGTTATTTGCCTTGGTCATAAGACCACAGAACAAATTTCAAGTCGCACTTTCGACCACAGAACAAATTTCAAGTCGCAATTTCGACCGCAGAACAAATTTCAAGTCGCAACAAATTTCAAGTCACCAACGAATTTTCGAGAAGTCTTGCTGCACTTGCTTTGTCGACTTTGGACAACGCTTGATCGAGTTCCTTTAGAAAAACATTGATGTGGTTTGCAACGATCCGGCGTTCGTGCCAGCACCGCTTGCCATCAAGTTATTAGTTACAGACGTTAAGTCCGTGTAAACAACATTATGCGAAAACTGTTCGCCGTGAGTGGCTGATTCAGGCAAGGATTTGTACTTTGCAGAAAATATTAAAAGTTGCTGAAACCCAGGCCTGGAAAGAATTGGATTAACACAATGAATAGAATGAAATGCAGACCTCTAAAAAACCTGAAAATGCTGAACTGGTGATATTTGATTGCGGAGTTATTGCTTCGGCAGATATTGAAGTGTAGCTTAGTCTGTCTTGCAGTGATTCAGCATGATGGAATATTTTTCTGGAGACTGCTTCACAACAAACTGTTGTTGTTTCACTCAAGAATTGAGCAGTGGAAAATGTTCGACAAACATTTGATTCTTTTTTACGTTTATGCACAGTGGCGGGGGCGGCCGCCCCCCCGGCTTGAAAAATTCAGGGCAAACTCTGTTTTCAGGGCAAGCTCAAGTTTCTCAAAAATCATGAAAGATAAAAAATAATTCAATACAAGAAAAAAGTCAAGGGCAGATTCTGTTTTTCAGGGCAAGCGCAGGTTTTTCAAAATTCTCAAGGATAAAAAATACATTCAATACGGTGAATTCAGGGTACACTCTGTTTTTCAGGGCAAGCCACAAGTTGCTCAAAAATCCTGAATGTAAAAACTATATTCAATACAGTGAAAAATTTCAGGGAAAATTCTGTTTTCAGAGCAAGCGCAAGTCACTCAAAAATCCTTATTTCAATGCAGTGAACATTTTAAAGGCAAACTCTGTTTTTCAGGGCAAGCAAAAGTTGCTCAAACATCCTGAATGTGAAACGTATATTAAATACAGCGAAAAATTTCATGACAAACTTTGTTTTCAGGGCAAGCGCAAGTTCCTCAAAAATCCTGAAAGATAAAAATATTTCAATGCAGTGAAGAATTTCAGGGCAAACTCTATTTTTCAGGGCATGCGCAAGTTGTTTAAAATTCTGAATGATTAAAAATATATATATATTCAATCCAGTGAATTCAGGGCACACTCTGTTTTTCAGGGCAAGCAACAAGTTGCACAAAAGTCCTGAAAGATAAAAAATATTTCAACACAGTGAAAAGTTTCAGGGCAACTCTGTTGTTCAGAGCAAGAAAGTTGTTCAAAAATCTGAATGATAAAAAATCAGTGACGGGCCGTCAGGGGAGGCAAGGAAGGGAGTTCCTCCCCTAGCATAATCATGAAATGCGCAAAACAAATCAGGGATCCAAAATAACAGATTGAATAAAAATTTGTCCTTTCATGTTGAAAAGGTGCAATTATTGTATGATTCTTAATTATTTTCATAGTCAATATATCTGAATTTGCGTATTTCTTCTTCAAGTCAGGGGAAAGTCACGACGGGAGGCACCGACTGCTTGTGCTCCTCTCACCGGGTGGCGTTCGCATTGAGCAGTTTGTCACAAACTGTGGTGGTGAGCGCTTGCCGTGCAATCACCTTTATGTCAGCTCTGTAACCTTCATGTCAGTAACTGTATAATGTTTGTATACACTTTTAATATATGTACTCCTACTAAATGCTCTCGTATTCCATAGACTGGCACTTACTTGACGTTGTGCATAATATACTGAATATGCAGCGTTATGTCACATCAGTAGCTGGTCAGACATGCAGCTTCAGTGGTAAAGGCGGCGAAGGGAGGCAGCCAATAACTCTGCCTCAATGAAAACGTTTCATTGTTACGACATAGTTAGGCATTTCTATCCTAGTGATATGGCATCACTGGCGTCAAGGGTGTACGCAAGGGGGGGGGTTGGGGGTTAAAAACACCCTTGAGCTTGATATTTTACAAAAACTTTATTACCTTCGCAAGGAGATTAATTGTCTTCGCATACTTTTGCTTGTTAATTTGTCGACTTAATGCAAATACCACGGAATAAACTTGCATGCAAATTTCAAGGAACATTGTAATTGGGCTAAAAATGTAATAATTAGGTTTTGGTGGGAATCTGGGTTATCGTCTGCGTCCAAAAACCATCTCACCACATTTTGCAGACCTTTCGTCCACTAGACCAGGGGTCTCCAAACTACGGCCCGCGGACCAAATCCGGTCCGCGAAACGATTTCATGAGTAATGAAAAAATAATATATTTACGGACAATTTATGGATTTGGTAGAATGCAACATATCCCGAAACAATCACATTACGTAAGACGTCCGACTCTCGCACTGTTGTGTAATAACTTATGTGGCCCTCGGATGAAAACGTTTGGAGACCCTGCACTGGACTACGCATGTTTAAGATTGTGTTCGGCTGACCGCATTGGCTGCATTAGGCATACCAATTTCTGTAGCGTGATAGAACTGTTGCACGAGCTCACAAACAGCAGTTGTTAACATAGAAGCATTCAGGTATTCATTGTGTCTCAGCAGGAAAGAGGAAAACTAAAGGTGTGCTGGACTTCTATAAATAACAACAAAATCGACAGTTTTCTTGTGTACTTTATGCGCATTCTCAATTCTTGTGTAGTTTAACAAGATTCGATCTTGCAAACCGGGGTGTGCGCCAGGCAGTCCAGCCGCACACTTTCTATGCTCGACTGCTCGTATTCGACAAGACATGATCGCAGCCTCATTTTTCCGTTGTAAATTGCTCTGGGGAATTGATGAGTGTGTTGTACTCCCCTGTTTTAACGCGCAGCCTGATATTTTTGCAGTTATGAACTGCTGTGTCGTAGCGTTGGGTGTATTTTCCTCCAATAGCCTAACTTGGAGCGCTGATAGTTTATATTCAGTGCAATGACACATAAAATAAGGAGAGTGGATGTATAGAAAAATGTGCATGTTATGTCAACAAACTTCGCCAAAACATTGGTTTAGAAACAGGACTATGACGTCAAATTGTGACGTTACAAACAGCGCACACCAAATACAAATGACTACCTATGCCACTGAATGAAACACCCCCCATGAAAATTTTCTGCGTACGCCACTGACTGGCGTGACCGACAAGTCGCGTTGGGAAAACTTGCTATGAAAATTTGTGGACTACAACAGGATTTTGTGACATAAAAAAATCTACCAAGAAGCCTCAGCAGACATGCCAGGTCAAAAAATAACATTCAAAACCAAAATTGGTTTAAAAACTTTTGGAAGAGCAATGATATACTTTGAGTTTGAATGAACAGCGGAGACTAAATATCAGCGTTCACAATGCTAAGGTAAGGGAAAACCGAGAGATTTTGAAAGATCGATTTTAATGTAAATGGCTTCCCACCCAAACAGCAATTAACATTTTGTAGTAACGATGAGAGTTCGATTTCCTCTAATCGTGGCAACTATGTGGAACTATCACATACTCTTGCTGTGAAAGATGAAAGATTATCTAGACATTTAGAGAGTGAGACATCTACTGTGTTTTCTGGCTTCTCAATCATAATTCAGAACGATTTAATTGCAGCAATAGGTGATGTGGTTAGATATGATATAAAGGAGATAAGTACAGCCCCATTTGTTGCTGCAGAAGTAGACGAGTCAACGGATGTCACAAACAAAGCTCAGATCTCTGTCATTATGTGGCTAAAAGTGAGGTGGCTTGTGAAGTGAAAGAAGCGTTCTTGGGATTTGATGATGTGAGTAATGACAGACGAGCCGCTGCTATATCTTTTAGGTGTCCTTCCTGTTTCCATTTATTCATGTTTGCTTATTTTACATGGCGAACAGCCAGTACTATTTGGTCAGTTTGTGAAGAAAATTGGTTAGTGTTGCTGCGCACCAGTGCGTGGCGTTAACCTGTCGCGCTGTGTGCAGACGTGTGGACATAGTTGCTTCATTCAAGCTTCCAAGTGTGGATGTGTGTTTGGGGGCGAATGAAGCACCCGGTGGTGCTGTCCGTGCGAGGCTGTCATATTCTAGTAACAAAGGGGAGGACCCTTACGATACGTCTACGGATGAACATAGTCATGCAAATGTGCTCAGTGTTGCTTCTGATTGCTGGTTGTGGCCGCGTCGTATCCTTGCAGTGAGTCGGTCACTTTTTGTGCTTCGTATCGAACGTGTTTTGCACTTCCTTCGCCAGTGCGTTGAACCTCCAGTTCGATTTAATTTTATGCGGGGGAGGATGAAGTGCATTGGTGCATGTTGTTGCTCACTAGTGATCTGCAGCACTGCGCACAGTCGTGCTTTTCTTTGCGTATTCCATTGACGTTCCCTGCAGCTGCCGATCATACTTATGGTCTGCACTCTCGATTGGATCACTGCATGCATTCTGAACATATGTATAAGTTGTAAGACTGTTTCAACTTTTCAGTAAAGCGTTAAACAAGTAGGTGACAAGTCACTTCAGTTTGGTCCTCCTATATGTTACTTTTTTTTCAAATCTAGAATCGCCGTTGTGCCTATATGTGTGTAACAAATTATGATATAGGATAGAAAGCATAAGCAATAGTCATTCTGCAAGCAGCCAGGTGAGTGGTGAATTTTTGCTACTCCATTCATTTCATCCACTCGCAAATTTGGCCTTGAAAGAGACAGTGCCTCCCCAGTCACGAACCTCACCGCACGTCACTGTAAAAAATATATATTCAATACAACGAATTCAGGGCAAGCGCAAGTTGCTCAAAAATCCTGAATGGTAAGAAATATATTCAATACAGTGAAAATTTTGCGGGAAAACTGTTTTTGAAGTCAAGCGCAAGTTGCTCAAAAACCCAGAACAGTGAAAGTATTTTCAACATAGTATATTCAGTGTATATTCACTTGGTGTGATCCGTGTAATTTGGGCTAGTGTAGTGTGTAATCTGGACTAAGTCGTCACTGGTTATAATGACTTTGATCTGGACCAAGTCCTCGTTTTTTTAATGCCAGTTTTTTTGTGTTTGTTTAGAACTCTTCTGTTATCCGTTGCAGCATTGATCTTAACATCAAATTTTAGCTGACTGGCTAAGGTAGGGAAATTTTGAAGTTAGTTTGTTTAAAACGCTGTTGCGATGTTGGATACCAAATAAATAATTTTCCGTTTCTAATCATTGAAATTGATTGCCACTTATAGCCCAATAATTTTTAGAGGTGCATTCCTTTAAAAAATGGCATACTAAACTCTTTTGCAATCGTTAACGTGAAAACAAAAAAGTATTTACATCAAGTAAAAGAGCATGTCCCAAGCAATGACATGAGCATGCTCCAAATATTGCTAATTTTTCTTGTTGAAATCTTGTTTTTTTGTAAATATGATGGTAATTTATTATTTTA
>Ga0210059_1014514_pt1 | contig 11630 bp, 10 predicted proteins | sample Ectturendosymbi2_FD_188042 | JGI IMG/M metagenome (GOLD analysis project Ga0210059, IMG submission 188042) | Ecteinascidia turbinata endosymbiont from Florida, USA - Sample 2 (SPAdes) (version 2) | ecosystem: Host-associated > Tunicates > Ascidians > Unclassified | place: Key West, Florida... | reverse complement strand
TCAGCCAAGTCCCACGCCCCGTGAGAATCTTCTTTGGCAAATGAGGGCGACACAGTCGATATTACAGCGCCATGGTTCCAGCAATGTAATGCTCACCACCGCTTTGTCACTACCCATCTCTCAATATTATTGCGTAACAATGGCCGCTATTTCGGGAATCTACTCGAAACGTGCCTACTCTAGTAAGCTGCAGCATCGCTCGTTGGTCAAGGTCCAGCCACTACATTTGCAACTGGGCTTTTAAAACCGTAAAGCAACTAATTGCCGCAGTTGATCAGAAAGCTCTACAGTAGTTAAGCTATTGTTCTGTGCTTTATTGATAAAAAAGGGAAGTTGCTTATTTGCTTAAACTTTTGCCCATCCGGTGGAGAATGTTAATAGGTGAGTAAAAAAGGCTGTTATCTTAGAGCATTAATGTACGTAGGTTTTGCTGAGAGATTGTGAGCGCTGTGTTGCAACGCTGGGCACCCTGTAACGGAAAACATTGTGTACAGGGTTTTTTAAGGTGTTTGGACCCAATTGATGTTTTGTTAACCATTGTAAAATGTCAATCGCAGTAGCACTGCGTTCGAAAGTGGTTCCACTGCTTCGCACGAGTCGTTTGAATTTGTCAGTTTCCACAATCAACTTCGAAAAGTCAAATTCGTCTTCAAATACGCTTTTAAGACCATTCAAACAAGTCTCGTGGTTTTTGTTTTGCAGAAGCTCGTGTGAGTTAAAAAATGCAAACATATCATTCAACTGAGTAATTCCGTTAAATCTTTTTTCGCTTCAGTCTTATATCTGTCCAAAGCTTCAAACATACATCGTCTCACTTCTTCAACAACGGTTAGACCTGCGTCTTCCGCGTTTTCTCCAGCCATTATCTTTTTTTACACAATCTCCGTTTTTCAACAGGAACACCTTGATCTTTACATATTTTAAACGCGGCATCAATGGACTCTGACCAGATCATTTCGTTTCTCAGTTGAAAAAAGCGACAAACGCTTTCAATTTATGAGAACATTGCGATAACGACAGTCCTTTTTGCTGCAGGTTGGTTTGAGCCTCATGTGATTCTCGGAGAATAACCTTCCAAAATGTTAGGAAAGAAAAAAAGTGAAAGACTGAATCGCATCTAAAATAAAAATGCCATGAGCATCTCCGTGAGTATCAAGATCTTCGTTTGATTCACACAATGCGTTTAACGGACCTATACCTGTGAGTTGAGACAAAAAAGAAAGAATAAATTCTTTCCACAACAGCAAAAAATCTATCACTTAACTTGGAAGATCCGACTGCATGAGGTTCAATAAATGACTTTGGCATGGAACAAACAGTGTTTTAGATTGAGATCTTTAATTCTGCGTTGAACGCCGGCATGAGTTCCTGACATTGCAGCAGACACATTGTCATATCCTTGGCCCCTACACATCATCACATCCAAGTCATTTTGCTTCAGCTCATCAAGAATTGCTTGAGTGATCCCCGCAGCCGTTTTTCCGTGCAGTGGGAAAAAATTCAAAAAACGTTTTACAATGGTTAACAAATCGTCTACTTGACTCCGTATTTATGTTTGTACCTTAAACATTATCTTACCATTGGCGTTTCAATTGCCAGTTGCGAGAGGAGTTTCTCTATGTTCAAATTGATAAAATACTATTTGCGATCTGCTATGAGCGAAAGTCGGTTATCGACTTTGGCAACTCTTTCCTTCTTAAGTGTTTATCGAAAAGCTTGATTTTGGAGATATATGTATGATTTTGCTTCGACAAAGGCTCGACGAGTTCAGCTTGAGTAACAACAAAATATTATGATCGGAGTGTTAGCGTCAGGATTGAGGCAAGCGTTGTGCTGATAAAATGCAGCTTTGGCTGGCTGAAACTTTGGCCGGCAGAGCCGAGTGTGTTTCTCATGCGATATTTTCATATTTTCATACTCTGTTGTCTGTGTGCTGATGTGACTGTCCGACCTTTGCCTGGCAGAGTGCGATTCTGGTAACGTTTTGTTGAATATGCGAACTGTCTTTATGTTGCAGACTTTGTTTCGCTTAGGACTGGCAGAGGGTCTTGCGTTTCTTATCTATTGACATAAGCGCGAAAAGAATTTCTATTTTGTTCGAATACTCTCCCAGTTGTTCGAATACTCTGCTGATATGGTGATATCATCATGTTGTAGCTATTACCAGCTGTAGCTATGCGTTGGGCCCCGGGGCATGGTGTTCGGGGATGTTAAGCAGTCAACAATTTACGCTAAATTTGGCGAAAAGTTGCATAAAGGTCTTCAAAAAACAAAAGATCATACCATGGTTGACTGAACACAATGACGTCATAAATATAACACCACTACTCGCATCAGGGGACGACATATTCTTCTAGAACCAGGGGCGGCAGATTGTGCTCCTACGCCACAGATGGCAAGACCGGACAGATTATAATTCCGTGGTCAGCTTCCGTTTCATGCATCGCTCGTCTTCTTCAGCATCTTTCAGCGCTTTTTTGGTATCACGTCTGGTTTTATCTTTATACCCGCTCTACGGCCTTGCGTCAAGCCTTCTCCTTGACTTTCAACAATTTCGAATGCTGCATTTGCAGAGCAGATTGACTCCGTCACTTCTCACTTCTGGTAGAGCTCGAAGTACATCGTGACAGTCCAGAACGTATGGGTTGCGTTTCAACATCTGGTTTGATCGAATATCAAGAGTTTCACTTGGTAAATCGAGTGTCAACTGTTCAAGCAACTGGTGACACGTCAATCAAAAGGTTCATTGCCGTCACGCCTTTTTGTGGACGAGTTCCGGGCAGCGCGCCGCTGTCTTGCATCATTTTGCAGAGTATGATAAAATTAATGTAATCTTTATGTACCACACACATACGTATAGGAGCAGGCAATCGTTTGGGGGTGCTAAGGATATTTTGCCCAAATTTGCACGAAAAACTTATATGCGACAAACTTTCTCCTTACAAATTTCTGTACCTGTTGATACATTATATAATCCTCTACCAAGTTGCCATTGTATTTGAGAATAGAAAATTTTGGTACATGAAATTTGGTTCTTAATAACACAACTAAAAAAGAGGAGGGGAGATGTGGGATCTTTGATCAAGATGGGCTCAATGACCATAGACTATTTTTCGTCACCTGGTGAACGTTTGTTCTTGTGGTTGTGAAGTTGAAATTGCTTTCTCGTCGCCCGTATGTGCTATAGAGGAGCTATATTATTAAATCAATTGTGGTGGGCAATTTTCAATCTTGAAGAAAGTAGAATTTTGATGCCTGTGTTTTTTTTACTTTGCAAATAACATGCAGCGTTTTTCGTAAGACCTTTTGCAAATGCGGTATGCTCAAGGTAAGAGTGTTAAAACTGCAAGAGGTCGAGACTTGATAGCGTACACTTTTCTTGTTATGAGACATAATGCAAAAATGGCGTCTCTTCGGACCTTTGAACTATGTGAGAAAGTTGCGAAGAAGTTCAAAACAAAATTATCAAATCCAATACAAATCCGATTAAGCAGAAGTTATCAAATCTAACTCCAATCCAAATCAATGAAAGAGCTGAAAATCCGCAGAATTTAAATTCAAATCCATGTTCATCTCGGAAACATCCCCCAATTGAAAAATGAAACGCTAGAAATCTATGGAGTTTTACCAACCCGTATTCTACTCTGCAATTTATGGACAGAACAGTGCTTGCCGTTGTTACCTAGAATAACATCACCTGACCATTGTTTACACGTTTGTGAAGCTATAAACGTATTTGAGCCTTGAGCGCAAAGCGCCAGCATTCATTGCTTGGAGAGCTGAATGTGAAGTTAGCCTATATGCCTGAGTGTGTACGTCCAGAAATTAGGCTTCCACTTGATCAACGTATTCTGTGTAGTGATCAGAGATGGAGTCTCGAGACTTGGTCTCGGTCTCGAGTCGTGTCTCGAGACCCGTTTTTTTGAGTCTCGGTCTCGAATGTCTCAAGTCTTGTCTCGATCTCGGTCTGGAGTCCTTAGTCTCGAGACTGCGCAGGAGTTATTTGTTTATGAAGTCTTGCTAAACGCAGTTGTTTCTAAATCGTCGATTTGGCTTATAATGATTGTGAAGATTTCTTCGTTGAGGCAACGTGGCCCAGTAACTGTTATTGTGACGTTTCAATAACCCAACAATAGAGGCCTCCGCTGTTGCCGGCCATGTGTCATGATGGCGGGGGATAAAGTGATGTATACTGGGTACTGAAACTATTGAAAGCTGTTAGTTTAGTTTTAGTGTTATGCTACGTTAGTGTTAAATCAGTGACCTGTTTCGAGACCAAGATTAATATCCAAGTACAGCAATGCTTACAAAACATAGGGCTTAAAATCAACATCAAAGCTTCTCCACCCGAAGACAGTTTTCACGATATATGGAAATGGTGGAAGAAGAGAATTTTCCAATGGAAGCTTGTATTTTTGGTAAAAGTACTGCAACCATCTTCCTAAATTGTACATGCTTTCTGTCGAGTTTTGTCTTTACTCGCCTCCTCTGCTCGCTTCGAGCGGATATGCAGCATTGGAGGCATTTTCCTTTGAGCGCACAGAGCTCGACTTTTATCAGAATGTCTGTCAATGCTATTGTTTTTAAATTGCAACGAGAATCTCTGCTTCAGATAAAATTTTAATCCGATTTATCATATTTCCCTTGTTTTCTAGCGCTTGATGCGCCGAAAACACGATGGTCACTGAAAGCAAGTCAGAAGATAAGATTTCATTTATGGGTTTCGCACGTATTACCAAACCAAATGATATTCCTGAATTGTCTCGAAATAAACGTAAATTTATGTCGAAGAAAAGTTTGTCCACTGCTAGATAAATAGTAGAATTTAAGCATGCACGGCCGAATGCCCTTTGTTTCAGATAATGAAGTAGTAAGATGATTGGCCGTCGATTGTGACATTCAAGGGACATATTTGTGGAGTTTCTTTCCTCTTGTAGTTTGGAATTGTTCGTCATAATTTACATATCCAAGAGCTGGACACTGTGAAAATTTCAGTTCTTTTTTGGCAACTGATAATCAAGTACATTTTAATGCTTCAAGAATCGCATGCTTGTGGTGAAATAAGTTTATCGCACATCTCATTTTCAAAATTTGCAGAAAATTTAAATAAATTACTTGTCAAACGTTTTTGGCAATGATGAGTGGTGATTCCTGTTCATTTTTTTAATGTGAAGCACATGTCAATACTTACAAATTTGTTTAGACTTTCAGTAGCTCAAATTCGAGTGAACTGTGTGTCTGATTTAAAAATGACTAGAATTTTACTCATAATAGGCTTCAATGAAAATGGGCTTTTATGTCAATGGTTCCACGGTCTCGTTTCGTTGAATTTTGACATGAATTTGCTGGCTGCACCAGTTTTTTCTTTGCATTTTTAAAATTTATTCATTGCTTGTTTTCTGATCACTGAATGATTTTTCAAACTTTTTTCTTAATCTCGATTGTATTGCAACTCTGCACTTCAAAAAAAAGGGAGATGTCCTGCGTGGTAGGGTTTGGTAAAACAGTTATCGAAACAGACGTATGCTGGTACCGAACGAAGGCAAGGAATAACACTATGCACGAGTAATACTCGTAGCGTCCATGAATCGCAGGGGCGTAGCGTCCATGAATGCAAGGCATGCAGTGCATGCCTTACTTTCAGTGAACAAAACTTCATTACTCCAATATTTAAATTAGATTTCAAATCATAAACCAGACATGAAATAAAAAACATCTTCTCGTAAGCCTGCGTAGTTAAAGCTTTTTTTACAATTACATTTCAAGTTAGTTCTCATAAAAAAGCTTTTCAATCGTGTTTGGTTTTGCTATTGATTTCAGAAAAAATTGGGGAAACACGCATGCAAAATGTGCCATTGAATGCGTGTTTTCAAAAAAATATTTGAAGATAATTAAGTTTTGGGAAGAAATATGCAAAACCGATGAAGCTGGCCAACCTTTGTTGCTGGTGTGTTTTAGTGCGAAATTTATTCTATTGAAAAGTGTCCGTTTATAAGCGCAATCTCTTGTGCTTCGATAACGGCAAAATTACTTTTCATAAACACTACAAGGTGGCTATTGAAATCAAGACATGCAATTTTCGGTTTTGCTTTCGCTTCTTGTGACGCAATCGACCTGGACACCTGAGTCAAATGACTTGCTGCAGCCCCATGTTGTATTTGCAGATGTTGCATTTGACTGCGTCGCCTTGAACTACTGAGGCAAGTAGTTTAAATCTTATGACGTTCCAATATATTGGTGGATTTGGATGTTATCATTTTTGCTTAACCAGTTGTGGATTGGAAGTGATTATTTTCTTTTGAACTTCTTTGTAACAACTGATTCAGTTTGGGGTCTGCAGGTTACTGTATTGATTAGAGTTTTTCAAATCTACTGAAATTGTTTACTGTACAGTATTTCTTTTAATGTTGAGCCTTGTCTCGGACCAGCTTTATAAATCTGCTCCATTTTCTATCATGTCATCAAATTTACACAATTGGTTGGAAACTAATTGATCCAATCACTTTTCTAGCTCATCATTGCTATACCTTACGAAACATATACTTAAAACGCCCATGCCGGCCACCATAGTGGCCTGCACTTCTTTGGCCATAAATCGCCAGCCCCTATAGCTAGAAATGTTCAAACCATCTGGATTCGGTAAATCTTCTAGTTTCGATTAAAAAAATTATTTGACTTAGGTTTGGGGTTTTCTCTTGGTGACTTAACAAAGAGGGCATGTTTTTGAATTTTTGACCAACTTTACCTGGCCCTGGGCGCCAATCCAATGAGCCATATTTTGGAAACTAGGCGATCATCCGCGTCTTTAGAGCCCTTGATCGACCTTCTAGCATGTCTGGAACAAGAATTATGGGTCAAAAAAACATTTTACCGAAAAATCCGAAAATTGCAGAAAAAGCATGAGTCTCCCACTACCGGCTTGCTTGGGCCACGGTAATTCGACAGTAGCTTATGGTAGAGAGCTATTCAAGCCATCGAAAGACTCGTGAAGTCTTGTAGTTTGGACTGAAAAAAAAATTTTGAGATTTAGGTTCGTGGTTTTCGGTGGATGTCGTCAGGGTTGGGGTATGTTTTGGTTTTTTGTTTTGTTTTTATGACGCCATCGCCCAGACAATGAGCTGATATTGTGGACCAAAGTTTGCTTGGACTGTAGGCTGTAATATGAGTCTTTACAGCCCTTGATCGGCTTCCTAGAGTTTCTGGTGCCAAAGTTATGGCCAAAAGACCCCAATTTATTCAGGAATTTCCTATGGATCAGGGGGGTTTCCCTGATTAATTTCTGCTTATTTTGCCATAATTTTTTAAACAGAAACGCTAGAAAGTCCATCAAACCCTCTGAAGGCTCGTGTTGTAGCCTAGAATCCGAAAAAATTTTGAGCCACACAATCGGCTTGATTGGTCGACTCCCAGGGAATGATGACGTCATCCAAATGTAAACAATATGCATAAACATCCTCTCATTAAGCAAACATCAACAAAAAAACGAGATCTCAAACTCAAAAAAAGTTTTTTTTCAATCTAAACTACAACACTTCACGAGTCTTCAAGGGGCTTGAACAGCTCTCTGGCATATTCTAGAGGCGAGTTATGGCCATATGTAATATGGGTGTAATTCACCCCAGTTTAGCGTTTGTAGGGGTATATATTTTTACCACTTTTTGTTTTTTGTGCCATAATTTATGCTCCAGATGTGCTACAAAGCCAATCAAGGGTTCTAAAGACTTGGTTGATAGTCTAGTTTCCAAAAAAATTGACTCATTGGATTGACGCCCAGGGCCGGGAAAAGTAGGCCATAAAAATGCAAAAACACCCCTGCTTGTGACGCCCCCCAAGAGAACCCAAACCCAAAACTGAAAATTATTTTCAGTCGAAACTAGAAGCCTTGCCGAATCCGTAGATGGCAGAGGTGGCCGGAGTAACTTTTCAAGACTCCAACTCCGCTCCTGTACCAAAATTTTTAAATCCGGGTCCGGCAATTTTATTGATTTAAGAATCCGACTCCTGTTCAGACTCCGGTTACAATCATCGATCCAACCGTGATTTACCCATGTTTTCACATAAAGAAATGACCGCACAGACTCCTGCTACTGCCGAAATGGAAGAATGACTCCGGGTCCGGTTTTTCACAAATTTTTGACTCTGGATCCGGTTCGAAAGAAAAACGCAGAATCGTGCCGGACTCGACTCCGGCACTCCGGATCCAGTACCACCTCTGGTAGATGCTTTGAACACCTCTACAGCTCTAGCAGCTGGCGAATTATAGCCAAAAGAGTTCCGGCCTTTATAGGGGCCGGCGCACATATTAAAGGGTTAAAGGAAGTTATTGTTTTGCTAACAGGCAGTGTCTATTTTGCCATTAGAGGCAAAAGAGAATGGCAAAATAGTCTCAACGAAGCTTTTGCCATTGATGTACTGTAAAAAAGTGGGTTATTTTTTAGAAATTGGGGTAATTTACTTCGAAAAGTACCCAAGAATCAAGGGCAGTTTTTACCTTTGCCTAAAACAGGTGAGGTATTGCATGGTACTTGGCCAAAACCATAAACGTTTTTGCCCCAATTGTAAGAACTGCACTTAGGGTTTGGGGTAATTCTTCTTGTTGCCCAAAGGTATGCTGGGTGATACATCTTCGTAACCCACAAACATGAGCTATGGCAACATAGACACTAACTCAACTGAATGTGGATGAGGCTGTATAATTTGCCCAAAAGTTCACAATTTTTGTCCAAATAATGGCCCAGATTTCCAACGTTGGGAATGCGACCGCATCCCCTCCATCCCAATGTCATATGCTTATGGGCTACTAGTGGTAAGAGCCTGTAGTCCCGAATCTGAACCGGAAGTTGCGATGAAGTTCAAACAAAATTATCAAAACTGGATCCAATCCAAATCCTGTTGTAGTGGATGTAACCTTTCGCTTTACGAATCGGTGTTTCCCAAATCATGATTGTTTTCTGTCTGTACGTGCGGGATGGCTTGTGTCAACCTGTCACAAAGGCCCGTCGCAAGGATTTCGCAGCAAGGGATCCAAAACCTACAAGGGGGAGGCACATTTTAAAATGCAACATTGGATGTATGCAGCAACCGGGGGCCAAAAATGAAGTGGGGGGCACAGATTTTGAATGGAGGGCCGGATACCACTGGATCCCTGTGGTGATGGCCCTGCTGTCATATGTGTCAAGCGAATTTCGCCGCGTGTGTGCTCACTGCTTGGCACAGATCAGATACTGTGACTTGGTTTCACCAATCGAGTTTTTGTGTTGCTAGCGCCAGTGATGGAGTCTTGAGATCCATTTTTGCGAGTCTTAGACTCGGTCTCGAAGGCTACAGGTCTCGAGACTTCGAATACTGCAAAGAAATGGTTTAATAAAATTTTCTATAATTCAACGCTTTTTGTTTGTGGTATTTGCAGGTAGGAAACAAGCAAAACATGTCTGAAAAATGCCAGAAATTTGAAAAAATTCAACTCAGAGGCGATGACGACATTATTGAAAAAATGTCAGGAAAATACACAAATTTTGAAGTCTCGGTCTCGAATTTCAAGGCCCGGTGTCGGAGTTTTTGATGAAGTCTCAGTCTTGGTCTCGCAGTTTTAACCAGGTCTCCGTCTCGAAGGTTACGGTATCGACTACATCACTGCCTAGCGCACGGACCATGTTGGCGCACCAGAAAATCTGTGAAACGAACTTAAAAAAGGGTGACAGCCAGTGTTCAAGGGAAGGCGACCGAGGCACTTACCTCTGGCCCCACCTTTTTGGGGTCCCGCTTGAGGTGCTACACGTGTAAATGTTACTTATTTTGGTGAAAAACTTATTATCCACTCATATAATGTACTACAAAGCAGCAGATCGTAAGTACTTTGCTTTCAAAGGGCCCCCGTACAGAAACTGTAATGTGTAGGTAGCCTACTTTGCTTTCAAAGGGGCCCCCAACAGCGACTTGAAGGTAATCTGCTTTCAAAGGGGCCCCCAACAACCACTGAAATGTGTAAGTACTCTGCTTTCAAACTTCATTGAAGGGGCTCCTAAAAGAAACTGTAATGTGCATGTACTCTGCTTTCAAATGGGCCCCAACAGCAACTGTAATTTGTAAGCACCTTGCTTTCACAAGGGCCCCAACAGGAATTGTAATATGTAAGTACCTTGCTTGCAAAGTGGCCCCAACAGCAACTGTAATGTGAAATTCCTTGCTTTCAAAGAGGCCCCAATAGCAATTGTAATGTGTAAGTACGCTGCTTTCAAAGGGGCCCCAACAGCAATTGTAATGTGTAAGTACCTTGCGTTCAAAGGGGCCCCCAACAGCAACTTTAATGTGTGAGTACCTTGCTTTCAAAGTGGCGCGCAACAGCAACTGTAGCGTGTAAATACCTTCCTTTCAAAGAACCCCTAACAGCAACTGTAATGTGTAAGTACCATACTTTTAGAGGGGCCCCACCACTATCTCCAATGAGCAAATAAAGAAAAGCTTCAAATCAACTTCCATACCTAAAAAAATTGTGGGTTAAAATTTCTTCCAAAAAGTTCTGAAAAGACCCTATCAAATAAGAGCAATTATTTATACCAAATTATAACTTTTTATACCAAATGAAAACTTTTTATGCCAAATGATGACTTTTTATACCAAATGATGATTTTTAGAGATTGAAGTATTTGGTTTATTGATAATTTTATGAAAATGCCACAGCTGAATAGAAAGTATCCAAGTGGAGCAGCAAAAAGATGGAAAAAGAAGGCAGGACAAAGGCTAATGAAAAATGTAAAGATCTCCTGGACAGATTGTTGTTATTGCGAGTACTCTTGAGCCTACAGAAGCAATTGTTATTGCAGGAACCACACTACATCTTTTAATATATAGGACTTTTTCTTCTTAGTTTACAAAGTAATTTTGCATTATTGCTGTTGTGCTGCAAAGACAGTAAGTAAGCAAGGCCACATTCCTGCTTCTTATCAGGTAGCAGAAATGGCATTTTTTGAGTTTTATGAGTACTCATTTTTTCTACAGTTGTTTCAGGTATTTTAGGTGGTTTGAATTTATCCTATGCTTGAAGTCACAGGTTATTTGAAGCTTGACTAGTAAATGGTTGGTTTAAGGTAGACTTGGTAGGTGATGTTAAAGTTTTTGCCAGCTCTTAGCCAGTATAACTTGAACTGTTTTTTCTTAGCACAGATTTAATCAATGGTGTAGGCTACTTGCTGCAGTAGAAATGTTTGCGATGAGGTATATGATGAATTATTTCCTACTTTTGCATTCTTTTGAAAAGACCAGTGACAATGCCAGATGAGGGCAGCCTTGACTCATCGCGGCTCAAAGTTTTCCAAAACAAGTCTCAGGTTGTATGCTTTTGTATGCTATGTTCTTGTAGTTAAAGGATGAAATTTAAAACAAATTTTGTGTTTTAAATCTTCTTGGTTGTTGTTTAAAGTTTCGTGGATTCCCATAAAGGCATGAGTGTGAACAAATTCAGGATACCAACAAACAAGCATTCTTTCAAAGGGGAAAAGGTGAAACTTTCAAAGGGGTAAACTTTGTAGATTATTGATGATGAATGCAGAAAAATGGGGCGCGAAAACAAAGAAGTGGAGACGATGCCAACTTGCTATTCCCTAATTTTCGTATGTTGACGACCTTGTCTT
>Ga0210059_1014513_pt1 | contig 11630 bp, 6 predicted proteins | sample Ectturendosymbi2_FD_188042 | JGI IMG/M metagenome (GOLD analysis project Ga0210059, IMG submission 188042) | Ecteinascidia turbinata endosymbiont from Florida, USA - Sample 2 (SPAdes) (version 2) | ecosystem: Host-associated > Tunicates > Ascidians > Unclassified | place: Key West, Florida... | reverse complement strand
GTCCTTTTGGCTTGTAGCATTCCGTTGTTTCTGATCGAATTCGTAACTGCTTGGTCCTGGTACGGACATTTTTCTAAAAGCTTGTTTTCCTCAAATTTGTGACTAGTTGTTTATCGACTGGCCGTGCTTTATCGGCATCTATCCGTGAACGTATTGCCGAAAGGTAATACAACAGCTTTCTGGGACTGGTCGTGAGTTTTCGGAGACAGGACTTTTTGAGTACCGGGCTTATATCGAAATCTATCTCAGTAGAAACCAGGACCTCCTCCTGGGTGCTACATTCGACGTTTCGGCTTACGCGTAAGCCATAATAGAGTACGAATGCCTCATAATAGAGTACTGTTGAGTTCGCGTTGCGTCTTCAACATGAAACGTCTTTTGATTCGGAAAACAACCCGTTCAAGAATTCAAGCAAGTTCAGAAAGCGACTGGGACGTTTGTCAATAGTGTCATTGAATAGCAAAGACAAAGAAGTATTGGAACACCAAAAGTCGCATCACCATCACCGAATAGACTGAATTTCAAGAGAAATAGAGTTGGAACAAGACGACAACTAAAAACATTCAGTTATTAGGACATTTTACTGTGCATTTATTTAGACCATTGTGTATTTATACTTCGTTTAGCAATTGTAAGTCACACCAAGGAAGGGAATAATCCAAAATATTATAGAAACCATTTACATTGACAGTCAGTTCCGATTTGTAAATGATATTCTCGATTTAAACGTATAAAAGCGAGCACCAATGTAAGACATGAGAAAACGACTCCGGATTACGGCAAAAACGGTAGACAGAGCTCCCGTGTTCAAACCCTCTACAGATGCGGGAAGACTTCTTGGTTCTATTAAAAAAAAAGTTTTTGATTCGGGTGAGGGGTTCGCCTGGGAGAGGCTCGCAAAGTGGGGGCGTTTTCGGTTTTTTGACCAACTTTGACGGGCCCTGGACGCCAATCCCATGGGCCACAATTTTGGCTCAAACTATTTTTGAAAACTTGATGATCTCCCGCGTTGATAGAGCCCTTGCGTGACCTTCTAGCATGTCTGGAACCAAATTATGGCCCAAAAACCCCATTTTACCCCCAAAATCAGAAAATACATGAGTCTCCCACTGGCGGCTACTGTAGCTCGCGATAACTCCGCGCTAGAAGATGCTAGCGAGCTATACGAGCCCTCAAAAGACTTATGAAGCCTTCTAGTTTGCACTGAAAAAAAAAAAATTTTAGATTTGGGTTCGGGGTTTTCGGTGGGTGGGGTTAGAAACAGGGTAGTTTTGGCTTTTTTTGGTTTCATTATGACGTCATCACCTCCACAAAGGGCCAAAATTTTGACTCGACGTTTGGTTGTATTCTAGGCTGGAATATGAAGCTTTAGAGGCCTAGATCGACTTCCTAGCGTTTCTGGTGCCCATGTAGGGGCCAAAAGACCCCAAATCATTGAGGACAAGCTTGAGTAATTACAGGGGATCTCCCTAATTAAAATCCGGAAGTTTGGCCATAACTTTTGAACCAGAAATGCTAGAAAGTCCATCGAACCCTCTAAAGACTCGTATTGAAACCTAGAATAAAAAAAAACTTCGAGTCACCAAATCTGATGGATGGTTCGACTCCCCGGAAGTGACGTCACCCAAATGTAAACAAATATGCATAAACATCCTGTCAATATGTAAACATCAACAAAACACCCGAGATCTCAAGCTGAAAATGTTTTTTTTCAGTCTAAACTACTAGTCTTCACGAATCTTTAGAGGGTTTGAACAGCTCCCTAGCCTACTCTAACAGCGAGTTATGGCCATATCCCAAAGGGGTGTTATTCCACCCTGGTAACCTTTTTTAGGGGTAGGATTTTTGACTACTTCTTAGTTTTTGTGGCATAATTTTTCATGCAGATATGCTAGAAGGTCAATCAAGGACTCTAAAGACTCGTGAAATAGCCTAGTTTCATAAAAATATTTGGGCCAAAATGTGGGCCCATCAGATGGGCGTCCAGGGCCGTGCAAAGTTGGCCATAAAAATGCGAAAACACCCCCACTTGTGACGACCCCCCAAGAGAACCCAAAACTGAAAATTTTTTTTTTGACTCGGAACTACTAGACTTGCTGAATCCGTAGAGGGTTTGAACACCTCTCTAGCTGCAGCGGCTGGCGAGTTATAACCAAAAACGTACGCGCCAATCTATTGGCTCGCGTGGGCGGTAAAGGGCTAATGTGTCGTCTTACATCACATGACTTGTAGGGAATTCCTGGTAGAAGATGATCTTAAACAACTTAAGACATCTTGCTAGGGACTTTCCCATTTAAGACCATCTAATGGTCTGAATGTCATAAGTCACATGTTTATTGGGATAATTCCCTGAGATCATATTCGAATGAATACAGTATTCTTCCGCTTTCATTTTTATCTGTTTAAATCACTACTATGATAGGGAACAATTCACTAATTGGAAATGCTACAATCAAGATTTTGGTCACTCTCCCCAACACTATTAGACATCTCACAACACAATAAATACATATAACAACAATTTGACTGTAAACAGGTCAAATTTCCACTCCGCACTCCGATTGAACTGAGTGCTTTGGGTTTTCATTTTGTTCCAGCTTCAGGTACTTGAGTAAAAGTCCATTTCTCTGCAAAACTCCAGTCCTATGCTTCTATGTCTTCTTCTTGACTGTGTTCCGAAGTCTGAGAAAGTTTCATGTTGAGACTGCAACGCGAATTCAACAAGAGTTACATCAAACATCCGTTTCGTTGCTTGGTTTTAACATGGCACAGAGTTGAATATCTTTCCTCTGCCCAGGTTGTGGCAAGTGGAATGGACATTACAGCAATATTGGTTGTCTCGTCGACCAGCCCAGCATGGGCTCAGTTACTGTCAAACTACTTTCATGGTGGTCCTCTCAAAGCTGATGATTATGGCCAATGCGGTCCATCAAGGTTTGCAAGGAAGCTATTTTTCGATTCGCTATCTCTTCTGTCAAAACCCAATGAAATGTACGCGCTCAGCTACCGTGTTAACTTTATCGGAAATGCTATGCTGATGAATAGCATGACGTAGTGAAATGCGTTGTTTTTTCAGGCTATTGGCTTCATGGTGTTCATCAGACCTGAGATGATTGTCCAGGCGGTGTGGGCATGGAGGTCTGGCAGGCTCCAAAGTGTAGGCTAAATATTACCATTCTTTCGTTGGCCAGTGGTAACAGCTGGATGCATTGAGCATAGCAAACCAGACATGATCAGATAGTGGATTTTTGCTATCCGATCCTATCCTGTTTTGTGAAAATGATATCCGAATCCTGTTTTGGTTGAAACCATGCTATCCGTATCCAAAAACTATCCGAAAGTGTATTGTGATGTATTTTTGTGCTGTGTCTATTTTGCCTTCAGCTGCTGAACGTCATTGGTTGAAGTAGTCAACTGACAAGTTTGGAACGCATGTCCTGCTTAGCTGACCATGACAACATCTGTAACTGCTCAGTCCCATGTATGGATGACGGTTGTCATAGTTTCAGGGCTGGCAAGCAGCTTCTATTTGCATCAAGTCAGTGATTCCCAAACTTTTTCTGATCACGTACCATTTGTGGGTCCTGTAGTGTCAGCACGTACCACCTTGTTCCAAGAAAAGTAAATGTGCAAAATATCGTTTGATCAAAAGTTTGGAAATAGTTTCAACATGAACAAAATGGCTGCGAGAATTTTTGTTGCTATTTTCAAAGCCAACAAGGGAAGTACACAAAAATTCAGGAATTTATTTACAGAATCCGACCAATAAAAATTATAGCTGTGAATATCTAGAAAAAGTAGGCCTATTTGTCCACCACGTTGAAAGCCTTCACGTAGGCCTACCACTAGTGGTATGCGTACCACAGTTTCAGAACCACTGCATTAAGTGAACTGCAGGCTAAACCCTAACGCTAAACACTGAACCACTAAACCTTGACTATAATCCCTGATCCTAAACCCCAACCATAAACTCTTAAACCCCAACAAATTCACTCTGTGTATTGTACTTGTCACATGACCACTTCTGCCAACTGTGTTCAGATGAAGGCAAAATAGTCCCAGTATAGGTTTTGGCTCATGAAGCAGAATAGGCACTACCTGAATGCGTTTGGGCCCTGTCATGCTTACAAACGGAGAGTTTGACATATCGCATAACCTAAGTACTTTTCCGAGTCAACCGCATTAAAAAGCAAGCTGAAGTTTTGCCACACAGTCCCATGGCCACGAGGGGGTTTTGGTGGGCTTAGTCCCTCCAAATTGAAAAAACAGTAATATTTCTTCAAATTTCAGAGAATGTCAAGCCCCACTGCACTAATGTAAAGCCTCACTACAGAGGACTTTCTGGTGACAGTTCTGTTGCCACACCAAGCTTTTCATTAGCCATTTCTTTGGTTACAATGGTTAGATTTTAACACCATCAATGAGTTCACATTCATAATGTCATTTATTAATCCGCCCCTTGTTGCACTTTAACCAAACCTAACTACATAGCAATGCTAATCTATAAACCAAAACACTTAAAATGTGTCATTTATATTGACTTGGCTGACTAAAAATTCAGTCCAACAAGTCAGTATCACCAAAAACAGTTTTGCATATCATGTTTAAGAAAGAAAAATGCTATCTGGCCTGGTATCATCCAACAACCAGTCAATGCAGGCACACATAGAATGGGTGTGAAGACTAGACTGCAAGGCCTGGTATAGACTACAGACGACAGTAAAAGAGCTAGTGTGCTCCAGCTAGTCTAAACTGCAGATCACAGTACGCCTACACTAGCTAGCCTTAGTCCAGGTGCGCAGCAAACAGCGTCCTTAAAATGTTTACTGAAAGAGCTTTATCTTGCCACGCCAGGAACAGATTCATGCTGACAAACTAGGAGTTTCCAGTTAGCAGATTAAGAGGGGAAATGGGATTACACTACGGTGCAGAGATTACACCATAGACAAACTGGAAATCATGGCACAGAAGGCAGAAAAGATGCTTCTGAAGATAATAAAGGAATGATTGTGCAATGCGCAATTTTTCCAAAAGTGTGAATCCTAAAAGTATCGATAAAAGCGTTTCGGATATCCGGTTCCCGTTTGAAAGCAGTTTTTGGATATCCGTATCCGGTTGCAAACCCACTATCCTGCCGGATATCCAACCGGCAAACCGGATAGTGATCATCTCAGTAGCAAACGTATCATTCAGCATGCAGAGTAACACGTTCATTTGTGGGAATTCATCAAAACCTTTTAGCATAATCCATGATTGAAAAGTTTGATTGTTAGATGCTTGTGATTGACTGTTAGCTGAAAATGACTTCTAACAGTTGAATGCTGTGCTTCCTGCACAACAGAATCAAAAGAATTTTTGCAGTCGCGGCTACTGGCGTTGGGTCTTTCTGGCTGGCTAACAGCAAGAAATTTTTGTTTAGGTTCACTACGGGCTGGCAACGCAATCACCAAATACTGGCTCCAATCAAAACTCACACTTCTTAATTACTTTGTGAAACATAGGTTGTTTTATCAGTCAATAAACTTTTTGCTTCAAGATCCGACACAACTGTTTTAACTTTAGCTTCCACACAACCAATATCTTGTAAACAGTATCTTTATATTTACAAAGCAAGGCAATGAACAATATAATCACAAAGGACGCTGAAATCTGTCGTATCGTCTTTGTCTACAAGCAGAAAACAGCTTAGGGCTACTTGAACCATAAATGGACTCTAGACAATATAATGCAGAACAACAACTAATCTAGTTTTCTCTTATAAGAGATTATATCTGCAACAATAACTCTAATGACCTATAGCATCCATCACTGGGTCTTGTATTAAATAGTACCTCCCAGATAATATCAATTTGCCGTTGAAAATCATTCTGGTTTATTACTTCAACAAATTTATAATATTTTATGAAAATCAGTTACTCGAAACTTTCTACCAAGACGACGTTTGAGCTTATCAAACAAAATAGAACTTTTTTTAAAAACATTCAGTTTTAATCCAACAACCTCTAATTTTTTTCTCAGTACTTGTATAGGGCTTCTTTTTCAATTAAATCTTGTCATCTGTAATAAGTGCTTTGAGTATCTTATTTTCTCTTTCTATTTGTTTCAGATCCTTGAGGGATTTGCGAGCAAAATCATTGCCTTTTAATTGTTTAGGCGTTATACCAACAACAAACTTTTCAACAACCGTTCTTGAGGCAGGAGGTTTTCTAAACTGTGGTGTTGCAATAGCCTTTCTTATCTGCTCATAAGTTTGTCCATCTCTTGGTCTGCGTTTCAACATACTCCACATAATTTTAGTTTGCCTAATGAAATGAGCAGGGACCATTAGGTCTAATAATCCTTGATATCGTTTGTTCAGCCTTCGATACAACTTTTTGCGAAATACTTCAAATAATTCTTGATCATTTTTTAAATAATCAGATTTCAAACCAACAGTTTGCAATTTTTCCGATAGTACTACTTTTGGATTACGAATTCAATTAAAACGTAAAAAGCATATAGCTCTAGAACACTTATCATGTGCATCTATTGACATTTTTACCATTACTTTGTTACGTTATATGCCTAACTGGTCTGAAAAACGCAATAAATTTTTTCACAGACTTTCCACTGTTTCCATTTTTGCAATGCTGTCTAATAGATATCTGTTCTAGTGACTTTATACTCCATTGTAAGTCACGCCTACGCTTTCCTGTTTTGAGAATACAGAACTCTGTTGTATCTACTTTCCTTAACTCCTGTGCTAAGACTTTTTTCCGAAGTTAAATAAAGGCCCAAGATGTTTAAGTGACTTCACTCTCTCCTCTTAATTTTTTAGGATAAATCACATCTAGCTGACATAAATTTGTTTTAAAGGTCGAGCAGAGGTAGTACCCTTTTATGAAAGGCACTACCTCACTGGTGGCACCATTTTTGTTACAGGCACGTGGAGTCAGCATTTTAGGACAGTCCCCCAAGAGCACTGGTTAATAAACGAGGACAGCCCAAGGCGCCTTCGAGATTACAATGAAGAAAATCAGACCCGCTCAGTGAAACACACCAGAACTGTATTCACTCATGGTTTTATTAATAATAGCTTCAATCAAATGCGCAGTTACTTTTATCTGCATCATAAATGCACAACAATAACATAAACAGGGGTTAACACGAGTTCGGGGTGTGTAGTAACGAATTTCAATGGAGGAGAGAGTGACCCGAATTATCATAGAGCATCAGGGATAAAACAAGCCACTAGGCTACAATTCCCTGGTTCAAGTTAAACTTAGGCAAAAGCTGTCAACTTGTAGAGCTAGTCTTGGACTGAAGTCGCTAGCTGGTCTTGAGCTGCTCCTTGGATCGAGGTCGAAGTCAGACTGATCCTGGTGAAAATTTCTAGGCCTGAGGAAAACACAATTTGCTGTCTTAAATCACGTGACAAATACGGAATTCCCCATTTAAATAAATCTTAAAAGGGGGTTTTCCAGTTAAGGCAGTCTTAGGTCACATGACTCTAGACAATCTTAAATCACGTGACACAATACAATCTTAATCAGGGAATACCTAACGGGGATTTTTCAGATACGATGATCTTAATGCGACTCTAGTGTTCATACTTAACGTTTCGCCGAAGTCCGAAATCGTTGTTATCTCTTAACTCCATAGTAACTTTAGTGTTTACTTTCAACGGTTCGTCGAAGTTCAAAAATAACTTCGTCGAAGTTCAAAATAGTTTTTCAGTGTAAAGTGTTTTTATCCGTTCAAATCGTATCGTTTTCGAATCGCTACCAAACGCCAATGTAAAGTATTTTTACAATACTTTGGGTCATTCTCCTCCTGGATGTGAGTTACAATTAAAATGCAAAATAAAAATACACAATAATACAATGAATGCCTTTCACAATGTCCTTTCAGACAATACCTCAGTCTTTACATTATTCCAGTTTCATGTTGAGGTTGGAACGCGAACTCAAGAAGTGGCTATAGGTCGGCCAGTACACTTTCAATTAAATAAACATATTTGTCCATAATGTGATGCTAAACCTAACCTCTATCTTAAAGTTTGCCCCTAAGTTAAACCTAACCCCTAAACTTAACCCCTAACATAAGCCTAAACCTACACTGTAAACCTAAAATCCAAGCTGTAAACTGAACACAAAACTGTGGAAACTTTCAAAGAAAAGAAAAACAGCAGGTTGCATGAAGTGTACAACCAACAGGCTTATGTCAAAATGATATGCACCTGATCATGGTGAGAGTTGAACTGAAAACCATTTGCACAGTGGACGTAAATGTAGAACTACCATGATGGTGCCATTAAGGTTGCAAGTCAATCTTAGCATTTTGTTCGAACCATGTCACCACCTGCGGACCTATTGGCATTGCAGCTTCTTTTTTTTGCTATAAATTGGCGACCAACATACTGATTTGTTGCCCAATAAGTGACAAAATGGTGCTCAGTGCTGTTTCAGCATGTTTGATTGCAGATTATTTATATTCACATTTTTTTGTGAAAGCCGTTTGCAATTTACTTGTCTCTTTCAGTCTCATTCATTTCCACAAATCTAGCTCAACCTCACTGCATGGTCCCTTGTCTTTCGCATGCCCAATAAATGAAAACAACCAGAGACGAACATGCAACATGTACTTGCATATACATTTGGATTTAAATCTTGCAGCATCTACAACTACGCACGTTGCTGAAAAACGTCTCGTTGGAACTTTAAATAACAAACAATCATAGATCTCATCTCGCTCCTAGTCAACTCAACTTCTTCCAATGTTTTCCGAAGAACTCGTATTTTTGCCAACACAAAAAAAGATTTGGCCCCAACCGGTTGTGTTCAAGTACATGTTCTGATTGTGCTTAAGACTTTATTTAACGATGAACTATTTTTATGAATATACCCGGATTGGCACGATCATTATTTCACCCAGCAAAATGTCCCAGTTTCGGAGTGCAAAATTTCTGTAACTTTAGTTGAAGAATGCACATATTTCATTCCTGACACTTGAGCCTGACACCTACTTTCAATTTAGATCAGCAGTCTTATCTATAAAGCAACAAAACTGCTAAAACTGAAAGCTTAACTTCATTTCGAAATTGACTGTGGATTTTAGTAGGAACTTTAACTAAAAAATACAATCTAAAATTGCCTTCAAGGCATTTGTACAGGAACCCTGTTCATGCAAAAAAAGTTTTAATGAACACATCAAGGATCGGTTATGCAACAAATCAACACAGAGCGAGAACGAGCAAACGTCGCAGACTTGGACGTATGCAGGAACTGAACAAGTCGATCCATTTTCGGGAGTCAAGATGGACAGTTTGTGGCGACTTGTCGAGGACAAAACCAGAGTGGCAATTCTGTAGTCGAACAACTGTACACCATTCCATCACATGTAATCAAGGTTCAGTACTTATCTGTTGCAAAAAAAGTAAGACATTATCGTTGGAGAAGACGCTGCTCGTTGTCTAGTTCTAGCAGATGATTCTACCTGCATGAGCAGATGGTCGCAATAGCATCTCTCATGACATTCATCGTCAGGTAACCACGCTCATTGTAGTGAGTGTAGAGAGCATGTTGATATGCAATCGGAACGCAATCAATAGAAGCTGCCTTTCCGTGTGATCTATTGTAGACTATTTCCTGCAACAAACAGAATCAGACCTAAACAAATAACACAAAAGAATGGAAACAACGCATCAACCAGACCAGCACACGTTTGAGAGATTATGCGTATAACCGACTCTACAGCAGTGTGTTACCGTCAGCACTGGCGTAAGGAGGGGGGAGGCCACTGTGCCATGGCCATCCCCTCAGAGCCTAAAAATAAAAAATTAAAACAACATTGTCTAAAACTTGCTTCCAGAATGCACAAAAACGCGTATTTTTAGGTGTAATTTTGCAAACTTTTCCCTGCGCATGCCCCCCGACACCCCTAGAATGGTCGTGCCTTCGGCACTTCCCCTGAAGTTGATTTGTGACGTCACACAATTGTGACGAAACTTGCCCCCCCTCGGAAATTTTCTGCGTACGCCCCTGACCGTCAGGTACATGATTTGGAAAAAAAATAACGTATTTTGATACAGCCGTACAAGTATAGAATTTTTGTTTCTGTAGGAACAAACTGTGCAGGGCAAAAATTTCTAAGTTTGACTTGAAGGCAGGAGGTTCACAACAGAAGCAAAGTGTTCATCACCAACAACAATGGACATAAATGCAAATATTATGTGATAAAACATACTCATGACTTGCATTTTTGGACACCTCAATCGTATCGTTGACACTCAAAACACACAAAAACAAGTGGAAGTATCATGAAGTACCTGGCTCATCATAGCTACGTGTTGTGTATAGTTTCTTCCAAGAACCGGATATTCGCATCTGCCGAAGCATTCTCGAATGTTAAGAGCTGGCGGGAAAGCTACAAAATTTTGCTGAAAAGACAACGCACAAAGCTACTAGACATTTGCTGCATACCAACAATTAAGTTGTAGCAAAGTTCAGCAAAAACGTGTCATGCATGCAATTCTACACTTCTCAAAACAGCTTTATAAGTAACAACCGTTTTTCACAACCAGATCTGCACAATTTTCTCTTTTCGTTATTAAGAAAGATAACAAATCTCTCTCTTGCACTACTATCTTGCTAGTAGTGAGTGTCGTTCAGACCACCAGCCATAGAATCAACTACTTTTATGACAGCGAAGCAATTTCAATGAGTGAGCACAAAGCGCCTGCTCAGTCAGTAAGGTGTGGTTGACTGTAATAGCAAAAGAATACCACCCTTTCCGGTGAGCAAGAAAAGGAGATGACGTTTTCTTGTTCCTCACATTTATATGGAAATTCCCAGAAATTTCGACCAATTTCAGATAATTAATCCACGAACGCTTCGATTCTTGCCAAGAAAATGCAACACCAACGGCTGGTGTCATAAACGAGAATAGTTGAGTGTTTTGGTGACAAATCATTTTCTTTCTCCTGTAAAATGCTTTCCGTACAACCATGATATAATACACTGATTTTTGCAACGCAGATAAACCGCTATCTTACTTTTTTATGTTATATTGAACTTTCAGTATACAGAATTCATAACCACGTTTTCATGCTTCACTGGCAGTGCTGTGTCAACACAAAACCGAAAGTGCACAACACCCCTGCGTTTTGATTATTAAACGGGAAGTTTTTAAAACATGCGTATGGTTTTGACGTGATGGTTCAAAAAGCTTATTTAAAAGTTTTAGAAAAATTTCACTATTGGGTTCATTTAATCTATTTACAGGTGTTAAACTTAAACTGATCTTCATTTCCTCATGTCTTGGTTCATAATCCAGCCACGTGCGTGCATATTAGGTAATGAGCTAAAAGTTTGCAAACCTGAGGAGCATAACATGCATAACAAAAAACTCGGATCACTTGTTGCATCGAGAGTATATAACTAAAAACAGACTAAATGACCAACCGTTCTTCAGGTGCAAAGAATTATCTCTCACAAGAAAAGGTGGAATCGATGCTAAACGTATATAGCTGTTAAAACTTACCTATTTGATAAGGAAGTTTGTCTTGCAAGTTAGACCGTGAAGTTGGTTTTAACACAAATGAAAGAGAAAGCGCTTTTCGCAACACATCTGTTCTTCTGTCCGGATCAGAC
>Ga0210059_1014512_pt1 | contig 11630 bp, 3 predicted proteins | sample Ectturendosymbi2_FD_188042 | JGI IMG/M metagenome (GOLD analysis project Ga0210059, IMG submission 188042) | Ecteinascidia turbinata endosymbiont from Florida, USA - Sample 2 (SPAdes) (version 2) | ecosystem: Host-associated > Tunicates > Ascidians > Unclassified | place: Key West, Florida... | reverse complement strand
GTCACAAGTACAATAAGTCATAAAATGCAACGTTGTTCATTTTTATGTAACTTTCTGAAATATTGAATGAAAAATGTTCTATTTAGGTATCTTGTCAATTCAACGCAAAATCAGGCGTGATCGATCACCTGAGTCTCGGCGATCGACTGGTCGATCGCGATCGATGTGTTGGCCACCCCTGCTGTAGGACGTAGTTATTGGTCTCCTGTACAGTTTTTTTCATGTTTGATCTCATTCTGAATGCATACAAGCTTATGTATATGGATCTGCTAATAAACAAAAACAACTATAAGAGTTTCATTTAGTCATGTTTCATATGCAGTCTACATTTTTGCTTAAGTTGACAGTTTGTCTAAGACTACTCTACAGTTTGTTACTGTTTCCCCTTTGAGTATTCTCTTAGGCCAGACCCATAGCCAGGTCTGAAGGTTTGGGGGAGGCCCAAAACATTTTTAGGGGCCAAGACTTCTGTTTTTATTATATTTGTTAACAAAAAATTTTCTTGGCACAACAATATTTGGAGGAGCACAGAAAAATTAGGGGAAATTGCCTCCGAATGCCCTCCATTGCTACAAGCTTGATTCTGATTTTCCAGATACATTGCTAAACCGACATTATTTGATGAAACAAAGTAGCTCTGATAAACAAGGTCTGACTGTAGCTAGTTGCCCTGATTTGTTCGCAGGCAATCATCTGCTTACCGTGCACGCAAAAACCTGTGAGGGAATGTTACGTCATAGAGCGGTTTATGGGGACAATTGCGGAGTGATATGAACATTGTGCACTACTTGATGCAGTCGGAGGGATTTGCATCCTAAGGAAGAGTACAGAGAATTTTCGTTAATTAATCATAGGCGAAGTAGCAACTTGGGTTTCTGAACTTTGACAAAATTCATCAGTCGATATCTAGTCTTAACACTTTGAGAACCGGCCTACAAATATATCGTACCGAGATTTCGGCCTAAAGCCAGCAGTTTTCCGTTGTCTTACCAACGCCATAGCTCCTCCGCCGATTGCACTAGAGAGCTGTTCAAGCGCTCAAACGGATTGGCCAGTCTTCTAGTCTGCAGTTGAAAATAATTTTTTTGGTTTGGCGTTGCGGATTTTTTGTGAGGGACGTCATAAGTGAAGTAATATTTGGGTCATTTTGGCTCATGTTACCTGGCCTAAGGCCCAACCACTAGGCCAAAGTATTTCGCTGAAGTTTTCATTGAAAACTTGGCTTGAGTCTCAGTCTTTTGAGCCTTTTGTTGACATTCTAGTGTTTCTGGTTCAAAAGTTTTATAAAATAAACAAATTAATTAATTATCTAATTAGCTAATTTGTCAAATATTTTTATTACTTTAGTTAGATCATAACTTTTGAACCTGAAACCCTAGCAGGTCATCTAAAATATCAAAAGACTCGGATTTTAGCCTGGTTTCCAATAAAAACTTCAGCGAACTACTACCATCTAACTGTTGGCACCCAGGGCCAGGTAAAGTGGGTCAAAGTGGCCTAAAAGTCTTCCACTTATGGTGTCACTCACAAATAATCTGCAGCCCCCAAGCAAAAAATTTTTTTCGAGTGCAGACTAGAAAACTTTCCGTGTCTTTTGAGCCTTTTACCGGGTCTGTAGCACTGACTGGACCAGAGAAATTCCTGTGCAAAGCCACGTGCGATCTATTGTTTGGGTGCGAGAATTCCCGATTTCAGCCGGACGTGAAAGTGTTAAGAGAAAGTGTGGTTTTATGCTGAAAAGTGATATCAAAAGCTGCCCTTCTGTTACAGACCCCTTTTTTCTAGGCTAGATGAGCCACTGAGCTGTTTGCATGTGCTTTACATGTCCATAACTCCTCCGCTGATTGCGCTAGAGAGCTATTCAAACTCAAAAGACTCCGCAAGTCTTTGAGTCCACCACGAAAAAAATCTTTTTGTTTTGGGTTTTAGATTTTTTGTGAGTGACGCCATAAGTGGAGTACTATTAGGCCTCTTTGGCCCACTTTATCTGGCTCTAGGCCGAAACCCCAGATGGTATTTTACTCAAGTTTTTTTTGGAAACTAGGCCAAAATCTGAGTCTTTTGATACTTTTGGTTGACTTGCTCGGATTTTGGATTCAAAAGTTATGATCTAAAATAAATTAAATAATTAATTAATACCATAATTAGATATTTGTTTGTTTTAGATCATAACTTTTTGAACCAGAAATGCTAGAAAGTTGATCAAAGGCTTGAACGACTTGGATTTTAGCCTAGTTTACACTGCAAACTTCAGAAAATTACTTCCATCTAGCGGTTGGGCCCTAGGCCAGGTGACATGAGACAAAAGGGCCAAAAACCTACCTTACTTGTGATGTCACTCACAAAAAACCTGAAGCTCAAAAGAAAAAAAAAATTTTTCATTGCAGTCTTGAAGACTTGCCGAGTCTTTTGAGGGTTTGAACAGCTCTCTAGCGCAATCAGCCGAGGAGCTGTGCCATTGATAAGACAGGTGATACTGCTTGATTTTAGGCTGATTTCAAAGTATGAACATATCGTACCCTGGTGGTGAATGTGTTAAAGGTCATCAACCTCCAGATAAGCCATAGTTCAAAAGCAATGCCAAAACAAGGTTCCTTGTATAATTACCTTCACAATGATGGGCCATACAGAAATATGGGACTAGTGGTTGCTGACATATAATAGGGTTTTTAAATCTGATCATAATGCAAAGTTTGTCAAAAAGATCAAAAATCCAAAAAGTCACACCACTAATCTGTGATCTGTTTTTGATAAAATTTGGGAATTATTGGTTACCACCATTATGCATTATTATCTCTGTTAAGTTTCATCCAAATTGCTTTGGTTACAAATTTAATATTTTTGGGTGCTTTGAGTTAGAAAGACCCTATACGAGATATACTTGGTATGGCCTGCATGTGCAAATTTAGTGATTACTAGGAGCTCAATGTACAATAACGAAAGTTGCAAGATGTTGAATTTAATTTTCTTGTATGCTTAGAGGCTGAGAGTTGTTGTCTGTTGCAGTGTTGAAATGCACATTGGCTCAATAAACTATCAGAAGAAAAAGTAGCTAAAGTTATTTTCATATGTTTTGATCAATAATTACAAAACTGATTTCAACTGGTTTTCAGCACAAACTCAGTGTGTAGCTGTATGTGTGCATGTTTTGCCATGATAAGACACTAAAGTTTTGTTGAAAAAATGTGAAACCTGATACAAGGCTCCAATTTAAGCAATAGTTTTTCCTTTTTGAGTTATTGGTGAAATTGCTGACTGACATCTGCTGTAAATTATGCTTGCATCAAACCACTATTGTTTAGTCTAAAAATCCAAGATGCCACAGTATCAGCTTTTCTTTCTTAATATTACATTCTGAATGGCCTCACCTAATATTTATCTCTGATGCCTTTTGAAACAAAAGCATCAATGTTTTTTCTCTGAAGTGATCACTGAAATGGTATAAAATTATTTACTGAAGTGTTTTTTTGACTTACATAATATATGTTCATGGCAAGATCGAACTATTTTCATGAAATCATAAATTCAATTAAAAGCAGGTATTAGTTCTTTTGCTTTACCTACTAATCACAACAACTATTCTCCAAATTGCCCTTTTTTTACTTGCATTGTATTCAATGTATTCCATTGTTATTTGTGCAAAGTCAATTTGAAAGAATGATAGCAATGCTTGCCACTATGCATCTTCCTGTCAATATTTTGCGCAACTAGTTCATAGCCTTTTTCACTGAATGAAAGTTTGCAGTAGTGATTTCACTTTAACCCGATGATGTGTTTTGCTTGTGACCATAGAGCATTTGCATCTTGCTACTTTTCAGGAGAAAAGTCTATCAATATTTACAACAGTCAACTCAGGAGCGTGAGGCTTCTATTGAAGATGAAGTGGATGTTGCAATGAGTTGTGACATAGTAGATGCATCAATGAAAACCAAAGAATCTGTGATAGATCGTGTCAATACTGGCTGGATTTTCAGACATGAAAAAACAGAAAAGGTTGGAAAATTTAAGGCTGACTTTTACCGTTTGTCTGGACTTAAGCTGATTACAAGGAAACGACGAGAGCACCTCTCAGAAGAAGATATTAAGAAGAATAAATCTTTGAAAGAGGCTTTCAGCAAAGGTGAAGATGCTGAAAAAATATTTCAGGACTCCAATGTAAGTGATGAAAATGACAGGAGAAAATCACTGCCTGCTCCAGAAAGATCTGTTATAACGTGGAATGAATATGCCACAGGTCGTCCAGGCTTATCGCCGTGTTTAGGGAGGAAGATTAAGGAAAAAGTTAATCAAAAACATTTTGACGTCACTCTGGCTATGAGCGAAAGCTTTCCTGTCAGGTTGGAAAATCTTCTCCCTATACTGGAGGCTCTTGGTCCCAAAGCAAAGCTATTTTCTAAGCTAAAAGATTTTGTCACAATGAAGTTACCTCTTGGCTTTCCTGTTCGCATAGATGTGCCAATTTTTCCAACTGTTAAAGCTACTGTTAACTTCCCACGATTTGATTTTTGTGAAAACTTGCCCGAATCATTGTTTGGTATTCCTTCTGGTTACAAAGAGGATCCCGAATGGTTTGAAAAATCAACAAAAGAAAAGCAGCTGGAACTGTCAAAAATGAGCGAAGCGTCTAAAAGCTGATTGAAACATATAGCAGAAACTGTGACACTTTGAATTTAAAGTTATTTTCACATTTACAATGTATCCAGCTATGGGAACACTCAATGGAGATTTTAGCTCTTGCTTGAAAGAACAATTTGGGTTCAGGGTTTTCTTCTTCATCTTCCATATTTGTTGTAGATTGTCTTTTCATTGCTTTTCAAGCTTTTCTTCAAACTCTTGTTGCCAGTCGGGTGATACTTGCCAGAGACACATTAAAAGATTTATGTGTTAATTTTGAAAGAAACGTTTCTAAACCAATAAGCATTAACATTGCAATTACAGTTTGTTTGCACTTGTGCTGGTTTATCAAATATTGTCCGTTAGCTTTTTTAAGAATCGTGGAAAATGATTTTGAAAGAATATTTGTATTCCTGTTTAGTACTGAGCCAAATTACTTTTCACTTATATGTAGATATTTTCATCTGGACAGGTTACATGCTTACCAGTTTTACATTGGACCAAACTTGTGTGACACAATGAAATTGCTTTCTAGCAGTACTTCGTTGCCACTGAAGACTAGTCAAATTCTCATTTACTGATTTTCTGTTGTTTTGCTTTAAAGTGAAACCAAACTTCGTTATTGTGATTTTCTGATAAACAGCTGAATTTGTGGTTTCCGTGCTGATTCTGGGGTCCTGGGATTGGATCTGGTGTTCTGAAAACTTTTGTTGTGGAGATGAATATGGGCGTGATAAGGGGCATCGTGCTAAAGGTAATTGTGGGGAGTTCCAGGTATGTTTTGAGGTGAAGAGCAGAAAAGGATTAGCGGCTTTCATGCCCCCGCAATCACCAAAAATTTGGCCGCGAAATGCTCCCCATCTTATCCACTCGTAATTGTGGGCTTCAAAACCCAACTTTTTCACGTATACCTGCGAAATTAACCCTCGATAGCTGCGTTGCTTCCTGGTATTTTACCTATTGTTGCAGCGGTTTCTCGTTTCCAGAAAGCAGTTACACAGGGCATTGGTCAGTGAAAACATCTTGAAACAATGACTGTTATTAGGATTTAATAGAATGCTAAAAGTACCTACACTTGGCATTATAGTCTGGAACAAGGTGAAAAGCAGTTCAAACGTGTTTCGTTCCTTTAAAGGCGCTTTTCACGTTAAAAAAATTGATTGGTTGCGTTGCATGTAACTAATAAATGTTGTCTGCATTTCCCATCTGCACTATATTTTTCGCCTGAATTCCTCTAAGGGTTTTTCTGTGGCTACCAATGCTCCGCTTGTGAGCAGAACGCTGTTGTCATTTGCGTTTTCCTGCAAATGAAGTTATATGTGAGATGCGAACAAAATTTTCTGCACGGTTAAAGCCATTCAAGCAATGCTACTTACATTCTCCGAGAAAATTTTTTTTGTGCGGATGGTTTCACATATTTCACCTGCAAAACGCTGCGACGCAGTAGTCCTTTATCTTTAAAAGAAGGGTTTTATCTGTTGATGTTTGAACAAATGCGTTGTTTTTTCTCTCTTAAGTTACTGTTGTCGTTCGCCTTCACTGATACAAATGCGCTTGCGTCAAAAAACACAAGTAGTTTTAGCAAATTATGAAATTGCGTTTTTTTTGGAAAATGATCAAAGTTCATCTTATTCCTTATTTTTATGTTTGTGCGTTGAAATATGTTTATCTTTATGCGTTAAAACGTGTTTCCTCATAGACGTTCATCTTGTTAACGTACCGCTGCCTTCAGATTTTTTCATATGGTTGTTGTCGAAATTCTTTCTCATCACGATTGTTTTATCATGTGTTAGACCAGGGGTTCCCAACCTATGGTACATGTACCCCTAGAGGTACATTTGCCTATCTGAAGGAGTACATTTATTGTGCAGTCGAAAATTTAACTTTGACACACAAAAACGGGGTCTACCTTTGTAGTTCTGAAAATCTAAGTTTTATGAAAAATTAAGTGGATATTTATTATATTGCTCAGCCTTTTTGTCCTAGAAATTTCAGGGGTACATGCTCATTTGTCGAAATGCTGAAGGGATACATGGTCAGAGAAAGGTTGGGAACGCCTGTGTTAGACCAACCTGCGATATCACTTGTTGTCTTCTTCAACAAGTGCGTTCTGTTTAGGTTTTTAATTTGAATTTTTTAAGTGCTCCACGCTGGTCTCATTGTCTGATCTTGGTAATCTTTTCTCGTCGGTTTAAGAAAAAAATCTAAAATAACGCACATTCTGCAGATTCAAGTTCAGTGCTTAAAACTAAAGCGATTGACTGCAGGTAGCAGTTGTTGGAAATAATGGTAATGGTTTATTGTTTCATATGACTCAGCCAATAAGCAGAAGCACCATAAAAGCCATCGCATGCAGTAAACCAACCATTAGTGAACATTAGAGCAAATGAGAATACAATGGTACAATAGCTGATCAGTGTAAACAAAGAGGGGCGCTGTGTCACATACAATGGTACAATAGCTGATCAGTGTAAACAAAGAGGGGCGCTGTGTCACAATAAAGTGAACTTCACCATGATTTTTTAGTGATTGTCACGAAACCCCACTTGGTCAACGTACAAAATGGTGCTCATGGCGAGCGAGTTGCACTGTAACAGCGCCATTGGAGTTGTTTTCCAGCGGTGACATGAGTACACGTCATAAATAGCAATTCATTTTCAACCAAAGTTTTTAAAGATTTCATTTCCGATATTCCGTACCATTGCACTGAAAGCGTCTTAGTCGTAGTTTATGTAGCTGGTAGACATGCTGGGTCTTTAATTTTCTGTCGATTCGATACAGCTCTGGTTTGGTTGAGTTATCGCTAGAACTAAATAACGGAAAATTTTGTTTTGGTTGCTGAACGTGGCTGAGACGAATCTACTTCTTCTGTGTGTGTAAACTTGCATTACTTTCTACCTTTTTGATCGCTGTGTTAAGTGTCGATATATCATTGTTTTTTTCTGTGTGCAGGTTATTTTTATTTGAACAGGCCTGACGACTTGTCACAATCTGCTTTGTTTTGTAGTTGACAATAGTAATTTGACACTGCTGTCGGAGGCAGTATCGCCACGCATCAATCGCACAGTTGTGCGCGTCAAGCATTTTTTGTGACGTCATGAACATCTTACCAAAGAAAAGCTGGCACGTACGCAACAAAGACAACGTTGCAAAAGTCCGCAAAGATGAAGAGAATGCTAGGACTGCGGAAAAGGAGAGACATCGTCGAATCGCTCTTGCCGAGCAGGAAGCGCGGACCGACCTGCTGAGACGAAAAGCCCGAAGCTCCAAATCCGACAAAAACGATCTTACGGTTGTAACGTCCGGTAGGGAGGCAATTGGTTTATTTAATGAAGTCGATGTTTCCAACTCAGCTTCCAGCAACGCTGAGCACGAAGAAGAGAAACGGCGCGAGAAGGAAGAACAGGAGAAAAAAATCGGGCTTTTAACATACCTGGGTCAAAGCGCTGTGGAATCAATGAAAGACGACGAGAAGCCTTGGTACTTCCAAGTTCCCGATCGCACTACTGCGGTTGTACGTGATGGCAAACGCAAAGCGTCTTTGGATCCCTTTAACGATTTGAAAAAACACTTGTCACGCAAAAAAAAGACCAAAAGCTCAAATAAACAACACAAAAACGTTGATGGCAGAAATTCCGTTGCACAATCGTCAGGCGGTGATAAACTCGCACAGCTTCGTCAAAAGCGCCTGGAACGCGAAGCGCGTGAACATAAGCGCGCCAAAGCGTTGCTAGACAAGCATTATGGCGTTGATAAACGTGAAGACCCATCGTTTGAAAATGAACGTCGGTTCGTGCAAAAATACAACAGCCAATTTAATCCTCTCTTGGCACGAAATAACAAAACTTAAACTTGTGTTTGATCGTTGTTAGTGGCGTTGTTTCTGTTGCAGTGGTCAGTAATCCTGCAACCTTTTGGAGATTCCCAACCGACTTAGTCCAATATTTTGACTGATTGTGAATTTGTCCATTCACAATTCAGTATTTTCAGCAAAAGTTTACACGCATACCGTACTCCATTAAAGATATTGCGATATATTACGGACTAGTTGCCTTCCACGGAAAAATTGCTGCAGAAGTTAGGATAACCGAGTTAGATGGCCTCTTCGGCGTTTTCGAAAAAAGGAAAAAACGTTGACATTGGTATCAGCTTTGTGCGCTAAGAGTTAGGCAAGGATCTGTTACCAGAGGTGGGCAGCCGTTACTTTAACAGCAGCCGTTACTTTACTTTAGCCATTATTGCTAGCGTCGCACCCGCTATTTGTTGAATTTAATAGCGGCGCTACCGCACCCATTACTGAATAAAAATAGCGGCGAGCTATCGCTACCGCCCCTTTTGCTCCACTTAAAAATTTTTTTGCTGTTGTTTTACTGACGTAGGATCTATTTTGAGAAACCTAACCTTGAAATGTTTTTTAGAAAAAGGTTGTTAAAAAAACGTGATCTGAAAAAAATAGTCATTAAGCAGTTATGATATAGGAAAAGTTATTTCACAGTGCATGCACTTTCATATAAATGAAACAGACTGCAGAAACGTCCATTGAGTGCATTTAGTTTTGTGAATCGATTGTTGTAAGCCAGCAATCGCCTTATCAATGCAAGTTTCGCGCTGTGTGCAGGCCCACAGTACTCACGAGGATGGTAAAGCAATAAAAGATCGAAACTGTTTTTCACAGAGTTTAATGCGCTTGTAAATTGAATTAGGTTCGCAACCATTGTGGGGGGCAAACCGGTGTCGAGCGAAATTTCTGACCTTTTAGTGTTTATCAGTTGTTTTGCTTCTCAGAATAAAAAAAATATCGTTTGACAATTACTTTTTTGATGTGCGATGTGTAAATCAAAACATTTTGGTTAGATGCTATAATACGGAATAAGTTTAACCACTGCAAAATTTTGGACTTAGTCTTAGACCTGAATTAATTTCCTTTTTCTCACCCTGACCCAAATCCTAAGCTGACACACTTACCTAAACACGAATCCCTTAGCCCTAATCATCAGTTTTCTCAGCGTATTTGATGTGTAAAATGTAACTCTGTGCATGCGTCACGTACATGGCGTGAAGTCAGAAATTTCGCTTGACATAGGGTTGTGGATGAGTGCAAGGATTTATTGAAAGGGTATTTGATTGCTTTGAACGAGATCTTAAGTTTGCAGCCCTTGTTTCAAAGTGATGTTGGCGATTCTTGCTAGGTAAAATAAAGTCATAATTGTGGTTTCGTTAAAGACCATAGCAATTTGTTTTCCTTAGGCCGGTAACCAGGGTGGGAGACAAACCGGGCAATCAAAGCCTGCCACGGAATTTTTATGCATCATTTTAGATTTTCAAAAAAATGTTGTGTTGATCTATGTTTCATGTGGAACCCCTGAACAAATTACTGGCTACTTGTATTTCAAGCTGAGATCCTTCTTTCTGGATGGTTCAGTTTGTTGGCGTTAGTAGTTTTGTGTAGAATGTAGTTTATATAGCCTGCGTGCAAAGAATGGTTGTTTAGATATTCGAGTCTAAAAAAATAACCCTCCTAACATCAACAATTGAAACCTCTCGATTTACTGTAAAAGCTTTCGAGGAATCTGCCGACGGGTCTGCTTTTATCTTTTTGCAATGATTTAAACTTGTACATACCTGTAAGCCTATACAAGTTACGGTTTCCCACAAGGGTGACGCAAGCGAATCAATCAAGCTTATTATTTTTATAGGACATCGATTTCACGTACCACTGCGCATCCACAATACTGAAATCTTGTTAATATAAAATCTATCATAAATTTATTTTATTCCTTTACAAAATTAAGTTTCCCTATCAAATATGTAAAAAACACTGAGAACCACACAGAATTTATTTAACAACTGAGTAAAATTCAAGGCCAAGCGGTAAGAAAACAGTTCCTTTTCTTATGCGCAGTCGTAACATCTAAAGTTTGGTATTACATTCAGGCAACGATCACATGCAAAAATCGACATGTGATTTGCGGCTAAGCACATGGAGGTGAATAAAATATTAGCAAAATCGTGATGATAAAAGAAATCAATCACGTGACGTTTGGTATGGTTGTGTCAGGTAAGAATGTTAATCAAAAAGGGCATTATGCAATTTTTACCTAAATACATGGAGGCAAATATAATTTCAGCGAAATTGCAATGATAAAAAAAGCCCAACTACCTGACGTTTGGTAAGGCTGCGTCAGGTTTCAACGTAGGTGAAACAAAACTTTCGTTAACTTTGCGTGTAGAATTAAAAGGACGAATATTAAACAGTGAGAGTTGATGATTTAAATTATGTTCAAACAAACTCACGATACCAAGTTTAACGCGAAGTGATTTATCCGTCATCTCATGGAGTACACGTTCCTGTAGTTTCTCCAATACGTCTGGTATTCAAAACGTGACGGTAGGAGATTGAGCGGACGCGCGCTGCAGCATGCACGAAAACCTAAACCCCCACGTGACCGGGAATTGTGATTTGGCAACGTCCACAGATTATGCGAACTTCTCCAGCAGTTATCACTGATACTGAAAACTAAAAAATATTGTGAAGCAACAAATATAGCGATTGTGCGCACAACGCGAGTTTTACAGTAGAAAAAGCATTTGGTGTTTAGCAAAGTAGCCTTACTTGATTTTTATTGAACAGCAGAACGTTGAATGAGTAGTAGAAAACAAAAATAATGTGCTTTCGGTGCCTCGTTTAGTGAAAGTGTAAAATTCTTCAACGAAAATAGTTTCACACAGGAGACAGATTTTTTTAGTTAGTAGGGAACCTTACTGACTTGCGATTGGAGTACTAGGGAATGTCACAAATTACATCCGATGTCTAGCAGTAGGCCTATATATTTTATAACTCCAAGTAACGCAGATGCTTCGAAATGTTTCAAGTGAAGAAAGAGGGGAGCAAACAAAATATATTGGTGAGTGTTTTCAGGAAAATGTTTGCAATACAAATATCAAAAGTACAACTTCATCGGCGAAGATTGCAAAGCAAAGTGCGCAAAAGCTTGAAAGTTGGTGCAAAATGTTAA
>Ga0210059_1014511_pt1 | contig 11630 bp, 8 predicted proteins | sample Ectturendosymbi2_FD_188042 | JGI IMG/M metagenome (GOLD analysis project Ga0210059, IMG submission 188042) | Ecteinascidia turbinata endosymbiont from Florida, USA - Sample 2 (SPAdes) (version 2) | ecosystem: Host-associated > Tunicates > Ascidians > Unclassified | place: Key West, Florida... | reverse complement strand
GTTTCCAATAAAAACTTCAGCGAAATGCTACCATCTAACGGTTTGAGCCCAGGGTCAGGTGAAGTGGGCCAAGGTGGATAAAAATCCTCTACTTATGACATCACTCACAAAAAATCTTCACCCCCCAAGCAAAAAAAATTTTTTTTAGCGCAGACTAGAAGACTTGCCACGTCATTTCAGCCTTTCAACAGCTCTCAACAACTTTCGGTGCCCGAGTTACGCACGCGCAAAGCCACATGTGATCCGGTTGTTTTAGCGCGAACCACTTGATTAGACCGGGCGTCAAAGTGTTAAGGATATGTAACATGCACTTCATACGTAGGTTATCATCCCGAATCAAAAGCACCTTTCCACAATGCTGACATAACTGGTCATTGTCAGTCAACAGAGATCCACCACATGTTGATAAACAGTCAACATAACCAGTGAGCTTTCATTGATCACTGGTGTTTGGTCTGATAGACAGATGCGCAGGTATATTGAAATCATTGTTCATTTCATTTCAAATTGGAAGCTGCACACTATGCTGGCTTGCAGAGTATTAAAGACCATCACACATATACTCACATCAAACCATGCAAATGGGTTGTGCTTTCTTTCTGAGAATGTTTCAAGGCAAATCTAATCACGATTATAATAGGGATTACTTTCAATGTAATCATAATCAATGTGATTTTGTTTTTTGTAATCGTGAATATGGCAAGTACTCATAAGCAATTACATTTGTGATGCACTTTCAGGCTTTCCCATGTCTGTTTGGTAACCATTTTAATCTTTGCAATCTGGTTTTGGATTCCATACAGCAGTTTTTAAACTACTTTAAACACATTCATTCCAGTTGCAGCCTGAAGTGTACCAACAGCATCTAATGCAGTGAATATCAACTACAACTCATCAAGGTATTCCACTGTAAACTTGATTGTGTTATTCAGAAAACAGTAGAAATCATGTGAAGCAAACTAATGATAGCACAATTATTATCAATATGCATTAACACCTTTGCTGGGCAGTTTTCAGGTGAAAATCCAGTTTCTAGCATGTCTTAGCAACTGCGTAACTCAACAGGTGATCTTGCTAGGGAGCTGTACAAACCCTCATTACACTAATTATTCAATAAAAAACTGTATTGCATATTCTACTTTTGCAAGATTCTTGCAACAAGCTTTCTATTTCATTGCTTTCAAGCATATTTTACCTCTGAGTTTAAGATAGTTCAAAGGTTGATATGTTTGCTACCAGTGTATGAATATATCGTACTTTGAAATCAGCCTGAAATCAAGCAGTTTTCACATGTCTTAGCAACGGCATAACTTCTTGGCCAATTGCGCTAGAGAGCTGTTCAAACCCTAAAAAGACTTGGCAAGTCTTCGAGTCTGCAATGAAAAAAAATATTTTTTGGTTTTGGGTTTCCATTTTTTGGTTTTGGGTTTCCATTTTTTTGTGAGTGACATTGTAAGTGAGGTAGGTTTTTGGCCATTTTGGTTCATGTTACCTGGCTTAGGGCCTATCTGCTAGACAGAATCAGAGTCTTTTGAGCCTTTGATGGACTTTCAAGCGTTTCTGGTTCAAACGTTATGGTCTAAAAACAACAAAATAAATTATCTAATTAGTGGATTAATTACTTATTTTGTTGCTTTTAGGTCATAACTTTTAAACCCGAAATCCCAGAAAGTCTTCCAAAGTATCAAAAGACTCAGATTTTAGCCTAGCTTCCAATAAAAACTTGAGTGAAATACTACCATCTAGTGGTTTGGTCCTAAGGCCAGATGAAGTGAGCCAAAAACGCCTAAAACTACTCCGCTTATGACGACACTCACAAAATCCACAACCAAAAAATTTTTATAATTGCAGACTCGAAGACTTGCAGTGTCTGAGGGTTTAAACAGCTCTCTAGCACAATTGGCAGCAGAGTTATGTCCATGCAAAAACACGTGCAAACAACTTGATTTAGGCTGAAACCATACCAGCTTTGAAGGTGTTAAAATTCAATTGTTTGAATACAATTTGTTCTACAATGAAAAGGAAAATCAATTGTTTACACTATTCGTGCTACGCCTGCTGCGAAACTTCTAGCATAATTCCTACTTAATGTGGTTAAATGTTTTATGAGTATTCAAACAATTGCTGTTAGCTACAAAATATTGAAGATCATTTTCTGCAAGCAGCCTGATACAGTATACAATGCAGAGGATCGGTATGAATCACAAATTACTAAAACTTGTAATTAATCTGCTTGACGATCTTGTTATAAGTAGCAAACCAACATAAGTTTCACTAACCTTTTATTTTTAATTCAGGGTCAGCCATTTTGAACCATTCGCAAGCAATAAGAAATGTCTGGAATGTCAGTGTACCTTTTGCTGACCATGGAAGCTGACGCAAAACCTACAGAATATTTTTGATGTAATTATTTATATTAAGGCTGATGAAATAAAGTTCTTACAGGTGTAGCAACGTGACAGATCCATAAGCTTTGTTTGCTTATTAAGAATGGATGTTGACAGGTGATGGACTTTGTCAGCATGTGCTTTCTATTGCATTGCAACAAATAATTTTGCTTCAGCATGCAACCTTAACGATTAACAGAGCTACACAGAATGAAGTAGCACCATTAAAAAGTCTACCTTATTTTCAGGGTTGCCAGATACGTTTTGTAAAAATACCGGCCATTTTGTGGCCCAGACAAACTCACCTATGCCATTTACATGGTTAATTGCCAAAAGAAATATTCATACAGATCATGTATAGGATGAAAAAAGACGCTAAGTATGACTAAACAAAGAGGGAAAACAGAGAGAAATGAGTGTTGTTAAATGAACTTCACTGAAGGAACTGTCCTGACAAGATTTACTTCTAGAGTCAACACAACTTGAGGTTCTACTTTAGTTCTTTTTGCAGTACTGCAAATTATTTATTTTCAAACTACCAGCTTCAGGCACCGATTTTCAAAATACCAGCTTCTTACCGGCCTTTGCTATATTAGCAGTAAAATACTAGCCAGACTGGTGAAATACCGACCATCTGGCAACCCTACTCATATTAGCAGTGGTGAACATGCACGAATCGATGATGATTAATGGTATTAAAGCATTAAAATCATCAAAAAAACTTCAATATGAACCAATGAGATACTATCATATGGTGCTTTTCAGAAGTCAGGGATCTCTTTGAGTCAGCAAAATTATTTTATGTACCTTGTTCAGACATGGGGCAATTGCAGCACAAATGTAATCGATTACAATTACAATTACGATTAAACAAAATCACAATGTAATCGATTACAATTAAACAAAATCACAATGTAATCGATTACGATTACATTGTAAGTAATCACGTCTTAAAACATCTTCAGAAAGAAAACAAAACCCATTTGCATACTTTTATGTATATTTTCAGACAAGATATGATTAATGCAAGAAACGAAATTACTAGTCTGTAAGGATCAAGCACTGGAAAAAAGAAAAAAAACTTGATTGTTTACTGATGCGTTCATGTAGTCAACAAACCAGTGGCATAACTAGAGGTTTGAGCTAGAGGAGAAACTTAGGTGAAAGAGACTCACTGCCCTCTGTAAGGGACCTACTAGTCAACACTCAGAAAAAAAACTTGAGAAATGATGGTGAATCCAGGTGTGGAAGGCTATACAGTACTAAAACCCCAAATCAACGGGAAATATTCCGAAATACACAAGATGACACCATACTAAAAAACTATTGAAAGGATACTAAAACCGAAACATAAGCTAAGTCGGGGGATGGTTTTTACATTTAGGTAACCAGAGGAGTCAAATCACCCCTCTTCCCTCTCATCAATTACTCCACTGCAACAAACACTTTCAATTTTTGATTAAATAAAAATAAAATCTTACACTTTTACTTTTGAAAGTAAAAGTTACTTTTACACTTTTAAAAATGTTCAAAAAATCTTTATTACAGTTGATAAGCATCAACAATTTTAAATTTTTATCAATCAGTCAAACGACATCTATCAGGATTGAACATTCATCCAGCAACACTGAAAATTTGTTTGTTAGTAATTTCAAAATTGCTGACTTATTTCTTATAACTGTGGGTTACAATCGTCTGCAAGCCAACATAGCATTGTGCAGCTTTTAATTTGAAATGAAATGAACAGTGACGTCAATATATCTGGGCATTTGCCTATTGGGCCAGTAGTCAATGGTTAACAAAACCTCACAGGTTCGTTGTTTTTTTTTGCCAGTATCTGGTGCATCACGGTCGACATGCTAGTTATCAGTGTTGTGGAAAGGTACTTTTGACTTAGATTAAAGTACCTTATTTCCCTGAAAGAAAGTTAAGTTACTGCATGTAAAATGGTGTACGCCAGCACTTACATTCATAAGTTCACTCTAAATATACATACCGTATTTTCCGGGGTACAAGTCGCATTTTTGACCCCTAAAATTTGTTTAAATATCAGGGTCGACTTATATGCCGAGTAGACTTTCAGGGTACATTGAAAAATTATTTTTATTGAGAAATATTTATACATATACACTACATATTTACACTACAATTAAAATCTATCGAATTCATCTTCCTCATCGTCCGATTTAAACAGTTCTAACGTTTCCGCATCTGTAAGTCCCGTCAGCACATCATCGCATGGGTCCCATTCTTCTTCAGCGTCAGCAGTATAGTCCTCGGCATCCATATCTTTCCATCACCAGTCGTCCAAGAAAGGGGGTCGACTTATACGGCGAGTATAGCTTGAAAGTCTAGTTTTTAGGCCCAGAAATTTAGGTCGACTTATCTTCCGGATAGACTTATACCCCGGAAAATACAGTAAATAAAAGGAACACCTCTCCTCATAATGTCCTGTTATTCTGTTGCCGAAGTGTGAACCTGTTTTTAAGAAGAGCTCTTATTTTTGCTGTTACGTCTCACTAGAGTAGACTAACTACGTAACTTCTGGTGGCCAACAGGAAGGCCAGCTGGAACAAAGCAAAAATTAGCTAGAAACGCTGTGCTTGACCTGGACTGTCCGGATTTAAACCATAGACAGGCAAATAGTCTCCCCTGAAACATAACCATAACAAATGATGATGAAGGAGGAAACCCAGCCATCACAACCACGGTTCATCACACAGTGACATAGGGTGAAGATTTCCAAGGTCAATCGCAAAAGTAATCGTCAATTACAATTAAATTGGTAATGTAATTGACTACATTACATTTTTGGCCAGTTCAATCGATTACGATTACTCAAAAAACTGTAATCGATTACAATTGACAATTACCCCATGTCTGACCTTGTTCCAGTTAAAATCTCCTCACAGCTTATTTTGAATAAGTGACAACACACTGATTTGATGTCATTTCAAAATTTTATTCCACTACTCACAAACTACAAACATGCCATACGTTATAGACAAGCTAAGTCATGGACAAACTAAAGGTCTTTATTAACCTTGTGACAACATAACTATTACTTTTTACCACTCACACCTGAGCCAAAAAACAGTTCGTTTCAATCAAATAATGGCTACAATGTTCAGGATTCATTGCCTGTGCTAAAGCAAGTGAATTTCTTTTACAAATGTTTCCCATTTGTGTTCAATGATAATAATTATTTAAGCCATTACATTTCTTAGGTTGCATGCATCATTGTAGTCAAACCTATGCTCTGATCTGTGTGAAATGGATTAGTTCATCAAGAGCATTGGAATGGTTGCCAAATTGGACCCAACACATATCACAGAACACATTTGTCAATGACTGCTGTCTTTCCTGTAAAATGTCATTGCATAGTGCACTTCATATCAGACTTGGCCAACTACATAATTTTAGTTATCTAATTTGATGAATTAGAGCAAAATGATGGTAATTCTAATCTAATTGGGTAAAAGCTTCAGTGCTCTAATTTTAGTTCTAATTTCCTGTTTTGCCAAAAATGCTAATCTATCCAATGATATTTTTAAAAGTGAAACGAGACTGCACCCTGGTGCAATGATAAGTGCCATGCTGCCATCCCATCACAGAAAAGCGAAAACAGTAAACACTTGTTCAATTTCTCTTCTCACTTGAAGCTGCAGTACAAACTATATGGCCTTATCTACCATTTTTATTATGTGAGACTGCCTAGCCACTCACACGCAGAAGTCACATTAGCCATTAGCTAATTACGACAGTCAGTCAGTTGTGATGTTTTAGGCAGGGGTGTGCCATCATACAGCACTGCTGGGCCAAACGCACATAACCAGATTGGTTCACGGGCCACAGCTACATGTGTCAAGTTCTGCGTGTTAGACAACTCGTTGACTACCCACACAAGATTGGTAATACCCAATGCCAGATCAATCATTTGGCTACTAAGGCTACAGTATAGGCTAAAGTTATGAAAGCACAAAAAAGTAACTTGGAAATCTTTACCAACATCTTAAAGAATAGTATAGAAGCTGATGCTAATACAATCATACCACAAGCAAGAAATGCCAGTGGAAGAAATGAAATGATAGTTCACTTTCAAAGCAATGACAACTTGCAGGTTGTCACAAATGGAATCAACTACTGAATGACAAACCTTGTAACAATCAGACAAGGTTACGTACATTGAAAACATATATGGATAAAAACAGAAGATTTTTGGTAGTTTTTCTTTGGAATACATAAAAATAAGATTTGTTGCTTCAATTATCATTTCAAAATATTGAACTCTGGATATTGGAAAGGTAGTTCAAGAAAATCTATCACCAATAATGGATCAGATCAAGTTTATGTGCAAGTAAATGCCAATAGTGTCACTAATTTTTTTGATACTATTATTTCTCAACTGTGTAGGGTGTATCTGCTCTATCTTACTTCCTATTTTCAAGCCTACCTTTTTTATACTATTGAGGTTAGCTTAGAAAATGACTTCCGCAAAGTTTGATGTTGATCGGACCAAATTTGAACTTTCACCCAGCCAGTTTTTATAGGGTTTAACATCATTTTTTCATGTTTTTTTTTTCACTAGAGACTGTTGTGTTCAACAAACAAATAAAATGTTGACTTCAACAGATGCTCATACTTCTTTCACATAATTTGAAAAAAGTCCAAAACATGTTAAGAAGCAAAAATATTGGCAGTTTTGTATGTTTATTTTGCTTAAGAGCACCACCAGTGGTGATAACAAAACATGGAATATCTCACTGTACTAATACAAACCAAATGAAACCAGTGTCTACCCCTTAGTTTTAGGGATGAGGAATTTGTTTTTGCTGTTACTTGTTTATATTTTACCACTGGAGGGCACTATGAACAATTAAATACTATTTTGATCAAGCTTTTAACACTAACCAAATGTTTGGGCTGGAAGTTGGTAACGAGCTGGTTCATTCCAAGTTGGTGCAGGGTTGTTAGAAAAAAACCCGACCCAGTTTTATTTAAAAAACCCACTTTTTATTTTTCTTTGAAAAAATCTGCTTAGTAAAAAATAAAATAGGCAGGACACTTGTACAGTTAACTTTAAGTTTTTTAAATCTTACAAAACAAGCAGCAACGAAATTTGAAGGCTTTGAAAAAAAATTAAACAGTTTATAATGGTTATCTTTCTCAGCTCTGAAAAATTAGTATATTTTAAATAATATTTCTGCCTTATTTGCATCTATCAACTTTTTCTGATTTTGGACCATACCAAATCATATGTTGAAAAAAACTCTAAAAATCAGGAGTCACCAATGTGGTGCCCATGGACACCAGGTCGTCCGCAAGGACCAAGCAGGTTGTCCGTGGGCATAGGCGTAGCCAAATGGCATGGCCCCCAAATTTATAGCATTTTTTGTCGTTTTGCGCTTTGAGAGGTCTTGTCCCAAACAAAATACTGTTGCTTGCTGAAAGTCAAAATATTTGGCTCAAAAAAAATTCAGGCTGGCTGCATTACTGCCCGCGGGCCTGCTCTAAAATTAACATTATCATGATCAGTGTCTTCACATTAAGGAATATCTTAATTGTTAATACCACAATAATTAAAGGTGAATTGAGCAACATTTTTATGTCAGAAGCGTGCATCAAACTGGTAGCTCTTTGCATTAATTGGCACGTAAGAAGTAGCTCTCAGCTTCAACAAGGTTGGTGATCCCTGCTATAGATGCTGAACCAGCAGGGCATGCAGATAAACTTGACATGAAACTGCAGAGTTTGTGTGGAAATGTTTTTTCTTTGTTTGCTATGCGCATCCTTACCAAGCCTTACCACTTTGGAATGAATTGACCAAAACTTTGCAAAAACAAAGATGGGGTACATTTCTTTACCCTTGAATTTGAAAAGCATAATAGGTATAACAAGTTATTATTGTGTAATTCTGAAAACAATGATATTGCATGATGCAATCAAAAAAACAATTAAGAATAAGGTTTTTACATTTTTCTTAAAAAAAGAACAAAATCTTGTTTCTTTTTAAAAAAACAAAAAAACTTTTTTTTCAAAAAAAAAACAGGTGGGTTGTTTTTTTTTTTTAAAAACCCGGGTTTTTCTCAACCCTGAGTTTGTGTGACCTAATTTTGACAAAGCACAGTGAATAACATGCACAAACTAACCATCAAGTTCAAGTAAGATGTTTTTGAATCGTTTACCTTAAACTTAGCACATTTTTGTTTTGAACTCATGTTTTGTGCCTCACCTTTGCTATTGAAATTTGCAAATCATTAAATATAGGATGGCTTAAATCACTGCTTTGCAGGGTTGCAAAGTCAGAGGTAAAATGTCCGACTCCAACTCTTAGTTTCCAAAATTTTACAACCATGACCTTTCTAAAATTTCCGACTCTTTACCATAACATGAATGAAGTCTGGCTGTCAACAATGACAAAGAAGCAATCTAAAATTATTTTAAAGATATGCATTTTGTTATTGTTGCTACATATGAGATAAGGCTTTATATTAATCTGTTTATTTGAAGAATATGCACCAATCATTAAAATTCATTCTGCTGACTCCGAGTAGCTACTGTAACGTGAATGAATTAAACTATTTTTAAGAAATTGCTATTTGCTATTGTGCAACAATTTTCATGATGCACTCACCTTTCTTCATTTTTAGTTTACATCTTACCAGTTTTTTTAAGGTGTTTTAGGGACCCAATTGGGGTCCCTGGAATCAGAGAAATTTATCATCTGGTCCTTAGAATCAGAGAAAATCAGGTCCATGTGGGTACCTAAAACTTTCCTTGAAAAAAACCTCCTGAGCTTATGCATCTGTTGTTTATACATCATGTTCTTGGAAGTGGCCTGCAAGCTGTCATGTTTTGTAAAATGGCAAGTCGGTCAGAAGTAGTTGGACCATGCTGTTAGAATAGTAACCAAACCAGCATTAATGGTATGAAAATAAAATCATTGAACAAATACATACCTGTTGTGCAAATTTGTCATTTGATTGCCATATGCTACTCTGTTCAGTTAATTCACCTTTTGTGTTTGGTCCAAGTTGCAAGAACCTTCTCCAACACCGCACAACCTAAAATAATATTTGTAATGCTAATGTCACATCATACATTGATAACATAACATTACTCAAGCTAAATTTAAGCTGTTATTCATGTTTTGTTTATTGGGGAAAAAACAGCAAAAGAACATTCAAGAAATTTCCAGAGGCTATGGCTAGTGCAGTGGAGCTTATTTTACTTACGATTAACCTAATGTAGATCCTACAGCAAGCAATCACAAACTATTAAGAATAGCTACTCGTGATTTTAAAAGGCATACTAAGTTTCAGTCAGAAAAGCGTAATCCTTCTAGTGAAGTTGTTTGTGAAAGTCTACAGTCGTGTTTATATTAATTGACTCAAAGTGTAAAATACACCGAATTTAAAATTTTTTCATTTATGCAACCTCAAACATAGCAAAAACGTTGTTATAGTTGGTATTATGTCCGTCTTTATTCTTTAAAACTTCTTTCACTCTATTTGGCTTGGATTCCAACAGTTGTTTACAGTTTTCTTTCATTTTGGGTTCCTGATTCCACACTTGAATAATGGCCTCAATTAGTTTGGCCATGGTTTTACAGTCCAGTTTTTGCAAAAGATATTTTACAATTGACAGTCAAATTTCTATTATATGGTGATCAGGTAAATTCCCAGGCGATTCTAAAACGTTTACATTCTGTTTCTTGAGAAATTGCTTGACTTTTTTCGATGCATGGCATGGGGGAAGATCTTGCTGAAATATCCCCCCACCTTCAGGAAAGGTTTCTCTCATGTAAGGAATCACTTTTCTCTGGATCACATCCAAGTATTTGTCTGAATCCATCATCCCATCTACAGGAACAAGTGATACCACACCACAGAAGCTAAAACAATGCGAGAGTATTTTCTTTAGGGGGTGTTTTACTACCTGAGTGAAATGGCATGGGCTATAAGCTTTTTACCACAACTGATTTTGTCATGTTGACTCTGCTTTCCCTTCACAAAAAATGACATTCATCAGAAAATAAAACTTTTTCCTGGCTTATGCAGACCAAGACTTGTATTTTTTGCCTGTGCCAATCTTTTTTTCATCATTTTCTGGGTTAACAGCTGCTTCTTTGTCAGATTTTTAGCTTTTCGGCCAGTCTTTATCAGCCGGTGCCTCATTGTAGCTGAGCTCACATGTACTCGAGAATATGCTAAATCTTTTTGCAATTCAAAACTACTCTTTCGTGGATTCTTATTGCTGTTTCTAAAAGGGATAGCTTCATCTTTTGGCATGGTTTTACGTTTCCTTCAACATTTACCCTTATGTCTCAGAACAACAGAACCAGTTTCTGCATGTTGCCATATCATCCGGGATACAGACATCCATCATACTTGCTATGGCTCTTTGTGTGTAGTTACAGTGCTGGGAAAGGGTAAGAATGTGTTTCCTGGGTGTGATATCGGCCATCCTGATTTACAGAAAAAACAATTTTACTGCTACTTCAATACAGATCGAGAGGAACGACTTGTACACCAACAAGATATTATCCACTTTTCAAACCTTTCTAATGTCATAGTGCTAATTTTTTTATTACTATGCATGACCCAAGATGCAGGTCTTCAATTTCATAAAAAAATAAAAATGCATTTTGCCTGAAAGGAGGTCAAATGGTGACGTATTTCGCAAAGATTGAGAAAAATGACTTGAGTCAATTAACTTTTTGGCATCCAGCTGGTTTCGGAAATTATTGGAAAAAAACGCCTAAACACATGTAGCTTTGCGCAGGAATTTCTCCAGTCCGATATGCTCTACAGACCCAGTAAAAGTCTCAAAAGACACGCCAAGTCTTCTAGTCTGCACTCAAAAAAAAATTGTTTGCTTGGGGATGCAGGTTTTTTGTGAGTGACGTCATAAGTGGAGGACTTTCAGGCTACCTTGGCCCACTTTGCCTGGCCCTGGGCGCCAACCGTTAGGTGGCAGTATTTCACTGAAGTTTTGACTGGAAACTAGGCTACAATCTGAGTCTTTTGATACTTTGGATGAACTGCTAAGGTTTTGGGTTCAAAAGTTATGATGTAAGTTAGTAAAAATGTTTGACTAATTAGCTAATTAATTAATTTATTTTAGATCATAACTTTTGAACCAGAAATGCTAGAAAGTCGATCAAAGGCTCAAAAGACTCGGACTCGAGCCTAGTTTCCAATGAAAACTTCAGCGAAACACTTTGGCCTAGCAGTTGGGCCC
>Ga0210059_1014509_pt1 | contig 11631 bp, 8 predicted proteins | sample Ectturendosymbi2_FD_188042 | JGI IMG/M metagenome (GOLD analysis project Ga0210059, IMG submission 188042) | Ecteinascidia turbinata endosymbiont from Florida, USA - Sample 2 (SPAdes) (version 2) | ecosystem: Host-associated > Tunicates > Ascidians > Unclassified | place: Key West, Florida... | reverse complement strand
TTATTAGCGAACAAAGTGGTGAGAGCCTTTATTTGCCTTGCTTTGGCTTGGCAACTTCAAGACGTCAGGTTGCTTAGTTGGGAGACCGACCTGTGCTCCTGCAACAACTAGGTTGACCCCTCAACTAGTAGGGACCTTTGCAATAACCTACAACCTCAGTCCCTACTAAACTATTGTTTTGAAAACCCTTTGAATTTCATCCGAAATTTTCCGTTGCAATCTTCCCAAATTCATCATATAAATTTGCACTCACCGTGACAGTTGCCGTCTCCTCAAAAGTGCATCATAACATTTTTTTTCCTTCTCTGCCTATTCACAGCTATTTTTTAAACTAACTCATGGCTGAACATATTCCAGACTTAGAACTTTTACAATTAAATGATAATCTTTTGGAAGATAAGAAAGGAAGCGGAAGTTTAAGAAAGGAAGCAAAACATGTCTACCTCACCATCAGTCCAATGGACGGACACACAGAATGATCACCACGACTCAGCAGATGGGATATCAGATACACAACACACACCAGAACTACAAGAAAGAAGCACTCAGAGAACCAGAAGCAACTCACGTAATACACGGCACACCTTAAGCAATTTGAATCGCAAGCTTGACAAAATCCATTGAGACTTGGCTCAAGTCAGCTGGTCACAACGGAGGAATGAGTCTCAACAAAGAACCAGACCTCTAACAAGACGAAAACCCCCAGCCACGAATGTACTCACTTATGAGCTGACAACCGCCGCAGCACATGTTGTCTTTCGCATTCTTAATCCGAATTGCATACAATGACTTTACGAGGATCAAAAGATCATCATTAAACACCACGTCGATATGAAACCAAACCGCTCTGGCGCGACTCACGTGGCCAAGTCACGCCGATGCTGGCTCGTGCCCAAGCATATGCAAAATAACTGTACATAGCTGGTCTTCAGGTCATTCAGAATAACGGAGTACACTTTCACTTCACGCCAGCACGGAAATACCGTGATCTATTACTCAAAGATAAAGTGGCCGTGTATAATGGAACCAAGATAAAATCAACGAGCCTGGCTAAAACACAACAAACAGTTTTCCCGCGAGGCGTCTATCTGGGTGCTTTACACATCACTACTACACTGCATTCAAACTCTTACTGAAATAATTCATACACTATACTCAGTAAGTAACACATATTACATACAGTCAACCTCATTATTACAGTTTGATTAATTTAAATTCTCACACTGATTGCTTACACCAAAAATATCTTAACCTCTACTTTTTGCTTCAAAATGATTCCATAAACAAATCAGAGTTCAGGAATCAAATAAATTAGTACTAAATCTCCTAAAACCAAAGACAATGAATAAAAATACAACGCATAAAGACAAACTTCACCCACTTCCTGCAATGGCTTATATAACGATAATTGAATGCAAACATTCATCTGCAATCAACCCGTCACAAAACTCAGTGTTGCAAGTCCAACATGAAGCGAACTTAGCGTCGCAATACGAACTGTCGTTGATTTATCAACTCAGACGGCGACAATTTTATGCAAGACCATGCAATTTTGACACCTAATATGTCAATTGACAACCAACCAAACAAGAATTGCGACTGCAAATTCCCACACTTTTTGTCACAAAACATATCTGGCACACTCCACAAGGATGTGAGCCCTTTCACACTATAACTTCTACTGACTATTACGCATATGCCTATACACCTGGTGTCAAGTGCAACAACTTGTCACAACACCAATTTCAAACTTTTTCTGTCATGCAGTCACACCAATATTGTCAACAAGAATCACGTGACAATCAACTAAGGAATCAAGCTAAACTTAACACATTCGGCAGAAGGTCAGAAAATCGTGATTCCCAAAAACGCGCACTTTGAAAGTTTGATCTTACAAGGCAAGCTCAAGGTCGATTCAGCTCGAGAACAACGAGCACATGTTTCATCCTTTGTTCAAAATTTGTGATTAACAAAACGATCGCTCTTTAGTTGTTGCAAACTGTTCCCTACCTTGAAGCGGAACCAAGAATTCTATTTTTCACATGCAAATTCTTTTTCACTACGACAAGCAACAACATAAGAACATCATGTTTTTATACATAACCTTTCTCTGAACGTCAATCACTAACCCTGCACTTCCCAGTCTCTTTCCGGACCAGCTGCCACACCGCTGGGATGTGACACCACTCACATCCCAAGACAGCAACAGAAAAGCAGTTAAATCCTAATACATACAGTTATAACACACGCATTCAACCTTTCAAAAATCGATAGTGTCACTAAAATCTCCACAATATGGTTCAGTAGGTTTCCAGAACAATACTTTAAAATCAGCAATACTTCTCACAAGGAAGGCATTATAATCTACTTCAAAAATCTGATCATCATTTTGCAGTAATTACATTCTACACACTCGGAAAAAGACGATATTACTTCGGAAATGCTCATATCAAAAATTCCCTGACAGATAGAAGGATAAATGCTATAGAAAGCATTTATATTTGCGATATCTCTTCAGCAACTGCACATAAAATCGCAGGATTCTATAAAACTTTCTCTGGGTTAAACGAGACAATATAAATTCATTTCGACTGATACAGGTTCACGAAAAACGTGCAGTAATGTTTCAGGACACATAATACAACGAACCTTTAATTGCTTATGCTAATGCGTGTTTCCCACCAAATAATCACACTACATATGGAATTGTAACGTAAAATCACGAAACACCTAGGACAAAGAGAGAAGTTACTTTTACGAGTAGTCATACTAATCTCTGTCCTAGCAGATGTATTAGAAAGTAGCATAATCCAAGTTCAAATGAAAACATATAATATGTCAAACGACAAAATTTAAGACTTGGAAAGTCAATTCACGTTACAATTAGATCAAGTGAAAGAACAAGTTACTGAGTTACAAACACAGCAGCTTGAGTTGGCAAATATTATCGCCACACTCTCAAGAATAACAGCCAAATTGGCAAACAGATAATAAAGATTTGAAAACGTCATGTTTTCATTTAATAGACCACTACTTGAGGAACAAATTATGGCCACGAGAAGGTTCATTGAAAACAGAAAATTAATTTTTTGCCAAATCGCTCAAGAGACACAACGCTCCATAGACGAATATAATCCCCGAAAACTAAGTTTACAAGCACTAAAAACATCGAAAAACATACCTTCTTTGAGAAACGATACATTTTATCGAAATCAAATTGTAGAAAGAATCATACATAATACTAAAATGTATCGATTAATTCAACAAGAATGTTAAAAATATTACAAATTGGGTCAAACAGTACCCAGTAATTGCAAGAAACCAGTCCTATAGACTGAGAGAATTTGAAATCTTACAGAAAGCTCACAAGCACAAAAATTGAAACTATTGCTATAATCACTACCGGGGAAATAATAGTACTCCTCACTACTGAAAAATAATTCTTCACCAGGAAACGCGAAGATGTGAAAGTAAATGTGGCAATAAATTTACAAACACATCCACACTTCTGGAAAAAATACAATAAATGCTATAAGAAATAAAACATACTCTTACTCCAGATATTTCACTTTAGATCCCCCAACAACTGAAAACTTCTTGGTTCACAGTGACCGCACTCATCGGACTCTCACTTACTGTCCTCATTATATTGGCAGTAAGTTTCGACTCTATACGAATAAGGAGTAACATAAGTTCCCCTGATAAACGGTTCAAACGAAAACAACGCAAGAAACAGGAAGAACAGGAGGACTCATTAAACCTTTCACAAAGGGTAAACTTGGGATCCGATTCCACAATTGCAGAAGACTACTTCATGAGCATAAATTGTTCCTCGGAATATGGATCAACCATAATCAAGGAAACAATCAAAGAAGAAGGAGAAGGATTCGCCCAACATCAACGTGACAAAGAACAAGAAACTGAAGCCGGACATTCCCCAGAGCACATTCCTCAAGAACATATCCTGAAGGAATAAAAATTGATTAGACAATCAATTCCCGTGAACCCTGGAGGAATTTTACAGGCAACTTGTCTGTAACAACTTTATTACTGTACAGAAAACAGGGTTGTTGAAAAGTCCACAACCCCGAAACAGCCAGGACAAATTCAAAAGAGGTTGCAGCCAATCAATACGCATTATTAAGTCAGCTGATCCTAAAGACAACGTCATTAAAACGTCAGCAAAGTCACAAGATTAAATCACAAGACAGTCACAAGACACAAGCGAAATCACATGACGACTAGTCACGACCAGGTGAAAACCCGAGTACCTAAAATTTACCTGATAGTTCTGGAAGCATTTAAAACCAGCCAATCACCGAACAATTACGCAAACAATAACTAATTGGAACACCTGAAGAAAATGGGAATTTCCAAGTCACATGACGATTTATGGGTATAAAAGGCATCTCATTTGGACTGAAATTCAGACTTTTCTCTTTCCGTCTTCGTGTCAAGGGCCGAAGTTAAGTCGTTGTCTGTCATTGGGCTTTGAGCTCACTACGGGCAATGATCAGGAAAGTGAAACTGGCTTGTTCCGCCTTCGTGTCAAGGGCCGAGGTTAAGTCGTTGTTTGTCATTGGGTTTGAGCTCCCTACGGGTAATGATGAGGAATAGACAAGTGGTAACTCGCGGCTTGTATTAAGTTCCATGCCAGTTAAAACTTACAGAACGATTTGTCCAGATAAGGCTCTGTCAGGCTAGAGTGCTGTATTAGGGTAGCCTGTCATGACTAGTTATTTAGGCATGAGCTGTATTCGTGAGCTAGTTACTTTCGTGCTTTATCGAATTATTGACATATCAAGCACAGCCGCTACCCGCTGACTAAAAACAGTAGCTTTGAGAGTCTGATTAATGACAAATTTCCGTCTTGAATCTAACTGCCCTTACTGCATAAATCGAGATACAAGTTAACAGTGGTCTAGCAATTGCAAAGTCAAACGTGTAGACGTATCTTTAAGAATTGTCGTAATAAACCTTCAACTTTTGAGCAAATTAAATAACAAAATATAAATTTGAATAATGGAATAAGCTATACAAGTAAAATTTATCAAAGCATAGAGTTTAAATTTTATGTAGTAAATTGCTTGGGTAGGGGAACCGATCTGAATAGATTGTTGATCTCTTATTGGCATTTACGTCGAGAAGTGTTTAAATACTATGATACATCGTATATTGGTAAATACCAGTTTATGTCATTTGAATACATTTATTGTGACGAATAAAAGGTATGAAACCACAAATTATATGATTCATTGGTGTGTATATTTTATAGTGTGAACCATTGAGAAATAGTCTATATTAGGGCAATTATTGAGGGCTGTTAAACAGACTTAGTTTCTGCGAGAACGGTCCCTGATTCAGTAATGAGAACCCATGCATAAATGATTCTACTGGATCAAAAGCACCCTACGATGCCACCCTTAGGGGTTGCATCTGGTGTAACACAAGTCTGTAAGAAAAACTGTTCTACTTCTAACCAGGTCGGAATGCGTTTCAGACACTGTTCTTCACTGATTTCGCTACGGATAGCCAAAACAGTGGCAAATGCTAGCGTGCAGCATGCTTTTATAACTTTAAATACATTTTGTAGGTATACGAGATATTTGTAGCTTGTGACAAATGAGGCCCACTCTTTGGGACCCGTTTCAAACCTTTTCTGAATTAATGATATAAAGTGCTTTCATACTGTGGTTATTCCCCGAAAACTCGCATAGCTCGACCAACAAAAATGGCCACTTTATGGCCTACAAAAGGTAACCATTTTTGTGTGATACCCAACGATTGTCGCAGATAACTTTTGCCCCCACCCCCCCCGAACGCCTGGCCTGGATCCGCCACTGACCGAGGACAAGGAATCAGATAGTGAGTCACTCAGTTCCTTGAAGGACCAAAATCTGCACAATCTTCGTGTATCTCCTGTGCTAGCTGCTGAACAATTAGCTATATCAGGGGTCTCAAACACGCGGCCCGCGATGCTTTTCGGAAATTTTCAAATATTGAACATTTACGTCGCTAAGTGCCTTGAAAAAAGATGGCGCGAAATAAAAGAACCAAAGCTGAATGATAACCAGTGCGGTTTTCATCCTGGCCATAGTACTACAGACCAAAATTTCAATCCAGAAAATTTTTGAAAAATCTTGGGAGTATGCCGAAAACCTTTACACATGTTTTGCCAACCTCGAGAAAGCATACGACCAAGTTCCTCGTGAAAAGCTTTAGTGTGTGTTGCGGGAGTAGGTTACGGTGTTGATGGCCGACTGCTAATGGCCGTCAACTCACTGTATTCCTACTCAAAAGTTTGTGTCCGTTTCAAGAGAATTAAATAACGACCGTTCACCGTTGGTGTTGGACTCCGACAAGGGTGTGGGCTGTCACCGCTTCTCTTCATAGTCTAAATCAGGGATGGCCAAACTACGGCCCGCGGACGAGTCTATTCCAACCTGCCAATATCTTGCACATTTTTTTCAAGTGCCACATTTCCGACTGTGGAGAGCAGTGCAACAGCATTACCTGCTGCCTTTCACGTAAATCGCACTGCATCCAGCCCTCCAGTGGCCAGGCAGTCGCGAATTCGGCCCTTGGGTCAAAAATTTTAGCCACCCCTTATCTGCATGAATTGGATAGATAATCACAGCCGAGTCGAGGAGGGTGTCACATTTGTGAGCTGCAGGATCAACCATTTACTTTTTGCAGACGATTTTGTACTGCTAGCATCTTATCAACAGGGTCTTCAGCAGGCACTCGATCGGTTTTGCACGGCGTGTGACCGAACCGGAATTAAAATAGCACTAAAAATACCAAAATATTATGTCTCTGCAAACCAAAGACAGTGCATGCTGCAAGTGCTACACTGAGCAGGTGAAGAAATTCAAGTACATGTGGGTGGTATTTGCGAGTGACGGAAGGTTGAGCAAGGAGACTCATAGATGGATTGCTAAAGCTAACCCAGTTCTTCATGAGCTTTATCGCTCTGTGTACACAAAACAAGAGGTTTCAAGCACCGAAAAGCTGTCAGTTTTTAAATCGGTCCTTGTTCTGATTCTTACGTATGATCCTGAATCTTGGGTAATGACCGAAATAATATTATTTCAGGTATAGGTCTAGGAGCAGGCAAATTTTTGGGGTGCGAAGGATTTTTTTCCTAATTTCCCCAAACTTGCCCAAAAAATTTTTGGAGAAAAAAATGTCTTCGTGTGATGTTGAACACCATTTGTTTCAAATCCAAGCACATTGGGCTCCGGTTTTGCCCTTATTTTGAGGGAGTTTGCCCAGATTTTGCTCAGGTTTCCACGGCTTTTTCCCAGATTTTCAGGGATTTTCACCAAATCAAAAGTTTTGGGGGTGTGCTTGCACTCCATGCACCCACCCCCGCCTCCTACACCACTGATATCAGAGGCAAGCGGCAGAGGTGGGATTTTTGCAAAGAGTCCATGGTGTGACACTTCGCGACAAAGTGTGCAGATGTGAAATTCGCAGAGCCCTGAATGTGCAACCACTTCTCCTCCGAATTGAGAGGCACAGATATATTGGTTCGGCCATGTGTCCAGAATTCCCCACGAGAATTTGATAGGGAAGTTCAGCTGGCTAAACCCACGGAAAAGCGGTTTGGATGTCATCCAAGGCCTAGGTGGCGTGACTACATCTGACCTTGTTTGGTCTCGTCTTGGTGCGGAGCCAGCAGCACCATCTGAAATTGCTGTTGACTGTGAGGTATTCCACGTCCTCCTAGGGCTGCTGCCCCGCGACCCTCCCTACAGGAAAAGCGGACATGAAAATAAATGAAATTAATAACATTTATGTTATTTAGTTTATTTACCAGTGTTTAAAAGTGTTCGCCTAGCGAGTGAACAAGTTCCTCAGACGGCTAAAAAATAATTACTACGAACGTAGAGGCCGCTAGAGATGATTTGTCCGTAATTCATGATACCTTTCGCAGAAAACAAAGATGCTAAAGCTCATATAGTAAGTCCAGGGTACTGCCGTTGTTGCGTCAACGTTATGATGCGGCCCGCAAGTTACCTTATAAATCCTCATGTGGCCCACGGAGCAAGTTGAGTTTGTGACCCCTGAGCTTACATCATCGTCCAACTTGGACGAGCAGTGTGATTCAGATTCCGAGAGGAGAAACGACAGCTCTAAAGTTAGCTTCATCTAAAGTTGTGAGGATCCTGCGTCTTGGCCCAAACGCCTTTCAACAGCTATGCAGGATATTCAATCGTGAGAAAGGTCCACATAAGTTAGATTTGAATTATGTATTTCCCAAATATCTGTAGCAGACAGGAAATTTTCAAATTATTATTTACAACACAAATTTTCTAAGAAATGGATCATGCAAATGTAATGGCTTTGTTTCGCTCAATAACGAAAATGGTACCAAAGCGGTAAAACATCCACAGATTTCGATATTCCAACAACGACGTTGACTAGAGTTTTGAAAAATAAAGACAAAATAATTTCTCACTTTCTATATATGCGACTACACGCTACAGTAAGCTGCAATACCACTTCTCTCACCTAATCCTGTACTGTTATTTGTTTGCACTGCCATGACTTTTGAATGATCTGATCCTTGGCTTCAATACATTTAAAGGACAACAGACGCTTTCTTTTTGTTCATTGAGAGCATTAATTTTGATAAGAAATCATATGGTCCTTTTAGAGCACACTATTCTTCTCTGGTAACTTAGACACCTGTACAAACTACACTTTATATTAACCTTACTTTAAAGCTGAAACGTTAAGAAGTGAAGCTTAATTATCTAATTTGTGACCACAGATTCTTTGAAATCGTCTCCCCATTACTCTGTGCAAAAGTTTTAGATGGACTGTACGATGTAGAGTGGCCAGTGGAATATCTATTACTTGCCGCTTGTCTCGAGTTTAATGTTTGTTTTTTTTTTGACAACATAAAAACGCTTTATTTAGGTGGTTCGCAGTACATAAACCTCTGTTTGTCTTTCTTTTGCGCAATAAACTTTGGCAATAAACAAATAATTACGAATTGAGGACCAATGGAACACCCCCGTTCCATTGGTCACATCAACGGCCATTTTTTTAAAGTGTGCGATTCTACACTGCATCCCAATTCCATCACCCCAATATTTTCTGAGACATTTCTTTGACTCCTAACTTATGTCCTATAACACGTTTGAAACCGTAAACTATCGCGTACAACGTGCTTTGACTCCTAACCTATCCTGTAAAACGTTTGCCTCATTTCCAATCACCTCCTCCACGCTTGAGGAACAAACAGTTGTTTTCTAAATCAACCCCTATACTGCTGATACAAACAGTCGCTTTATAAAGGTATCCCTATGCTGGAGGTACAAACAGTTGTTTTCAAAAGCCACCCCTACGCTGGAGGCACAAACAGTTGCTTTCTAAATCAACTCCCTACGCTGGAGGTACAAACAGTTGCTTTATAAATCAACCCCTACATTGGAGGGAGAAACAGTTGCGTTCTAAATCAACCTTACGTTTGAGGTACAAACTGTTGCCTTCTAAATTAACCCCTATGCTGGTGGTACATCCCTACGCTGGAGGTACAACCCTACGCTGGTGGCACTGACGCCACTGACCCTTACTAAATATAGTTAGAAATCAGTTTCCTGCAGAGGAACGCATGAGTAGAAGTCAGATAACTCGAATTCAGCTTTGCATAGGTGAGCATGGACAGGATCAGGATAGGATATCCTGCAGGATACTTGCAATATTTTTGGATCTGAATTGGATTTGGATATTTATTTTTGAAAAAAATTTGGATCAGGACAAGATCACGATATTTGTTTGATTTCTACAACGCAATTTTTCTGAGAGTGATCACAAACGATCAGAGATGAGCGGACTGTGAAATTTTTCAGTCCGAGTCCAGTCCTGATCCGATAAAATTGAATCCGATCCAGTCCTGATCCGCAAAATTTTTGAAAATCATCAGTCCGATCCAGTCCTGATCCGCTAATGCAAAATCATGTATCTTTATTTTGCCTCATGAGGCAAAGGAACTACTGGAGCTATTTTGCCTTTAGCCAAATACGCTTGGTTGAAGGCAAAATAGTTCCAGCAGTGCTTTTGCCTCATGAGGCAAAATATACACAACCTTTTGCCATTTCCAAAATTCAACAAGGAAGTGTGTATTTGGCATCAGAGGGAAAAGCACTGCTGTAGTTATTTTGCAATAGTAGATTCCGATTGCTTGGATTGGTCAAGTGACAAGGACGATTCACTTGGATTAGCATAAAGTCCTTGTTACATGACCTAAAACCAAACCCAAATCCTAAACCAAAACCTTAAACCAAAACTTAAACCCAAGACTTAACCCAAAACCTAAGCCCAAAACCTAAACCCAAAACCTAAACCTAAAATTAAAACCTAAACCCAAAACCTAAGCCCAAAACCTAATCCGAAAACCTAAACCCTAAACATAAACCCCACACCTAAATCCTAAACTTTTTGAAAAAGTACATTAAAAGCACTTCTGTCAAACCTCTACGTGCTAAGCCAAAGAAATGGTGAGAGCAGAACCAATGAACAATCGCACAGCAGGCACAGACACTAACCACTCAACTGTGTTTACGTTACTACTAGCAGGGGCGGCTCGTCTAGAGGGGCTGCCGGACTGCAGCCCTCCCTGAAAAATGTAAGGCAAAAGATTCCGCCAAACGGCCAAACTCGCCTTAAGTCTGGATTTAGTTGCCAAATTTCACAACACAATCATTTTCGGTACTTCCGACACCATTTTGGCTCAACGTTTCCTAGGAATCCAACAAAACCGATGTTATGCGATGACGTTTTCAGCACACTTGCCGATGAATTTGGCGGTTTCGGGGCTGTCTTCGGCACGGTGACCGTTCAAAACAGACCTGCTCATAACAGACCGCTCAAAACAGACCATTCAAAACAGACCACGTTCATAACAGACCCGTTCATAACAGACTCATTAATAACAGACCACGTTCATAACAGACCAGTTCATAACAGATCACGTTCATAACAGACCAGTTCATAACAGACCATGTTCATAACAGACCATGTTCATAACAGACCAGTTCATTACAGACCACGTTTATAACAGACCAGTTCATTACAGATCATGTTCATAACAGACCCGTTCATAACAGACTCATTAATAACAGACCACGTTCATAACAGACCAGTTCATAACAGACCCGTTCATAATAGACCACGCTCATAACAGACCACGTTCATAACAGACCACGTTCATAACAGACCAGTGGCGTATCTAGGGTATGGCAGGCATGGCAACGTGCCCTGGGCGCCACTTTGAATGGCCGCAAAAATTGCTTGGAAATTAATTGAAATTTATATTTACACTTTCTTGAACCCTACTTTTGCCCAATACAACCGTAAACTGCATCATGACCGCGCACCCATATCTACATTATTGTAATAAGTCGATAAGTCGGGCGTATTTTGTCAACAGCACCAAGCATCATAGGTGTAGGAGCAGGCAAATTTTTTGGGGGTGCAAAGGATTTTTGCCCGAATTTCATTAAAATTGCCGAAAAGTTTTTGTGCGACTTTTGCCTACAAATTTTATTCTACAAAGATCGTGAAGACCTTTTTTGGTATGATCTCCAAGAAAAGGCCTTCACGTGTTTTTCTGCAAAC
>Ga0210059_1014508_pt1 | contig 11631 bp, 9 predicted proteins | sample Ectturendosymbi2_FD_188042 | JGI IMG/M metagenome (GOLD analysis project Ga0210059, IMG submission 188042) | Ecteinascidia turbinata endosymbiont from Florida, USA - Sample 2 (SPAdes) (version 2) | ecosystem: Host-associated > Tunicates > Ascidians > Unclassified | place: Key West, Florida... | reverse complement strand
ACTAGTGGTTGTCAAAGTGGTCGATATCGACCCCCAGGGGTCAAATGGGGGTCAGTGAATGGTCAGGGGGTCAATGAAAAACTTCTGGTGTCTACTGGAGGTATGAAGCCTCCAGTTCAAAATTATTGTTGATCGGGCAAGGAATGCAAATGGCCTTTTTCAACATATCAAACAGAATTAAGAGGGATGATCAAGTCTCAGCTACAGTAGTTTAAAAGGACATTCCAGGGTGGCCAAACCTGCTCCATGAATGAGCTGCAAATCGTAAAACCCAAGTTACAAAGAGCCGCAACATAAAAATCTAAAAACATGAATTTTTTGCAATCTACGCTTCCGTGACATCATAATTTTTTTAACGACTTGCAAAAGTAATACTGTACGGCATGCTGGTCACCACAGTCAGGGACGGATTTAGGGAGTGCAGTGCCCTAGGCCATCTTAGTTTTTGGGGTCCCATGCAGGTGTGACCTATTTGGCCATTTGTCTGAAAAGTGTGAAAGTATGCCCCTCTTATGTGTACAGCCCCCTCAAAGATCTATCTTTTGTGGTGCTGACTTTGGTTCTATGACTGCCTTAGATCTTTAACAGAAATTAAAGCCTTTCCTACGTTCTTCTCTGGAACAAATGGCAATGCAATCTTTTCTTGGAATTTATGGCTCTTTTGTGTAGTTCAGAACTTCTCTTCGTTAAATTTCCGAGATTTCTAGCTTTTTTTTGTGGATTTATTTTCAGATATATACATTTTCATACAGGACCATGTTGCTGCCCCCAGAAATATCCTCTAGTTGTCGATCTGATGAGCTGTACGTAAACTCCTTTGTTATAGTAACCACATATTTTATGGAACAAACAAGCACATTCCATTCAGTAGACACAGGGTTTACTTATACCTATGACTTTTCAAGTTGTCATTTTCTAAGCAATACAAAGTACAGCGTTTTAATCCTCTGAGGGTAAACAGCATCAAAACAAGCTTTGCACAGCAAGGTATCGTCACAACACTCTCAGCTAACCATATGAAGTAAGCCCAACGTAGACATGTTTTTCCAAATAAAACTCATGAAAAACTGTTCTAGCTGATTTAGTTTCAACAAGTAATCTCTGTTTGGGGGCAATCTAGTTGGTAACAACCAAACGTAGCATCCAACACTGACAATATTGCTTTTCGTTGGAGTTCTGCAGTGCTTCGCTGTCTTGCGTTGTTGAAAGCTTTTTGTCTGGAAGATCGAACATCAAGAAAGTACTGTTCTTTCTTTTTCATTCTTTTCTCGTAACCATAGGCGTAGCCAGGGGGGCAATGGAACCATTCCCCCTAAGTTTCTAATTTATCTTGACATTTTGTGCTTTGACAGGCAATGTCCAAATAAAATATTGTTGCTCACTCTAAGTCTTGGTATTTGGCCCCCCACAAAAATTTTGGGCTGGCAACACTACTGCTTATAACCACTTTCATACAGACAGCCTGCATCTCTCAGGTGCTGCCGTTCTTTAGTATCAAACCTTTGACACAGCACTTCCTCATTTGATGTTCAATCTTCCACTGACAAAAAGCTCGTAACAACACTTTGCAATATGCAGAAATAAAACTACAATTTTTCGGAAAGCTCAAAGAGCCGGGGTTTGGCCACTCCTGGTACATTTGATTCAAATAGTTTTTTATTAAACCATCCATTGTGATGACAGTATGAGAACTGTTCTATTTGTTACGTCACAAACAATATTGTAGTGCATGTGTCCCAGTTCGGCAGTTGTTAGCAGGGTTGCCAATTTGGCTTTTTTGAAGCCAGATTTTGAAATTCTGGCATTTTTTGAACACCTTTGGCTTTTTTTGGAAATCAAAAAATCCAAAATCTGGCTTTTTTCAGTCAGAAAAGCTTGGCTCTGGAAAACATTGCATGAGCAGCATATTCACTACAAATCACTTCTGAAAAGAGTTTATAACCATGCAGGGTGCACAAAATATTGAAAAAAATTTACTGTTGCCCTAAAAATGATCGATGTTATTGATAAGAAACAAATGCACAACAGTTAAATTACGAGGAAAGAAAATGTTTCTAAAGAGTGGAATTGTACTTTATCGATCTTTTTGATGAGTTTTAATGTCTATTTTGTGTTTGGTTATGTATGATTTATGCATATATTCCTTAAATCTGCTATCTGGCTTTTTTTGGGACGAGGTCAGGCTTTTTTGGTGAAGACAGGTTGGCAACCCCGTTTGTTAGACTGGCAGAACAGCAGTAGGCTACGCAGCAGGACGGAGAACAATTGTTTGTTTATGTTATGCTTGCATCTATAGTTCGAAGCATATTTTCGGATTGTGTATTATTTTATCATGCATTTCAAGTAAAAAGTACTCAAATTTGTTTTGACACATACTATCCTTGTATTAGTAACTGTTGGGTTAGGCCACGGGGTCTACAAAAAGTTGTATACTTTAATTGGGGGTCAACGTGCAAAAAAGTTTGAGAACCACTGATCTAAACTAATAAAAATATTTGACTAATTAATTAATTTGTTTATTTTAGATCATAACTTTTGAACCAGAAACGCTAGAAAGTCGATCAAACATGAACCAAAATGACCCCAAATCCGCAACCCCCAACCAAAAAAATTTTTTTCGAGTGCAATCTAGAAGACTGGCCGATCTGTTTGAGCCGTTGAACAGCTCTCTAGCGCAATCGACAGAGGATTTATGGCGTTGGTAAGGCAACCGAAAAGTGCTGTTTTTAGGCTGAAATCTAGGTACGAATATATCGTACACCGGCTCTCAAAGTGTGAACAAATCATATACTTTTAGTGACTTGACAAATGAAGAATTATAAAACCTATTTAACGCCTTAATGTCCGCATTATTATCCACTTGTTGAAAAAATTATTTCAACTTAAAATTATTATCAAATATGAGCCTAAAAATTAAATTGCGTGTTATTTTCCTATTCTAAACTTTATTAGGGGGGAATGGATTCATGTGCCGAATTGGCGACAATGGTTGTTTGGGCCAGTTTACATGGAATTTTGAGTTTTAAAAAAATATAAGTATATTTTTGTTTTTTGTCAGTATATTTCATAACAGAAAAGCGAAACTTAAACAAAATGGTTACATGAAGCAGCACTGCTGAAAAGAAACAACTTTGAAGAGCTGAGTCATTACAAAATCAGATTTTTATGAATTGCTATCAATTTGCATTGAAATGACTGCCTTTTATCCTATAAACATAGTATTTCTGTAAATGACAGCAATGCAAAGACGAATGTCAATGCTTTTATAATTGTTTACACTACTTGTTGAAATCTCATAACCACTTTGCGTCTGAAGAATTTCAAAGTCGTGTTTTTTTGTTGAAAAGGTAATTTTTTTCTCTGTCTCTAACAAAGCACAATATTTTTTGAAAATCTGTAGAAAAATATTGGAAAAATCCACAAATTTTCAATGAGGTGTTGGTCTCGAAGGTTTGACCAGGTCTCAGACTCGATGTTTACAGTAGGTCTCGACTACATCACTCCAGCCGAATTCGGAACACCGGTCGTTGAGTGATAAAAATAACCGTGTGCAGAATAAAAGAACAAAACGTTGGATGGGACGAATTCGGCACATATGACGTTAAAGGGTTAACCATGCCTATAATGACAAGCAATATTTTCATTCCAGCTTTTTACAAAAATATAAACACCCCAACTGGGCCCGACATCTGCTGTGAATATTATGATCAAAGCAGCTCTACGAAATTCACAGAAAATATGAGGGAAAGGGACCTGTGCTACCTGTAGTATTCAACTAATAATACATTTTTGCACTTCAATGTGAAAATAAGAAAATGCAGTTCTTTTATAATTGAATTGATTTGTTCCCCATACTTTTGGTCTATAAACAATAAGGCATAGTCTCTCATAGTCATAGGCTTGTATTATGGTTGTAAGTATTTTTAATAAAAACGTAAATGGAACTGGCAGATTATTGAAATTAAATTTTTGCATCAACTTCACATCTCTCATAATGCGTCATTTAGTTTTAGCAGATACAGTTGATCAGGGTTTCTCAAGCAGGGCCCTCAGCCCCCCTTGGGGACAACAGAGCAGTTCTCTGAGAGCCACGAGCAGAGGTCTTAACTAGGTAGCTTTGCCGCGATATTGCATAACCCAAGGGTCATGATGTAGTAGGAGTCTTGAAGGGGGCCACGGCTCATGAATGTTTGAGAACCACTGCAGCATACTTTTATATAAGTGTTGATACAGACAAGCCTGGTTAAATGCATAAACTGCTTTATCGAATAGGATTCTGGAATCCCAAACCATAACCATCCATAAATGAAGAAAATAGTCCAGTTAATCACATAACCTTTAATCGCATGAACCAGATATTCGCATCAAAGTATTGTTTTCATGTGTATATTTAATCACTTAAACCAGTGGTTCTACATTGGCTCTTTCAATGAGTTATATCACATTATATTTGTAAGTTGTGTAGTGGACTAGCATAAGTACAGTATATGTTGACAAACTTTAGGGCCATGTAAATGTAAACAAATGTGTGAAGTTTTCATCTGTGGAAAATATTGTTTTTAGCACGGTAATCGGTCTTATTTTCTCCTAAGCTTTGCAGGTCAAAATGTGCTTTACTTTGTGATTTATCACTGCTCATTATTAGAGCGAAAGATAAGAAATCAGAAGTTTTCATCTGTTTTAAAAGTCAAAGGTGAATTCCTTACCAAGTACTCATACTATTTCTTTGAACAAAGGGCTTTTGAACACATTTTCGCATTTGTGTTAATGCAAATGTGTGCATGTTAGAAAGAACACATGAGAGGTAATCGACAGTGTTTTGCGCTCTTTGCATAGTTTCCCCTATGTCATTTTTACGACAGCTCTGTAACCATGTTCAGGGTTGCTAGATCTACTTTTTGCCAAGGGGCCAAATCTAGTCCAGAAAGGAACTAAATTCTAAGACAAGGGGCCAAAAAAGGCCAACCATTTTTTCCAAATTTATCAGCAGTTGCAAAGTCATATGAAACCAGGCTTAGCAATTTATTAAATAGTAGTATTCCTCAATCACAATTGTAGCTCAACAGCAAAACAAGTACATGATGAAAGATTGCAACAGAACAACTTAATTTCCATGTGTAGCAATAAACTGAGATAAATTTACCATCCGTGATGTGCTAAAGCTATCAACAACAATCTGAACAAAACCAACAATCATGTGCACCCCCTAAATAACAGTAAGTTAGGTAACGTAGGAGTCCTCACTGCTACCTTTGCAATTGCAGCAAGTACCACTCAACCTAGGTATTCCGATTAACTTACATTCACATCAACTAAGTAACTCTAAGGATTCCAACAAAATTTTCTTTTCGAAAACCTTCAAAATTGAGAAATCTGGTGAAAATCTGTAATCAATTAGTCAAAAAAGTGAAAAAATATGGTTTCTCAGACAGGACCCACGGTGGTCAGATCTAATTTTTGCAAGGGGCCAAATCTATCCTGGAAAAGGGCCAAATAAAAATTTTGGCTCAGCAAGTATTATTTGGAACCAAATTTCTAAAATTTGGCTCCCAAAGGGCCAAACTAGCAACCCTGGACCTCTTTTTGTCAAAGCATATTCTTGAAGTAAGTTCAATAGGTTGTGCACCTCAGTGTGTGAGGGATTCCTTAGGTTTTGGTTAGGGTTCGGTTGTTAGACAGTTTCTTGAGCAGATGCGTATAATGAAATTAAATTTTAGTCAATCAAAGTATTGTCTTGTGCAGATTTCAGCCATAACTTTTGAGCAACTATAGCAGCATTTAGTAACATAAGTTCCAAAATACATATGTAATGATCAGTGATGTAGTCACGACCATAACCTTCGAGATTAAGACCTGGTTGTAGCAAAGTTACTATAAAGACAAATTGTTTAAGCGACAATAGACACCATGTTTGGTCCCAAGTTGAACATTCTGCCTACCTAAATGCATGGGAGATCGGTACTTAATCTTTGTTTTTGGTCTATTTTTCGATGAATCAAAATGAAGAAAAATCTTTAGCAGGCGATGCGGAATTATGGAGTTGTAAGTGTTGTTGAAAACAAGTTCATTTGTGAAAAAACAATTTCCGCTGCTATACTGAACCCTTTTTCCGTGTAATGCTGTCTGTTTGAAAATCGTAGCTTTTTTAGTCTTCCGTCTTTATACTAACTTTGGGTCAGAGATGAGCGGACTGTGAAAATTTTCAGTCCGAGTCCAGACCTGATCTGCAAAATTTTTGAAAATGATCAGTCCAATCCAGTCCTGATCCACCCATGTACAATCGTGTATTTTATTTTGCTTCACGAAGCAAAAACACTGCTAGAGCTATTTTGCCTTTAGCCAAATACAATTGGCTGAAGACAAGAGTTTCAGCAGTGCTCTGGCCTCGTGAGGCAAAAATGTACAGCTTTTTACATTCCAAAAAATATAACAAGACTATTTTGCCATCAGAGGAAAAAGCACTGCTGGAGTTATTTTGACATTAGGAGAATCTGATTGGTTGGATTGATCAAGTGACAAGGACGCTTTGGATTAGCGTAAGGTCCTTGTAACATCACCTAAAACCCAAAACCAAACCTAAACCAAAAACTCAAGCCCAAAACCTGAACCCAAAACCTAAGCCCAAAACTTAAAAGCTGAACCTAAAACTTGAAACTTAATCCCTAAACCTAAACCCAAAACATAAACCATGATCAGTGGTGTTCAACATTATTTAAGCAGCAACTCATTTTGCAACTCAACTTAACCTATCAACCCCCTTCCGAAATTTTCCATTCAGGCATATGAAATGCAGTTGTGTTTGCACAATAAAAAATCTGAAGGACTAAAAAATAACGTACAATATCAGTATCACTATGCTTTAAGTTAACAAATATTCTAAAATTCATGCACATGGCAGCATCGGTGAAGGAGACCCCTGTCATATGCTACAACAAATTCACAGCACTAGAATTGAATTAAAACTAGAATATCACCCAAATTAGGTACCGTTTGAAATACAGCACCTTCTTAGGTCACAAAGTTATTCGTGCGTTGCCAAATGTAACAGTTACAATCCTGTAATGGTCATAGCCTAATCATACTCAAAACAATGTTGAAGGAAAAAGTAGGCCATCATTTTTGCCAGTGAACACAGTAGCACAGTCTAAACGAGAGTTAAGAGGCCATGGCTTCCCCCAAAACAAACCGCCAGATTTTTGTTGACAGTGCGTTGTATCAATTTTTAGCCGTTAGAAAATAAGTGACAGTTGGACTAAACACGTCAATGACTGACGAGGTCATTGACTAGCCCCTCCTGTACAAAATTACAGACTGTGCTACTGCCAGGTAATCCCATTGTTTTAGGTACGGCAAAAAGTGGTTCCATGTACGAAATATAAAATGTAGAAGTAATTATGAATGTTTTTATCAGCTCTTGCGACCCACACAAAATAGGCAAATAACCTCCAGGCTGAAAACAACTGCCCTAAACCCTAAACATTGTAAAAAAATACATAAAACAAATTCCCATCAAATGTGCTATATCCTAGCTGAGCTGAAGCAAATGGTAGGCTAAGAGCAGAATCAAAGAACACTTGCACTGCAGGTATAGACACCAACCACTCAACTATGTTCACGTTGATAGTAGAACTAAACGTTATATGTGCACAAAGGTGGATACAGTTTGAATTGCAAAATTGTCTCAGCACAGCTTTTTCCACTGATGGCAAAACACTCCCATTTAGCAAATCTGTAAAAAATCAGATCACAACTAAAATTTTTGGTTATAGGTATGTTCACAATAATCACATAAATGCAACAAAAACTTTCGAGTCGGGGTAGAACTCATTTTGAGCACATTTTGAATGTGCTACAAGCACATTTTGAATGTGCCACTAGCACATTTTGAATGTGCTACAAGCACAATATCAAAGTGCAGGTAGCACATTTCGAATGTGCTTTAGCGCATTTGCAAATGTACTGTTTTTCACAGCTTGGGGATTCAGAGCTGGCACATTTGAACTGAGCATGTCAGGAATTACAATGAAGGTCATCAGTGGCATTTGCAGTGGGGATTTGGAATAGGATCAGAGGTGTATAGGACTGAAAGGACTTTTCGGATCAGATTTTGTAAGGATGTCGATTTTGGGGTTTGGATCAGATTTTGCGAAATATCTGAAGTTGCAGCATTTGCAACCGTGTGTTGTTTCACATTTTCCCTTAGCCTAACTCAGGCCTGTAACACTCACCAAAATTTTTCCCCAAAAAAATTTTGAACCCCCCAAGTTTTCCCCTCCAAACTTTTTTCACCAAAATTTTTTGCTTCGTGAAAAAATTTTTTCAAACAATACAAAAATCATGCCTCCCTGAAAATGGATTTTGCACTCTCCAAGCCTTCAAACTTGGCTGTATACGGGCTTGACTACACTTGTTTTAAACTTCGATCTTGCAACAATGTAATTGTGAAGGATGACTCAGATATTCCAGTATTAAAAATTTACTTGGATTTGGTTAAGAATAGGATAGGCCTACAGCAGAACTACTTCGTATATGGACCTTGAATGTGTACGCCTCTGATTAATGTATTGCAGGGTTACTGGATTGAAGCTACTTTTGACAGGCCATAGGCTAAGTAAAAAAGTTTTTTCTGTATGTAGTGGTGATGATCCAATCCTTTAGTGTGCTAAGTTATATGACAGCCCGCGAGGAGTATTGATTAACAAATTGACAATAGGCAACATTTCAAAATGAGGAAAGGAGTAGCCAACTTCATTTTCTTAATCTGTTAAATTATTTTCAGAAATCTTTGTACTTGTCTAAGAATTCCATTTGCGTTGCCCCTCCCTGATGAATAACAATAAAAATATCGATTAACGATGTCATAAAAGGATTGACACTGCTGAATGATGAGGCACAGTATGGATTGTCAGTGGGAATTTTCCATAGCAATGCTTCCAGGTAATCTCATTACAAGCACATAAGGATGCTACTACAGATAGTCATAAACTTCACAACCCACAAATAAAATCTCTTGCACTCCTGGAACATCGTGCATTCTGTTCATTCCATTTAGATGAAGTGACGGTAGCTTCATGCACATTAACAAATTTAGCATAGAATTGCATGTAAGGAAGTAGCACTAGTGCTGGTTTCCACGACGCCGTTATGTGACCGATACAGTGTTACGCACTCGTCTGAAGGACATTCTGAAAGGCGCAACAGGAAAAACTGTCATACATATTTTTTTTTGTAATAAATTTGGGTACTGCTCCAACGGTGATTTCAATCATAATAAATACAATTTTACTATAGAGTAGGCTAAATACATTGTTTTCCTTTGGAAAAATTACAAATTGTTCATTGTTGTCTGATGGTTAGAGAGCTACACAAAATATTTCCGAGAACATATTAAGTGGCTATTCTATAGTTCTGCCAAACAATGTGATTTCTGCCTAGACCAGGGGTGACGAAACTATTTGCTATCGCGGGCCACTTTGTCATTTACCGCTGAGTAAACGGGCCGCACAAGTTTTTAGTCATACTATGAAACCTGTTAAAAACGAAAAAATTGTTCATCAACAGAAAGCTGGTCTCGCTTGAATGCTTTGCGGACCGCATATTCGTCATCTCTGACCTAGACAATTAGTTGTAAAAACGTACGAATATTAAACCACGAGGATAAGCGATGGCCATTCGCGTACCATTTTGAAAAGATTGAAAGTTGACAATAATTTTTAAGGAATTGGCAAACATTGCAGTTGTTGAAAATGTATTTTCCTCCCTGCAAAACATATGTTACAATTTGCAAGGACAGGTTTACAAATTCACTGGGTTGTTAAAAAAGGCTGTTCCTAACATTATTATCACTGCCACAGGGATGCTCGTAACATAACAAGTGCAAGAAAACAGCACTGCTTCAGAACTGCTTAGATGCTGAAAGTTGTTTAGTTTTTATTTCAGTCGATCAATACCACTCAACTGTATTTATTTACATGCACCGTATATCAGAACGAAAACGACCACAGGAGTTTACAATAGACGTCAAATATACTCATTTGCAGTAAAAAAACAAAACAGCTTGTCATATTCGAGAATGTTCAATTCACGATGACCTGATATTATCATGAATGGAAACTGCAAAATGCGCTGTACTTGAAAGCAGCAGACGCAGTGCCACCAATCCCTGCCTTGCGGTCCTGGCTGGAGAGCGCATGCCTTTTATTTGGGACCAGTTGACGTATTTGCAGATTTTATGTTTAAGCGAAAACGGAGAAGAGATCGTACACGTTCAACATACTGAGTTACAGCGATACTTGTGGAAGCGAACCGAGTGAGAGCTCAATTTTTCAGAATCAGGCTGCGCAGTGCACACCCTACGTGAAGTCCCACACCACTCATATTTTTATTTGCAGTGGACTAGCGCTGACCTAACACTTGTTAATTACGCATAAAAAAATGTGTCATGCTGAGTGTTGTCAAGCATGACTGGCATGATTCCACATCTCTTTCCGCTCCTGAGAAACACTCTCTGCTGAGTGCAGCAAACGTTTAGCTACCCGGAACCCGGTTAAGTCAAGGTCGACGTCAAAAAATCCATGGAGCTCGCCTTTGCCAAGTACGGGATAGGCCGCAGCAGCGTCATGCTCAACGATATCAATGAAGGCATCTACGGTTAAGCGACGTCAACAAGAGCGAGACTGTTGCCTCAAGACTTACGTGGAAATTATAATATGCACACTAATATTTTATACTGCAGTCAGTGGCGTATTATTGTAAAATGCGCTTATAAATTCAGAAACTATGCGCGCATTTCAAACTTATCAGACTACAGTGAAAGTAAATTGAATACAATATGTACCTGCAAACTCGCTCCTAGTGCTTTTGCTGTGCTCTTGACAATGTATTTCTTTGCACCAGTGCAGCTTGTGCTGCAGTTTACACCAGCTTAGCTTGCATTGTGAATGCAATACCGGTACAAATGGTAGTTTGGCACAATCGATATTGCAATATTTGTGCTATGCTTCCAATAGCATGGCAATGCCACTTCGCGTAAAAACTTTACATGTAACATTTCGGGAACAGGAGAACATTGAGAGAGCAAGAGGTGATGTCACTGAATTGATGTGCATATGCTGCATAGGTAGCGAGGTGGAACTCTCTTTAGCTTCGTGCAAACACGATGAATCCATCGACGACAAACACTGCATTCAACCTGTACGTAAATATCGGTGGTTGATACGCAATCATGTAGAAGTTGTGACGAAAAACGTAACACCATACCCAGTCAAGGTTTTTGTCACATTCCAAGGGTGTTTTTCGGTGGCAAGAAACGCAGTAGTATGAAAGCTCGTCAACGCCTGTAAGAAAACAAAATTAATAAACGCAAGTAAAACGGAAAGCATGATTCGGCAAACAGTGTCAATCTCTGGCACTTTGCTCTGTGATAGAAGTTCTCACTGGGGCTGCACACACTAGACACATTCAGGATGAGATTATGGTAGTAAGTGGCAAAATTGTAGATAGTTACTTTTAGCAACTTCCGGTATTTGAAAAGACGTTTGGTGGTACAGAACTTGAAGATGGCGTGAAGTAGGAGATTCATCCCAAAGCTTTTCGTCTGACACTCTTCAGGGGATATCGTCAGAATGAAGT
>Ga0210059_1014507_pt1 | contig 11633 bp, 9 predicted proteins | sample Ectturendosymbi2_FD_188042 | JGI IMG/M metagenome (GOLD analysis project Ga0210059, IMG submission 188042) | Ecteinascidia turbinata endosymbiont from Florida, USA - Sample 2 (SPAdes) (version 2) | ecosystem: Host-associated > Tunicates > Ascidians > Unclassified | place: Key West, Florida... | reverse complement strand
TAGGTTTTCGGTTTAGGTTTTCGGTTTAGGTTTTCGGTTTAGGTTTTCGGTTTAGGTTTTCGGTTTAGGTTTTCGGTTTAGGTTTTCGGTTTAGGTTTTCGGTTTAGGTTTTCGGTTTAGGTTTTGGGTTTAGGTTTTGGGTTTAGGTTTTGGGTTTTGGGTTTAGGTTTAGGGTTTTGGGTTTAGGTTTTGGGTTTAGGTTTTGGGTTTTGGGTTTTGGGTTTTGGGTTTTGGGTTTTGGGTTTTGGTTTTGGGTTTACATATTGGGTTTAGGTTTTGGTTTCAGGTTTTGGTTTTAGGTTTAGGGTTTTAGGTCATGTAACAAGGACGTTACGCTAATCCAAGTGTATCGTCCTTGTCACTTGACCAGTCGAAGCAATCGGATTCTCCTAATGGTAAAATATTTCCAGCAGTGCTTTTCCCTGCGATGCCTAATAGACACTTCCTTGTTAAATTTATGAAATGCCAAAAGGCTGTGTCTACTTTGCCTCATGGGGCAAAAGCACTGCTGGAACTATTTTGACTTCAACCAATCGTATTTGGCTGAAGGCAAAATAGCTCCAGTAGTTTTTTTGCCTCATGAGGCAAAATAAAAATACATGCTTTTACATTGGTGGATCAGGACTGGATTGGACTGATGATTTTCAAAAATTTGCGAATCAGGACTGGATCGGATTCAGTTTTATCGGATCAGGACTGGACTCGGACTGAAAAATTTCACAGTCCGCTCATCTCTGCAACACAGTGGTCGTGGGCACTCCAGTAATGATTTAGAACCTCTTACTGACCTTACTTTCAGACAGGCCCGTAAACAACTTGGGTCACCAGGAGGGACGAAGAGTTTTCCGAGAGGGGCCCAAATTTTTTTAACTATGTCCAATATTTTTAAACTGTGTCCAACACATTTTTCCAGCAGGGGCGAATATTTTTCTAGGGGGAGCTTCGCCCCCCTGGTCACGGGCCTTCTTTCAGAGCGCCATTTTTGGATTTTCGCAACGCTTTCCATTTTTCCTCGCAACAATGGGAGAGGGGGCCTCACAAGTGGATTAGCCTAGGGCCTCGCATCAATTGAATCCGGCCCTGATCCTCGGCCAGTGTTAGAAGTCAATGCAGGAGAATGCAGGCAAAGAATTTGCTTGCAATTCTGAACAGTGAGATGCCGCGGTAGTTACTGCAGTTCTTTCTATCTGCCTTCTTAACGAGTGTGCCTGTTTGCATCTCCAAAGTAACTTGGGACAGTCTTGGTTTCCCATATTTTAAGGAGCAGCTGCATTAAGTGTTTTTTCAACTTTTGTCCTGCATGAAGGAAAAACTCCAGCAGGATGTTATCTGGTCCTGGCGCCTTTCCTGTTTTCATGTACTTGATAGCGTTGTTTAGCTCTTGTAGTGAAGGTTGTGCAATGGCGAATAGGGTGTTGCGGAGAAGGTCAATAATGGTGCAAGGGTGATTATTTAATACACTCTCAAAATGGGACTTCCAGAGGTCAAGGATACCTTGGGTGTCCGAGATGAGGGATCCATCTGCATTTTTTAGACTGCCAACTGATGACCTTGTGGGTCCAAAGATCTCCTTTGTTGCAGCATAAAAGCGACGCATATCCCGCTTTTCAGCATACTTCTGTAGGTTTTCTGATTTGTGCTGTCATCAAGTATTTTCGACCACGCAAATACCTCTCTGGCATGCCGCATTTTCCTGCTGATAGTTCCGTTTGTCCTCTGCACAGGGGTTTTTTCAAAAGCAAGGCGTGCGCTTAATTTCGATGAGGCTGGTGATCGTTTTGTCGTTCTCATCAAACCAATCTTGTTTTTTCTTGCGTTTGAAACCAATTGTTTCTTTAGCAGCAGCAGACATTGCGTCATGAAACGTGATCCATCGGTCTTCAACTGAGGCATTGGTTGGTAGGTCCAGTTTATTTAGATTCTTATCAATGACTTCTCTGAAGGAATGCGATGTCTGGGGGTCCAGAAGCTTATCACAGTCGAATAATCAATCCCGAAGCTTATCACAGTCGAATCGGCGATGAGGAACGTTTGCTGAGATTTGCTTAGGTGGTCGGCGAATCTGGATATTGAAACGAGAGATGAGGAGGCGATGGTCTGTCCAACAGTCATGTGTTCCAGGCATGGATCATATGATATGCACGTCTTTTCTGTCTCTTGCTCTTGTAAGGACATAGTCGAGTATGTGGCACATACTATGTGCAACTGTTTGGAGCGGGGATGCTTCCAAGTGGTTTTCTGGCCATTACGAAGTTGAATAAGGGCATTTGTTACCATGAGGATGTGTTCAGCACAAACGCCCAGTAATAGCTCTCCATTTGCATTGCATTTTCTTATGCCATTGTGGCCCACGATACCTTTCCACAGGTGGTGATCCCTACCAACTCTTGCGTTGAAGTCACCCAGCACGACGAGTCAGAACCTGGGACATTCAAAATCGTGCGGGTGAGTTGGTTGTAGAAGGCGTCTTCAGATGGTGTAGTTTGATACAACCTCCCTGATGTTCCCATCTTCAGCTTGCCTGGTCTCGCTTAGAGCTGCTACATCAATATTAAAGCGGGCAAGTTCTTTGCATACCAAAGCTGTACGGCGTTCTAGGCGCTCACTGTTGCTCGTGTCTTGTAGTGTGCGCACGTTCCAAGCAGCTAGGGTGAGGGGTTTTGTAAATGTTAGACGAGCAGATCGTGGGATAAGTAAACTTTGGTGATATTCATGTGAAGGTCGTCTGCTGGTAGGGTAATCCGCCAGCCGCGGTAAACTGGCCAGAAAGGTTTGTGATGTCCGATGTTTGCCCCACCTTTTCTAGGGGCCTCTCCGTAAAGAGTGGGCTGCAGGAATCCCAAATAGGCCAACCTAGTCACGGATCCAGCTGCCAAAATCCAATGTCACTACAGAGTTCATCGTGAGACGATCATCTTAGATCAGGGGTGGGAAACCCCTGGTACACGTGCCGAAATTGGCACGCAAGCACTTCTATCCGGCACGTCAGCAAGGCCTCGGAAACGAGATGCTCCCCTCTTCAAATGAAAAAGTTAATAACTTACAAGTCGCAGTATTATCTGATGAAACTCGGTGTCCGTTTCTTCATTTTCGTTTGCTAACAATCCGCTATTTAATTTAACCTTTTATGTGCTTTTGATGCCATATGGCTGCAAACAGAGCCGTATCAGCCGCACTCCATACCCTTCAATTGGGGGGCACGCTGCCACAGGGGCCCAAATTTCAGACCCCTCACTACAATTTTTGGTTGGCACGCAGAATAATTTTGTCATCGATTTAGCTGATTTCGGCACACAAACTGAAAAAGGTTGCCCGCCTCTGTCTTAGATCCACCGCGAATGTGTGGTCGCGAGTTAGAGCCTTCCAGCATTACCAAGCCTGCCCCCGTTACCAGCGGTGCCATCGCCATTAGGCTTTGTGGGTGTCCAAAAATTGGAGACGAATGCCAATCACACAGAAGTTGTTTAGGGTGGTCGTGGCTGCTCGAGGGCCGCGCACACGCACTTGGCCATCAGCATGTCCACCGCGGCTTGGTGTACCAGGACATGTGATTTCCATGAAGTTGGTTGCAGCGGGCTGCCGGGTACTTAGTCTATCAAGGCCCGCCTCTAAAGTGCCTGCCCGCCAGGCACTGCCCTCATCCGCTGACGTATAGGCAAGGCTACCATACCGTCCTTATTTCTAAGATTTGTCCTTATTTTGCAGAGCTGCGTCTTAGAAAATATTAATGTCATTATTTCTAAGAAATGTCCTTATTTGCGACTTGCGTCCTTATTTTTTTTGATTTTCTGTAGCATAACAATTTTAAATAAACAATATCTGACAGACACACAGACCATTTCTGTCTCATCGTAAACGTATTGAAATCAAACTTTTTTGATATCATGAATGTAGTATAATCTTGCAGCACAGAGACGTAACGCGCTATTAGGTATTGTTACCATTGTAAGCTGTTTACTGTGGTTAGGATTCTTAGGAAAGCTGGTTTTGCAGCGAAGGTTTAGTATTTGATTGATTCAAGAAATAAGCAAGCGAAAAAAGCGTTTTCCGTGACTATTCCAAGAAGGAAGTCGAGAATAAGACATTGCTGAAGCAAATGGTTCCTGGAGATAAATAGGCAAACATATGATCTAACATTAGTCGTGCAAACAGAAACAATTGTTTTCTTTTTATGTAATGAAATTAAATTTTTCTCAGCCGTCCTTATTTTTGGTTCTAGATCGATGGTAGCCCTGCATATAGGTCATCGTTGGGGACTTCACGTGTGTCCATTAGCCTCAGGAATTGCTAGGAACTGCTAGCTTTCCACCTGAGTTCACCTCTACACCACGCAGAGGCATCTCCGCAGAGACGAGGACTCAGCAAGCAGAATTCCTAGACACTCCGATTTCGTAGAAGAAAAACATCAAAACTTTAGTTTTAGCAAATTGATGATTTTGTTCTAACATGTTTGAATCACAAACGGTTGGCGAAAGATCATATGGGTCAAGTTATCAGCCAGCCCCTTGCCAGCACAAATCTAATTTTAGTGAAGACGTTTGAGATGTAGGTAAAAGAAAAGTAACAAAATACATCGATATCAATCATCGAATGCATTGAATCAAAATAAGTAATAAAAACAAAAACGAGGGGGAAATCATGCCTATGTATGTACTGGGGATTGGGTGCGAAACTGTAGAGGTGAAAGATATAAGGGAAAGCAGGGAGCATCAAAACAATGTTGCAGAAAAGTTACAAGCATATGAAACGAAAATCAACGGAATTTTAGCAAGATAGCAAAATGGACTCTAAAACGAGTATCGAGTCATTCGGTAAAAACGTGTCGAGTCGAATCATTTGGTAAAAAAACGTGACTCGAGTTGATTCATCACAGCATCGTTTCTTAACGTGACTCGAGTCAGCGACTCGAGTTACGGCATCAGTGAATGAATGAATAAATGAAGGAATATGGTTATTCCACAATTGTGGATCACAGAGCTCTGTGAGAAATGAGTGTACCCAATTTTCCAAGGTAGATTCGTCAATCGTCTCCTCCTGCGTTTTTCAAGTTAATTTCTGAGTTTCAATCAACTAAACATTACATTTGCCCCAGTATTTTGGTTCTCTTATTTTGGTACTATTTTGGTTCACCAAAAATATCTAGTTTTTCTGTTCACGGTGGTCTTCAGTTTTGTTAAACTGAATCGCCACTGGTAGCGCTTACTTATTTAGTCAACCGAAACTGATAAAAATCTTGATTCGTTGACAAATCAGCTGATAGGTGCGGGGAAATGTGGTGGGTTGGTGGATTGAAGCCGTTGTGGACAACACCGTGTTAATTGTTTGGTAGAAAGTAGCGTACAGTACACACTGTGTTTCTGTGATGACGCAACGTAGTTTGTGAAAGTCTCTGGTGTATCTTTAGCGTTCATTGTTTTATATTTCACGAACTGGAGCGTCGTGATTTCGAGTCTATTCAACATGCTGTTGTTGTTCGTATTTGGATGCACATTTACGTATCTGTTTTGCAAATTCCTCAACTTGCTTGATTCTCCGGCTTCACCACGTTTATACCATTCTGGATCTCGGTTTACCAAGGTATATTTTTTTGCTTTTTATCAAACCTCACTTTGTGTAAACGAACAGTATGAAATGGTATTTACACAGTTTTGTTGCTTTCATAATTTAATTTAATTTATTTGTTTGTGAGCAGACACGAAGTCCATAGTATGAACACACACACTCTGCAGAACGCAGGTTGATAAAAACTGACAATACAGAACGGTCTCTAGTACAAGACATTGAAGCCGGTGAAATCACAGGGTTACAGACACTTTTTGCAACTGCATTGAAGACAGAACCATAGGGTTACAGACACATTCTTAACACTATTGTTAGCTAAAACATAGCACTTGTTACAGCACTACTGCGGAGTAGGGCGCTAATTACTAACTTGGTCTAGTCTAGGTAAAATGCGCAAGCGTTGTGGCTTGGCACGCCATCGATCAGACGGACACTGCAAAGTTCGATCACTCAATCACAGAGTAAAATGCGATTATAGTCTTCAAAGAATAGTGACGAGTACAAACAATCTGACTGCATCAAAGCACGTAACCATAAGTTGTTAGATTTTCTGCATCTTTCTGCATTGCACACAATCGTGCAAGATACACCCATTACAGTATACTGTAATTGTAAGTACTTAGGACCTACACGATAAATCGGCTTGTTCTTCTGACAACTGCCTTTAGGATGGCGATTCCTCTGAATTTTCTTTTAAACTTGAGTTGACAAAAAAACGTTTGGCAAAAAAGGATGTAATTTTTTTCATCTTACTCATTGTGGTTGATCAGCTTGTGAACAATATATGCAATTACAGAAAAATGTCCCGCATCTGTAATTCTTCCAAAATGATGTGGAAGTTAAGAACTAAATAATTTGATTGCAAAGGGTTAGTTGGCACCAGAAGCAGTCAGCTGAAGAGGTTTTATAGGTAACATTGTATTCATTAAAATATTTTTGGGCTACTACTTGTGATGCCAAATCATTTCCGCCATTTTCTAAATTTTAAAGAATTTCGTGCGATGTAAACTTAACCGGATGTAAGAATTCTTCAAGTTGCCACCTAAATCCTTGAATAAATTCCTTATACAACACCCAATCATGCATAGCAGTAGCTCATAACAAGACAAACATATGTAGCAGAACCTACAATTCATATACTGTAAATACTATCAACTTAAAAAAAAAAAACTAGCTAAAACAAGCAAGGCTAACTGCTCTCTGACGTTCCCTTAGTTTTGCTTACAGATAATTTTTTGAAGTAATTTTACTGCACTTGCAATTTACAGTCGCGAATTACTTTTCCTATAGTAAACTAGATTTTATTGAGTCAATCAAGATATTCTGACGCTTTGAATTGAAGTAATTAAGATATTGCGAGACGTGTGACTCCGGTAGTAATATAAGTTGTGATCCACACGTCAGTTTGTTTCATCCCGCATCTTGCTTAAGAAAGCAGAAAAGTAGATTTCCTATGAGTACGTGAAAACGTTCTGAAAGGTGCTGTGGTGAGAGAAAACTTAAACAGTTCTTAACCTAGTTGCGTCCGCTAATTCAGTGTGTCCGCTCCAGTGCTGGTAGTTCTGGAGTTCAACACTAGACCTAGCCATACTCGTTCATTCGGACGAAAGACTCCCGGTCGCTACCAGCATCCCCACCATGCTTGTGCCCCTATTTCACCCTCCATTAAGTTCATCTCGCCTGCCTTTGCACGAGAACAACTTGATGAAGTGTGAAGTAGGGACCCGGAACAGGGTGAGGACATCGACAGCCTTCTTTTCCCTGGTGGTGTTGCAGGACGCTGGAGCTTGGGCTGGAACATATAAATGAGAAAAACAGTTATTTGGAATGTTCGACTGTTTTCCACTAATTTTTCTTCGACTTCATTTCAAGGAGCTTTCTATTTACCCACACTGATATTGTCATCTTGACGATTAAGGAAGATTTCCTGCATTGTGCTTTATTGTTCTTTTTTATGAGACATAAGGCTGTATTTTTGCTGGAACAAATGAGCCAACGATCTTCATAATGCAAATAGCGCAAGGCCACACGGTCTCACGAAATTTTACTATCGGTTAGAAGAACTTTCTACTTTGATCACTCCACAGTTGAAAACCATTCCAGAATGAAAAGTAGGGCGATTCGAAGGCAGATTAATTATCTGCATGGCCCGGAATTCGAAGCTTACATTTTCTGAAGAGAGCGTAATTTGCAAAGCAAGTCTTGTACAGTTTCTGCAAATCTGCGACGCACGTAGGCTCGCCAGAAAAATTTACGTCGTAGATCATTGGTCGAACGCAGTGTCTTCATGCCACAAAGCTTTCGCTGCGGTATATGTACAAGTTCAGAGCGTTCAAAACAACGTCTCAAGTCTACGCTACGCAAATTGTTTTGCACAATTGCTTTACTTTCAGAGATACAATTTTAGCAAACTTCAGTAATTTATTACATATAGTGACATTACATCACAATAGTGGCAAGCGCAAGGAAATCTGGGGAAGTTTAAAAATGTAGGGATAGGTAGGCCTGTTTTGGAATGTATCAACTTATTAAGTAAAAATAATCGATTATTTTCAGGAACCGGGAACTTTTTTAACTACTTTATTGTATAGTTTTCGACTTCTAGATACTGCGGTTATTGCAAGTTAAGCTTTTTACATTAAATAAAGCTGTGTTCGAGTAGTCTAACTTCATGTAGTACACGACTGCAGTGCTGATCATTTTGGTCGATGACCGTGAAACAAACCAGTGATTACTACAGAGTTTCACTGGAGAAACCAGTGATTACTATAAAGTCAGCATGTCCATGTACCATTCAATAGTTCTCTGTGCCTTCCACGTTACAGCAGCGTTGCATACTGTAATAATGTTTTAGTAAAATGGTGCATTTACATTTTATAACATTCACGAAACTTGTTCGCATAGTTTCTTGCTCATTAGCTCGTTTGACCAGCGTTTTTCCCAATCGGGTTTCAAGACTAAAAGAAAATTTCGTTTAATTCGATGCGAACCGGTCAATTTCTGTTTTTTGAGTGTTTTCTGCGTCCATATTCACATCATAAACAAAACAACTCGGCTTCTTACGTAGTACAAGTAGCTGTGCGTGGCATCACTGGTAACAGGGCGCTTTCTTTTCAGGCTTTCTTTTGTTTTGATCCATAGCATTCAAGGCTGGATGGCAGCGAGTACCATTTCTCAAATTTCCTCTATTATGCATCCGCAATTGGCATCAAAACTTTTCATAACTTTTATTTACGTTTTATATTTCCCTTTTGTTCTCCTAACTGTTTTATTCGTAGTTGCTTTCGAAAGGCTTAGACTCCTGCTTTTGAACATTGTACGCTATTCAAATCAGGCACAAAGATCGTGAGATTGTGGTTTTCTTATAAGACCCTATAGGCTACGCACCGTTTTAAAATTTTGATTGAAAAATATGTCAAGGGTAACAACCTCAATCTCTGCTACGTTTGCGTGCTACATGTGGCAAATCAAATGCATTGGGGAGTTTTAGGCAAAACAATGAAGATGACATTGCAGCATGCAGCTTGCTTTTGATGTTCAATAACTTTTGGGAAAATCATCTTCCACTAGCAACGCGATTAAATTGTTAGTTATCGTGCACGATAAGCTGCTGGAACGACTCTCACAAACAAAGAAATTGCTGTTCGGTGCAGAGCTGTTTCCGAGAAGGGAACTCACATTTGCTTGTGCACTGCCGAAGCAACATTATTATATGAAACAAGCTGCCGCTTTTGAGAAATTGTTTGAGCACTGGTTTCAAATAAAAATAACGGTTTCCATTTCTTTGTTAGGTTTGGCTTTATAAAATATCTGCTGCTTTATTCATGGACTATAACGTAGGGTAATTCTTGGAACATTATCTTACTTAGATAAGTCGATATGAGAGGTTGCGAAATAAAACATGCATACTCTTTGCACTTTCAAAAGTCCACGAAATTTAGGTTTGAAGATAAAAATTTTTGTTGATCGGTTCTGGAAACGTATGATAAACAATTATCATTTTTTGACAATGAAATTTGCCCTGTTCAACTTTCCTAATGAGATCATCCGTGCAAACGTTTCAATCAACGCAAATAGCAGTGCTTACGATCGTTTTGCATAACGTAGTTGTATCATATTGTTCTCGCTCACTGCCACTGTGTTTTTCGAACTTCTGTAACGATGCGAACATATTTTTTTTATAGCCGCAATCTTCGAAAAAAACAGCATGCCTTAGACGTTTGTGGAGTAATTTGAGGCTTGATAAGATGTCGTGCAAAAAAACAGTGCGTAGCCCGGTTGTTAGTGCGTCAACTTTGGTGCTGGTAGTCGATTCTAATGTCGAGTCCTACCAAGACCTTACAAATTGACACGTAGCTTTCTTGCATGGCGCACAATGTAAAGAAAGGTGCAGGAAAGTCTCTCAAATCCTGTCCTATTTTCCTACATTGCCATCTGCACACCTTGGAGTTGGAAGGCTAAGTTCGTGCGGCTGAGGCATGGCTAACGTCTGCATCACTTACAGTAACTAAGTTCAAATAAAAACACGGTCTAGGCCAGGGGTCTCAAACACGCGGCCTGGGGAATTTTCAAATAATTAAGATTAACGTTATTCGTTTATTCACAGGTGTTCGAAAATGCTCGGCTAGCGAGTGAACAAGTTCCCTTAATAAACGAACGTAGAGACGGCTAGAAGTGATTTTCCTGTAACTCATGATACCCTTCGCAGGATATACGATGTAAAAGTTGTTTCTAGTAAGATTAAAGTACCGCCATTGTTGCGTCAGCGTCATAATGCGGCCCTCGTGTAATCATAATTCGGCCCTCAGGTTATTTAATTAGTCTTCACTTTGCCCTCGGAGCAATTTGAGTTTGAGACCCCTGGTCTAGGCGTTGTTGTGTATGTGATGTTGTGCACGGTTCTACGTTCGTGTGTGTTGTGTACCTTGCACTTGCGTTTGCACTTGATTACCTGCTCAGTGACTCCGTCATTGGCAATTGAGGGATGAATCACAACTGATTGCTAGTTACAAATGATTGTAGTTTTCTTTCCTTGAAATTATCCGATGTAACCGAAACTTGCTTGGGGGCTTCTTCATCTCCTTCTTGGCTACAAAATTGAAGCTTCTAGTCTTTGGAATATGCAGCAATGTGGCTAGGGGCTTACACATGTCCCGCAATCATTTGCTTTTCTTGGGTGAGAGCTTAAACTGCTTACAAAACATCCGCCATTTTAATGTATGGATAAACTTAACCGATTCATAGCCCCAGGAACACCAAACCTGATCGCAATGAAAGAATAAAACCAAGAAAAAGTAGTGTAAGTTGCAACTTTCCAAATTAAGACGCATGTGTCCGTGCAAATGACATTTAGTGAAGAACAGTCTGTGGTGAATGTTGGACTCCACTCCTCTTCATCGACAATGTGAATTGGGTTTGGATAGGCAGCCACAGTCGTGTTGACGCGTGTACGCTGTTGGAAATGATAGGATCACCCGTTTGCTCTTTCATGACAATTTGATACTGCTTGGACGCTCTGAACAGGGTGTTCACCGATCAAGCATCACGTGATCGGTTTGGAGCTGCGTGAGATCAAGCTGGAATGAAAATTAACACTAAAAAGTCCGAGGTATTATGTCTCTTCAGACACCCAAGTCAGTCCACGCTACAAGTAAGCGGCAAAACGCTGCAGAAGGTTTAGAAGTGCAAGTACTTTGGATGGCTGTCAAAAGTGAATTATGACAAAGCAAAGGGATTGACATAAGGATTGGCAAAAACGAGGTAATGCGCAAGCTTCAACGTCACACGGTTACAATGGCGGATCCTAGGGAGGAGATTTTGGTGCAACTGCCCCCCTCCAAACGTCTGTGGCGCCCCGTTGAATGGCACCCCTTTTATATAAATGCGCTCCTTTTTGGTGCCATGGAAGAAGAAACAGATATTAAAAAATACTCTACTAAACATTGCTTTACTCTTCGTTGAAATTCAGGGATTACGTGGCGGTCTTTTCACCAGCCTCTATCATAGTATCAATAATGCTATTCTTTCGTAATAATACTACCATTATTTCTTTCCCGCGTGAGAACTCCCAG
>Ga0210059_1014506_pt1 | contig 11634 bp, 9 predicted proteins | sample Ectturendosymbi2_FD_188042 | JGI IMG/M metagenome (GOLD analysis project Ga0210059, IMG submission 188042) | Ecteinascidia turbinata endosymbiont from Florida, USA - Sample 2 (SPAdes) (version 2) | ecosystem: Host-associated > Tunicates > Ascidians > Unclassified | place: Key West, Florida... | reverse complement strand
TTTCATTTTAGCTGGGTTTATACTTTCTCTACCACGCCCAGATCCTTGCGGATCTGAGCAACCCATCCACCGAGAGAGACCGGTTGCGACCCAGCACCCCCTGCGCAACTGTGTTGATCATCTAGCAGCTCCTTCCCACATGTATAAGCACCACCACGAGTTGAAACTGGACAGTAACACAACTAATTTAACTGCCGAGGGGCATCAACTCGACAACCTTCCGTTTCCTTCAATGTCCTGGCGTCCTTGCATTAATTTATGTTTTTTCTTGCTGAATATTAATTATCACCAAATAAAATCGACTCAACTCTGCAGAACGCAGGTCAAAGAAAAAAAGACAAAACAGAACTTTCACAAAGCATTGGAGCCGGCGGAATCACAGAGTTAAAGACACTTTTTTCAATTGTATTGAAGACAGAACCATAGTTTTACAGACACATTGTTAACACTAATGTTAGCTAACACGTAACACTTGTTACAACACTACTGCGGAGTAGGGCGCCAATTCCTAAACTGTTCGAGTCTAGATAAAATGCGAATGCATTGTGACATGACCCACCAACAATCAAACAGACACTGGCAAGTTCGATCACTCATTCACAGAGTAAAATGTGATTGTAGTGTTCAAAGAATAGGGACGAAATCAAACAATTTGACTTTTATTTTGCCTCATGAGGCAAAATATACCCAGTGTTTTAGCATTTCCAAAAGTTAAAAAGGTAGTATCTTCTTTGCCATCAGGTGCAAAAGCACTGCTGGAGTTATTTTGCCACACCTTCGGTGCTGGTTGACGCAGATATGCGCCATACGTTCAAATGCACAGGGTGCGGAATGACGGATATATGTGTCATTCAATCGAATACACCGGGTGCGGATTGACATTTATGAATGTCAACGCGATAACTTTTCGCGTATTTGTTTGTTTGCAACAAAATTTTCCACAAACGTTCTTTATAACTGGACAGGTTATTCCTGAAAATTTCATACAAATTTATTAAAGACCTTTTGAGTTGTGAAGTTTGGTAGCAAATCGCCTTGCTAGGCCTAGGCTACAATAATTTTTCAAAAAAGTTAGGTGCGAACAGTTGTTTGGTAACACACAGTAACATTTTTGTACTCATTTGGTTGCAATGAAAATTTACAATAATGTTCTCCATACCTATTCGCACAATCCTTAAATATTTCAAGTAATATGAGCAAGAACTTTTTTTGTTATGCAGTCTGGTATCCAGCAACAATTTGCTAGGCCTAGGCTACAATTTCTGCAAAACACTTAGGTCTTAACTGTTGTTGCGTGTATAATGATAACTTTTTTTTGGTTGTATTGGTGGACAGAAAATTTTCACATATAATATTCAAACCTATTCTCTTCATCTCTGAAAATTTGAAGTAATCCTAACGAAAAGTGTCGGAGTTAGGTGCATTCGTTTCGTAACTACAGACGAGCGTAGGCTACAAAACTTTATCCTATTCAGCAGGGTATAGCAGTAGTTCTCTGAAGCACCATAACTGTTTCAAGACTAAAGTTTTTGCAATCAGAATTTACAAGAATTATCTTCGGATTGTTATGCAATTTGCCTACAAATTTGAATTCAATGCATCAAGAACTTTGCGAGTTAATAGTTGTTGAATCGAGCAACCGGAACTGTTCCCAGCCCATCGGAATAATCGTTTGTGCGCGTAGGTGGCAACGCGTTAATTTCGGTTCAGTAGTTGTTGCATAGGGCGCAATAACTTTTAACATGCTTGGCTTTTTGCAACCTAAGTTTCGACGAATCTTCTTCTTGTGAAAATGCGTCTTACCTGAAAATTTGAGGTCAATAGGGCATGTACTTTTTCAGTTATTTAATTTTGAGTAGGCCTATAACTGTTGGATAAAAACAACTTAAAAACTGTCCCGCACCAGCTGAATAATCGCGTGGAATTCACACCGCACCTAAAGTGTTAACAAAACCAGTTGGTTGAATTGATCAAGTGACATAGATGATACACTTGGATTAGTGCATAGTCTTTGTCACATGACCTAAAACCCTAAACACAACACCTAAACCCAAAACCTAAACACAAAACCTAAACCCAAAACCTAAACCCAAAACCTAAACCCAAAACCTAAACTCAAAACCTAATCCCAAAACCTAAACCCAAAACCCAAACCCAAAACCTAAACCAAAACCAAAACCCAAAACGTAAACCCAGAGGAGGGCAACCGCTACTTTATTAATAGCGTTGCTGCCGCTCCCGCTGCTTGTTAAATTTAATAGCTGCGCTACCGCAGCCGTTCCTGAATAAAAATAGTAGCGAGCTATCGCTACCGCTATTCGCTACCGCTGCTTTTGCTGCACTTTAAGAAAAGTTTTTGGTGGTGTTTTACTGACATGGGATCTATTTAAGTTAAAAAATGCCTCGAAACGGCATGGCTGATCAGTTACTTTGACGTACTGCTATAGGCTTTACGGCCTTTCTGCGTTTTCTAACCGACATGCGGTGTTGTGAAAACTCTGTGTCAGCAAAAACAGAAATTTGGAACAGTTATGACTACCAGTTTAACGTAAAAATATGGAAATTATAAAAAACTTTAAAATGTAAAAACTTGACAATAAAAAAAGCAAATCTAGGAATTATACATAGAGCCACAATGTCAGCGGGAAGGATCTACACGATTTTACTGCTAGTCAACTACACCGGTAATCCCGAACATCGCTCATTCTGCTGCAGCATGCTGCATCCCAACAATGCCTGTTGAAATCATCTAATACTTTCTTTTTATCAGAGAAAGAACAAATCTTTAATACGAAGGCAATGATTACCTGCAAAAGATCTGCCGCAGTTGTAAACAAACTGACAAACTACGAGCACCTTGCCCTAAGTAAGACAAAAAAGCAAACCCAAGTTGCTTCAGGGCTTCATTAGTCCTGTGCACGTTATTTTTGTCATGGAAAACACATCGAATCCACGGTGCCCACTGATTCGCAAGTAATGACAAAAAATAAAACTTTCCCGCTGAACCACAGCCTAGCGTGTGCCAGCTATGCTATCTATTTAGCCAAACACATATGCATATGTAAAGAAGGCAGAAAAAATAGGAAAAGTAATGACGAGAAGGGTCGCTAACAAGCAGAGAAAGCAAGATCCATAATCGAGAATTAAAAACAAGACCCCTTTCAGTTTGTGAGTATTCGATTGTGATGTTCAAGATGCTTTATTATTCCTTATTGTTATAATAAGCAAGATACATGATTTTTTCTCATTTTATATTGTTGTAAGCAAATGTGAGGAGTGGAAAGAGAAAGCATTTTTATGGTCGGCCCCGGGCGACATTAACATCGCTACGCCACTGCAGTGGAGCATGCGATGGGGTTTTTCCTCACTGGTTCAAAGCGTAAACCTAATTTGCGCCAAAAAGTCTATTACTCTAATAGGCCTAAATATTGTTTTCTTTGCGTCAACGGCAGAATCACGAGCAACACTTTTAAAACTTGTTTTGGACAGAGTGAGCAAGTTTGGATGGATGAAAAATTAGTTACAATCATGCTTTTTGGAATTCAAAGTAGAGCTTTCGTTTTTTTAAATCTCTAAATTTATCACCTCTTAATTCTAAATCTTTGGAGAATTATTAATCAATTACTTGTCATGTGAGGAGAAAAGTAATTAGGAAAAGTGTAGGTAACGTTGCAAAAAATATCAACGCTTTGTTAGCCAAAATACACGAAATATATAGCGAAGAAATTTGAGTGTCAGTGCAGATGCCCATTGTTAAAATAAAAAGAATGTAGTGAAACAGGTAAGTGGTAGATAGTAAAAAATTTTAAAAGTGAGTTACTTCATTGGCAAATGATATAAATGACGAAACACCTTGGCAAAAAATTGAGTGATGGAAAGCAACCTTTCCTGTGGAGTTACCACTTTACTGTGATGTTTTGACCAGTGCTGCTGGGGCTGTATACACTCATTTACATCGACTGTGCTTGTTTTAAAATAAAAAGTAATGCTTCGCCTCTTCTCCACTTTCTCAAATAACATAGGCCTCCTTCAATGCTAGGTAGGAGACCAGAACATGGGAGCTTCATCAAGGTATCACCTCCTGTCCTTACACAGTAGGGTTGGTATTGTATGGTAAAGAACAAAACAATTAAAATTTTTCTCAGTCAAAACAAATTTATTTAAGCATGGCAACGGCAAACACCTCGAATATTCAATTGGTTCACCGACATTTTTCGAGTGAAAAATGCGTAGACCCTCTCAACGCTGCCAACATTTTCAATGTCCATGCATTTCTTCATGGAATTTGTAAACAAGGCCACAGGTTTGAGGTTGTAAATTCCTAAGAGGAAAGTGAAAATGAACTTTTGCAGTATTTGGCCGTTTGCACAAAATTCGGATGATTTTTATTTTCTTGATATTTGGCAATGTGCCAGATATTTTGTTGTAGCATTATTCAAGGAGTTAGCTTTAATTACCATCAGAGAAATGTGAGGTCTCGGTCTCGTCTCGAAATTTGAGCCAGGTCTCGGTCTCGGAGGTTACGGTCTCGACTACATCTATGTTGCAAAGTACTCAAGCGAATGATCAATCAATAAAATATCAAAACTATTTTTCACAGAGTTTAATGCACGTGTAAATTGAATTAGGGCCGCAACCAGGGTGGGGGATAAGCCGAGCAATCAAAGCCTCCCACGAAATTTACAAGCATTACTTTAGATTTTCAAAATAATGTTATGTTGATCTATGTTTCATGTAACCCCCCATAACAAATTATTGACAGGCCCGTAACTAGGGGGGGCAGGGGGCCTCTGCCCTTGGAAAAATGTGTTGGACATAGTTTAAAACCATTGGACATAGTTTAAAAAATTTCGGTACCTTTCTGAAAACTCTTCTCCACCACTGGTGCACTATGCTGGTTACGGGTCTCATCACTGACTACTTGTCCTTGATTCTGTATGGTTCAGTTTATTCGCAACAGTAGGTTTGTGTAGAACAGGGGTTGGCAATTAGCGGCCCGTGGGCCACATGTGGTCCGCCACAGCGTTTTCAGTGGCCCGCAGAAGCATTCAGGAAAAATAATCAAGTCTGAAATTTCCTCCAGCTTATTACAGTAAATATTACTGTCGAGGCTAACTTGAACCGAGACTTGCTTCTATTTTTAGTAAAGCAGCGTTTCTCAAACTGAGATGGCGAAGTTTTTTTAGAGAATGCAAAGGATTCAATGTAACGATATGTTTAGCTTGTCATTTTTGTCCTAACGCTTAAGTTAAAATCGTGAAATCTGGCCATGGCGATGAATGTGCTTCTCGGAGCAGATTGTTCATTGCCTATACCGTAATTTATTATGTGTAATTTGTAGCGCTGGAGTTACCAATTCATGTATCACAATATGTTGCAAAATACGATTGGCAGTGTGGATCGCAAGTCACAACCTGAAGAGCAGATACGTCTTTCCGTCGGCAGACCACCATTGTGCAACCGTTGTCAGACCACCGTTGTACATTAGTTTTATCATCCACAGTCTTTCTCATCTATTGTCGAAATCCAAGGTGAAGGAAACCACAAGTGATATATCAGGGGCGTAACAAAGGGGGCACAATTCCCCGGGCGCCGAATCACTATGAGCGCGCCGAACAGTCCCAACAATGTCACAAGTGCTTTCTTCAATACAGTACGTTTGCTTCCGAGAGACCTCAGGTTCGAACATGGGGGCACCAAACTTACTTCTTGCCCTGGGAGCCATCTAACCTCGTTATGCCTCTGGGTATATCGCTTGTGTCAATTGACGAATTAGGCCGTTCTTGTTCTAAACAGTTGTTGTCTTTGATACCAGCAGTTCAGTGTTGTGAAGTTGCAGCCAGCAGTCAGGTAGAAACATATTCTATCTGCAATGATATTATGATACCTTCATTTCTATTTTTACCACGGAAAATAAACGCAAGGCTTTCGAAGACTAGTTGAAATTGGTTTTTCCTCCATGGTTGGAAAAAGCACAGTGAAGACATAGTGTGTTTTATGCCAACGTTGTTCTCCGTGTTGATGCTGAGTTTGTGAAATTTTCGAAGTTCATACAGCGTTTAGAGCCAAAGCCTTCCAACATGTCACTAAAATACTTTTCAACCAGTTGCTGTGCAAGTTTATTGTTGCGACATTGCAATCAACATCCAGGAAGAAACAAATTGCAGTGGTTTACAGTAAAGACTCTTAGTGCTGAGTCTATGAAACCTTCCAAATTGATACGGCATTTAGAGACAAAGCATCCCAAACAAACAGTTTAGAATCCTTCCGATGCCACAAAGCAGGTTTGAAATGCCAGAGACTTATCTCGCCGGGAGGTTTCGCCAAGAACACAGGCAGCACATGAAGTCGCACTTGAAATTGCCAAGCAAGAAACACTCACACGATTAGAGAAACGCTTGTGAAACCCTGATTGTTGAAAACAGTAAAGCCACTTCTTGGAGAAGCTAGTGAGGCAAAAACGAGACGAATATCTCTTTCGAACGATTCTATTCAGAAGCGTATTTCAGATATACCGGAAGATGTGAAAGACCAGGTGATAAATGAAAGCATTTCCGATGTTTTCTTTTCAAGTGGATGAGTCAATAGATACTTCATGTGCTCAGTTGCTTGTTTTCGTGAGATATATTCATTCAGGAGACATTAAAGAGGAGCCAGTGGCGTAACCAGCCCAAACATTTGGGGGGGCAAACATGTGGGGGGGCTAAAATGTTTGATTTTAGGCGAATAACACTATTTAGTTTAGAAAAATGCCTCTCAAAGCACAAAATGACTATATTTTCTAAAACTTTGAGGGGGGCTATGACCCCTTTGGCCTCCCACTGGCTACACCTATGAAAGGAGCTCCTGTTTTGTAAGGAACTGCAAACTGCAACGCAACGAGTGTAAATGTTCTGGAGAAGTAAAAACGTTTGTGATTCTGCAGAGTTGCAGTGGAGATATGTTTGTGGGGTTTGTACTGATGGAGCTCCTGCAATGATGGGATCACGTACAGGCTTTCGAAAAAGAGTTCAAGAACATGCTCCTAAAGCAAAAGAGTCACATGTGGGTCCTTTTCGGATGTGCGCTTGCTGGACCTTTACCTACTCTTCTGAAAAATGTGTTGGATTCCACGATATAAATTATTAATTACATCAAATCTGGAAGCCTTAACACCTGCCTGTTTTAGAGTTCTGCAAAGACATGAATTCGACAGACGACGTTCTTGTATTTCACACGTCTGTACGCTAGCTATCGAAAGAAAACGTTCTAAGCCGCGTTTGTGTGATAAAGGACGGATGAAAATTATTCTCGGAACTGAAAACAAACGAGTTCTTGTCTTACATTAGTGACATAATTTGGTTGAAAAGTCTTACTTATTTCGCAGAAATTTTTGAAAAATTGAATAACTTAAATCTGAAGCAACAATGAAAGGTGAAATCTTCATTCAGCTTCGTGACGAATCTGCAAGCATTTTATTCGAATTTGCAAAACTGGCTTCGTATAGTAGGCCTAATATAAGAAAACGTTTGAAGTGTTGTTGAAAAACAAAAGAACTTCATGAGAGTTTGAACACATCTATAATTCACCACCTTCAATCCCTTGTAATTGAGTTCCAACTATATTTCTCTGAGCTCAAAGAGGAAGAAGATGCACTTGTACGAAAACCGTTCTCTACCTCTCTGGTTATAGCCACTATTCTCGACGAATCACATGACCAATTTTGTGATCTTGGGAATAATTCATCAGCACGTAATATTTTTCATGGAATGCCACTTTCTCGGTTCTGTTTAGCTGTGCGTGAATCATACCCACAACTGTCTGCAATTGCTTTTCGAATTTTGCTTCCGTTGCCATGGCATTTCTTTACGGGTGTGGTTTTTCAGCTCTAGTTCACATTAAAACAGAGGCACGAAATCAAAGGAAAGTCGAGGTGATATGAGATTAGTACTGTCAAACGCTCAACCACGAATTTCGAAGTTGGTCATACGGTTGCAAACTCGACCGTTGTATTAAAATTGTTTGTGAAATTCAATTGCCGTTTGAAATTAAATGTTAGGAAATGCATTTATGCGGTAATATTGTTGTGATAGTTTTTTGAATTTTTTGGGAAATGCATTTTGTGGTAATCATAATGGTTATGATATCATTATGTATTGAAAAAAGAGCAGGAAGGGGGTCACAGAATGTGTGAAAATAACAAAGGCAGTCACGGACCGAAAAAGGTTGAGAAACACTGCATTAGAAGGCACGGTCCAGAGATGAACATAGATTTGGATTTAAATCCGGCGGATTTTCAAATTTATATTGGATTTGAATTGATAAATTCTGCTCAACCGGATTTGGACTCGGATTTAATACTCTTGTTTGAAATTTCTTTGCAACTGTCAGTTCTGTTTCGGAACTGTAGATTTAAGATTACTGTAATTATTTTGTAAGTTTGCTTGAGTGGAGTTTCTCACATCCATCGAAAGTGTACATCGTGTTTGCATTTGGAACATCAGCATACAAAGTATCCAGTGATGCAAGGTGCAAGCCTCGAAACCTGTCCTGTTATGTCACCAAGGTTAGAGTTAAAGTAATTAGTGTGACTTTCATTGATTCCGTCCTCCGTCCTTTCCTGTAATCGTTATAGTACAGTGTTTTATATGTGTGTAGCATAGGGCTTTTTGATTCGCTTATACTGTATACTGTAGCCTACCCGGTAATTTGTTTGTCTGATTTGATATCTTACTTGACTTCATAACTGGGCTTCTCATTGCATTTGATGCTAATAGTGCTTATGCTTACCTTGAAATCTTTAGTGTCCACTGTTATAGTGTTCTGAGCCAAAAATAAAGCATAAGTTAACTTAAGTTTGTTTTCAATGTATCTACTGGAAGTGTCTATTTCGCCTCATGAGGCAAACACTGTGCTGGGGTATTTTGCCATTGGCAGAGCGCAACTGATAGAATTTTGAATGTAAACAGAATTTGGATTTAGAACTGTCAGTTTATCGGAATTGGATTTTGAAATGAAATTGTCGGATTGGATTTGGATTCGAAAAACCTTGATCCGTTCATCCCTGGTACGGTCCTCCACTAAACGCAGCCTTCTCAAACTGGCTTCCGAGTCAAATTAATTGCCCGCCCCTGGTGTAGGACGTAGTTTATATAGACTACATGTAAGGAATGGTTATTTAGATATTCGAGAACGAATTGACCAATCACCGTTTCCTTAACATTCCGGCTTTTGAAAGTGCAGTCAAAGTGCTGAATGCTTTAGCATCAAAGGTGTGCAATGCCCATTAAGCAGCCGGCATCAGCTCTAAAAAAAATTACCCTTCTAACTATAGGCATACGGGAAGGCATTTTACTGGGGGGCAGGAAAAATTTGCCCTGAAAATAACAATTTGCTCTAAAAATAAACAATTTGCCCTGAAACTAACTTTCCAGTTTAATCTGAATGGTGCCTGAAACCTTATGTTAATCTGTTCTATACAGCTGAATTTGTTTATAATGTTTTCACCTACACAGTTACATTTTGTTCGGTCGCGATGGAATCTTGTACATGCATTTCAATTCGCTTATAACGTCAATTCGGTAATAACGTTCTTTATAATCCCTTAGAGGTGCCGCTGTAGGCAAACTCTATAGTTACCTTGCTTGTTAACTCAAAGGCATAGGCGGATCCAGGGGGAGCTAAGGGGGCTGAAGACCCCACTAAATTTTTTCAGATACGTTTTTTGATCGGTGGTTCCTGACACAGAAACGTCCATTGGGATGATTTTTTTGTATAGCCTTTAAACAAACCACTTCTTGCACAGGATAGGGAGGTAAATATTAAATGCAAAGCTTATTTTGCTGAATTTGGGCAGTCCGAATGTGTTTATTTCACTATAAATGCAAACAAGTTTTTATATAAAAAATATGGTCTCAGTGTTATATAAATGTGTGAGTGTTTACATAAAGTAGTTACAATACATGTACGTTATATAAACCGCACGTACATAGGCGCAGTCAGGAGATCTGGGGGCCATGGCCCCTCCACAGCTTTCAGAATATCTAGTCATTTTGTGCTTTAAGAAGCAGTGTCTGAAAAAAATACTATTGGTCTCCTAAAAGCGAACATTGTGACCCACCCAACATTTTGAGCTAGCCATGCAACTGCGCACGTAAGTATTCAAACAACTCTTGTTTCATTTAGGTAAGATTGGGCTTCTGGACAAAAGATGAATAAGCAGCAGACTCAGAACCGTCGCTAGAAAGTTTTCAATAGTGGGGCTCTGCGTTTGTGCGGGGAACTTGACATTCTAAAAATTGACAAAAACTCCACTAATTTATAGTGTTTCATATTTGAATTTGGAGGCTAGGAGCTTTGCTTGGGGGGCTAAGCCCATCAAAGCCCCCCGTGGCGACGGAACTGAGCAGACTGTGGACAAAAGTCGAATAAGCTGCAGATCATACTGTTTTTCCGACAAGCTTTTATGAATGAGTGCAGCTCATGTCATTACTGTAGCTAAGCGCAGCCATTACAATTACGCTACAACGAACTTACAATGCAGTTAACTACAGGCTAGGTTAGTGCGCGGTTGGAACGCGTGGGTCCCACACCTTTTTGCACTAGTAAGGTTACTTGAAGATTTACATTTTTCATTTCAATTTCTACGTGTAGCGCCTGGAGAAGCATAAATGAATAAATGACAAGTTTTCTCGTGTATAGCACCGTAGCATTGAAGAGAAACAGGAAATTCCAGTGTGGAAATTCTTGCAGGCGAATCAGTTTTTATTTGTTTAGTGTGGGAACGCCATCCCACACTCTCTTTTTGGCAATGCACCCTTGCTTTTGCGTAGCGGCAAGCGCTGCACGGGGAAAGCCTTCTACGATAGAGTAGCAATAGAGATCACATGCCATGATCACTCTATGCTGCTTAGGTCTGCCCGGTATTATATACTTTTCAGCTAGCTTCGATATTTACTTGTGGTGACTATCTCATCATTTCGCCATGTGATGGTACTTGTACCATTACATTGCCTGCCAGCAACAATTTTTGGACAAAAGTTCAGCTTAAAACGACATCATATGCTTTTTCATCGACCAATGTTCGGCTGTCTCTAATAATTTTTTTTTTCAACCTACTGCACAGTATTTCTAAAATTGCGTTACCGCGATATAGTCGCGTTTCGTGCAAAAAATTGAATGGATGAGAATTTCGTCATTGACAAACTTCATGTTTTCCGCTGTGAGTTGAGTTGAGTTTATTTTATTTGGTGATAATTAATATTCAGCTAGAAAAAACACAAATCAGTGCAAGGACGCCAGGGCAATGAAGGAACCGGAAGGTTGTCGAGTCGATGCCCCTCGGCAGTTAAATTAGTTGTGTTACAGTCCAGTTTCAACTCGTGGTGGTGCATATATGTGGGAAGGAGTTGCTAGATGATCAACACAGTTGCGCAGGGGGTGCTGGGTCGCAACCGGTCTCTCTCGGTGGATGGGTTGCTCAGATCCGCAAGGATCTGGGCGTGGTAGAGAAAGTATAAACCCAGCTAAAATGAAACTCTGCCTGGGTTGTCATAACCCTTTCGCATCTAGCAAGCTCTACAAATTGTTTGCAGTGTTTTTTTGCATTTGGATGATGGTTGATTTGGCACTCTTGGGATCCAATCTGTAGAGGTG
>Ga0210059_1014505_pt1 | contig 11635 bp, 10 predicted proteins | sample Ectturendosymbi2_FD_188042 | JGI IMG/M metagenome (GOLD analysis project Ga0210059, IMG submission 188042) | Ecteinascidia turbinata endosymbiont from Florida, USA - Sample 2 (SPAdes) (version 2) | ecosystem: Host-associated > Tunicates > Ascidians > Unclassified | place: Key West, Florida... | reverse complement strand
CGACTATTTGTAAAGGTTGATCAGTTCCATTGCCATGCGTTTCGAAAAACTATTCCCTATCGTTACAAGTAGCCTGCTGAGAACCAAGAAAGTTAGGCTTTTAATAAAATCATCAGGCTTTCGTTTATTTTATCACAAGCCCGTCATAAGCTTGAAAATATTGACGAGAGAAGAGAAATCTTGTCAGCCTCTGGCAGTGGCGTACGCAGAAAATTTTCATGGGGGGTGGTTCATTCAGTGGCATAGGGTAGTCATTTGTATTTGGTGTGCGCTGTTTGTGAGGTCCCAATTTGACGTCATCCTGTTTCCAAACCAACGTTTTGGCGCTTTGTTGACATAATATGCACGTTTTTATATTCATCCACTCTCCTTATTTTATGTCATTGCACTGAATATCAACTATTAGCGCTCCAAGTTAGGCTGCAGGAGGAAAATACACCCAACGCTGCGATGCAGCAGTTCGTAACTGCAAAAATATCAGGCGGCGCGTTGAAACAGCGGAGTACAACACACACATCAATTCGTCAGAGCAAGTAATAGTGGAAAAATGAGGCTGCGCTAATGTCATGTCGGATACGAGCAGTCGAGCATAGAGTAAGTGCGGGTGGGCTGGCTGGCTCACACCCCGGTTTGAAAAATCGAATCTTGCTAAACTATACAAGAATTGAGAATGCGCATAAAGTACACAAGAAAACTTTTGATTTTGTTGTTATTTATAGAAGTCCAGCAAACTTTTAGTTTTCCTTTTTTCCTGCTGAGACACAATAAATGACTGGATGCTTCTATGTTAACAACTGCTGTTGCTGAGCTCGTGAAACAGTTTTGTGCTACAGAAATTGGTAGGCCTAATGCAGCCAATGCTGTCAGCACTTGCGTTGATCAGCCTTAGCAGACAAAATAAATGCAATTTTTTGGATAAAGTGAACTATCGCCGAACACAATTTTAAACATGCATAGCCTAGTGGACGAAAGGTCTGCAAAAAGTGGTGAGATGGTTTTTGCACCCAGACGATAACCCAGATTCCTAGCGAAAACTAATTATTGCTTTTTGGCCCATTTACAATGTTCCTTGAAATTTGCATGCAAATTCATTCCCTGTTCTTTGCATTAAGTCGACAAATCAACAAGCAAAAAAAATGCGAAAACAATTAATTTTCTTTGTGCAGGTAATAAAGTTTTTGTAAAATTTCAAAATCAAGGGGGCGTTTTCATCCAAATCCCCCCTGCGTACTCCCTTGGCACTGAATATAAACTAAAATATCAGCGCTTCAAGTTAGGATTTTGGAGGAAAATACACTCAACGCTACGACACAGCAGTTCATAACTGCAAAAATATCAGGATAAGCGTTCAAACAGGGGAGTAAAACACACTCATCACTATGTCAGAGCACTTACAACTACAATTTAGGCATTTAAGTCGACAAATTAACAAGCAAAAAGTATACGGAAACAATTAATCTCCTTTTCGCAGGTAATAAAGTTTTTGCAGAATATCAAAGTAAAGTGGGGCGATTAACTCCAACCCTCCCTTGCGTAGGCCTTGGCAGACTATATAAAGACAATGGTTTCGGACAAAGTGAACTATCGCGGAGCACGATCTTAAACACGCTTAGTGGACGAAAGGTCTGCAAAATGTGGTGAAATGGTTTCTGGACGCAGACGATTATCCAGATTCCCACCAAAACCTAATTATAACTTTTTTAGCTCATTTACAATGTTCCTTAAAATTTGATTGCAAATTTATTCCGTGCTATTTGCATTAAGTCGACAAATTAACAAGCAAAAAGTATGCGAAAACAATTAATCTCCTTGCGAAGGTACTAAAGTTTTTGCAAAATATCAAGCTCAAGGGGGAGGGTTAACCCCAACTCCCCCTTTGCCTACGCCCTTGGCCTCTGGACCACTGTGTACACGATTTACCTGCTCTGAAAAAGCAACATGTTTTTCACGAAACAATTAATTATGCCTTTGCATTCTTGTGAAAACAAATTAGAGAATTTTTATTACAAGCCACGGTTTCGTTTGATAACATGCTCAGCAAGCATTTTAACATCTGCAAAAAATAGAGCTACTATTTGCTGCTCAGTTCTGCTGACAAGCGTCGATGACTCTGATATAGCAACAGTTCTAAGGCGTTGCATAAATGGTGAATACAAGCCTGCAAAATTCGCGAAATTGCACTTTGCTAATATACTTTATTCAATGCATTGTACCATGCCAGCTCTGTAATAAATAGAAGATAAAGTAATTTGCTGTAGAAAAAAATAAGTGAATTGCTCAGCACAAAACTTAATATTCACACAGGTTCCAAACAAACGGTTATACTGTTTGATTATCTTTCTTTTTCATCAAGTGCAGAACAGGTTTTTCATTGACTTGAAGTGCATTATACCATCGAACGTTGATAACATTCCTGTTTCCCAGATAACTGTCACAATAAAACTGTGGGTCTTCTTTTCTGATCAGTCGATCAGTCAGTGACAATGTGCAGGAAACCAGTTTTACAGTTGATTGCTTCGGATGTTTGACCTGACGAACATATATATCACATGCGTAAAATTTTCTATACGATTGTCAAGGCAGAGTTCTTTTCATTTAACAAATTAGTGCCGTCAGATGGTAACGTGATACTTTAACGAATAACAGAAACGATCAACTCTCTGAAATAGCATTTTGTCAAGGCGTTACGCTTGTGTAACAACGGAAAGTTTGTCAGAAAATTATTTTGTTGTTGATACTACTGTTAAAAATTCTACAATTCGAAATTTTCAAACCTGTTTTGAAGGTAGTATATCTTTAGAAACTGCAATTGCCTGGTCAGCATTGCTCTTGTAGACTACGTGACTGGAATCTGATAGAATTGATCTTTGCAAATAGGTTTCCTCTGTAAGCTAAAACACAATTAATTAAATGTTTGCAGCAAAGTGTAATTTAGAATCTCTACCATAGAATGTGCTGCAAAGAATTGCTGAAGAAATACTTTTCCCATTTATTTAGCAAAACAGCATTCACTTTGTCGTTTCAGGTGGCTTTTATGAAGAGTACTTTCTTTTAATCAGCAAATATTTTAGTCTGCGCAAATCGTCATGCATAAAGCCTGCTTTTGCTGAAAATAAATGTAATCTAACTACCATTTAGTTGCTTGTAGTGTTAAAGCGGAATCTATAAGATTTAAAGAACGTGATTTTGTACATCACAAAAGAATGATTTTTTTCTTAGCCAGTCCAAAATAAATTTGAGCAAAACTCCAGTAAACGTTTTTGTAGTTGCAAAAAACAGAGTGAGCAGAAGTTGATTTGAAACGACAGCATTAGTACTTGTGCCAGTATTAGTGCGAGAACTGTAGCCATTGAGGAGAAATGAGCTGTTATTTGTGTTATGTTGGGGTGTCACAATATTCTTGTGCAAGTGTGTCCACGAGTTAATGTTCAGTCTTGGTCTGGATAGACCAAAGTGTCCGGCGTCCCTACTTCGGAAAAAATATCCTTGTTTTGGAATGGGACGTACTGAAATTTTCACAGCCAATGCTTTCTTGTTACGACATGTTACATTAAAGCAAGTCAGGAGCTTTTTGGGAGAGCAGTGCTCGAAACCTATACTTACTCATCTATTCAGTACCGCTTACATCAATGCTACGTTTTCTTGCAGTGGTGATATTTTTGAATACCTTCTTCAAGACTGAAGGTTCTGCGCAACAAAAACACACACATGCTCAGTAAAGCATGCTTACAAAACTGCGATTCAACAACATCTCTGTACTTAATTATGTACCTTTGCCCGCTTCGTTTTCTTCACTGATACATTCGTCATGACAGTGGAAGTTTTCAATGCTTATCACTGATCCTTGACTGTAACCATTTTCATTACACCGATTGCAGAAATCTTTGAAAAAAGCTATGATTTGCTTTCATGCATTAAATGAAACCGCTTACTCAGATACATTTTTAACTTGCAGAACAGTTCGAAAAACAGAGATATATTAGTAGCCAGAAAAAACAACCACACGACTGAAAATCACTTCCGTTTCATCATCTGTCTTTACTTATTTTGGTTATTTTGATTGCCGCGAAGTCAAACCTCTTATTCTGCACATTTTGCATTTAAAATCATTCAAAACATTTATTTCAATTAGATTACAACCAGGCATTCAAGTGTTACGCTCAAAGAGTAGTTTGGATTTTTATTTGTATCTTGGGTGTGATTTACTATGAAGATATATAAAAAATTTCCGGAGTATCCAGCGTGCTGTAAATTAGAACTAGGGTGTGGAGTTACAAACACTTGCGGTCGTTTGAACGTTTGTGCATATCGATTGTAGATGCCTTGACAAGACTAGGTTCGTAAAAATACACGACTGCTTCTTTTTACAAAAACAGCATCAAAAGAAAATTCATAGTTCAATCTTTGTCAAATCAGTTCTTATTGTCAAGTGGATATAATCAACCACAAACATAGTTGGTTTCGGGTGCTTTTTTGATTGAAATTAATTCAGTCAGCTAATTGTGAAATGGATAGTTTTTTTGCCTTTTCTTTGAAAGCCTCGTCAAAACTTTGACTACAAGAGCAATTGTCAACAACCGGAGCTTACCTTTTGCTGAGAGCGTTTTGGCCAACGCTAGAGGAGATTCTACGGTGACCGATTCGCATTTAACTACATTTTTGGGATGACCTCGGAAAGATTTTTTGCACGCCAGTGCCAACGTGGCTGCAGAACGATCCGGCCTCCATTTTTCTTTATTTCGTGCTGGCGTAAAAAGAGCTGACGTATCAAAGTATTCCTTCCCAACAAGCTTTTCCGTGTTAATCAAGGGATCTTGAATGGCAGCAAGTTTATGCGGTGTCAGCGGCTGAGTTGTGACAATTGCCGGGAAATTACCTTGAATAAATTCGTAATCAAGAAGAAGGTGACGGGAACTAGCACTCTGTTCACTGTTTTGCATACTGCTCGTTTTGAATCTGCTCCAATCGTAAACCTGTCTCCTAAGCACCCGATAGGCGCGAAATTCTCTGTAAAGTTTAGAAAATGTTGCATTTTGTTGCGTTTATTTATTTTTTCAGCTACTTAACCAACCAAATCAACATTCACAACAATGCAGCTGCAACGATTTAACATATATAGCTATGTTGCAACTACAGCTAATCGAGTTGCAATATTTCTTATAGTCTTCCTTGTCCACTGCAGCTAACTTTCAACGAACTGTCGAGCAATATTAGGCAATAATCGATCTTGCAAACAAACCATCAGATATTATATTTTAAAGAGCTTATCGCAAGATAATATTTTTCACTGTGATCCCATCCATGCCACTCGCTAAGTACTATATCAAAATGTGTGAAATAGCGAAACAATGCGTTGAAACTAAGACACAATCCGGTGTCATATAATAATGGATTATTTGCAATATGTTATGTAAATTTTCATTTTTTTGGTTGAATTAAGAAAAGAATAACGAGACCAGACTGCCTTGTTAAAATTCTGACATAATGAAATCTCATCGGTTATATTTTGCTGCAATTAATGCAGCGTTGCTTCTATGTCGCACGCAGAAGAAATGCAGAACATTGACAACACGTTTTTGAGCTGGCAAAAATGCAGATATACTGTATCTGGTAACATTTCATATCAGTTTAGAACAAAATCATTCATCCAATAATAAATCGTTTTTTTTTTTTTCTTCAAATGTTGCGGCTGTGAGTAATATTTACTGCTGCAGCGCAGCTAACCTGGTTGTTATCTCACTGTAGTAGACAAAATAATACTAGCAAAATGCGAACTCATCAATGGACAGCACAAAGTTTCTTTTACTATGGACGGCGACGGCACAACCGGTCTTGTACTAATTTTTTCTTTTAATCGTAAGCATATGAAGGTGTAATGAAAATCAAACGATCGACAATATATTTACTTATTATTTACCTACTCAATATTTATGCATTTAGAGATGACATTCAGATGCAGATGTCAAAACAGCAAAGACTATTAAACCTAACTTGGGTACCCTATATTTTAAACATGCATTGAAAAAAGTGCATTGCATGCAACGTTAAAAATATACAGGAACCTGCCAACAAAATATCGGTGATAGTTTGCAGCAATCAGAAAACTCATCAAAGCAAACAAAACAAATGAATGCACTAACTTACTTTAAAAGTCACTTCTTGTTCTAATCTAAATAGTTTTGTTTCTAAATCATGAAATATACGCAACACATCATTCTCAACATGCGCTTCACTTATTGAGGCCTTGTGGCTGTTCACCCAGCTTATATATTGTTGATTTGCAACACATCCGTGAAGTGGGACTCACGCAAACAGTTCTCCGCACCCGATACCACCACACATTTTCAGTGTGATTCATCGTCCTAAAAAAGCTGAATCATCCTTCTTGGGTGACACAAATACAGACACGAAACGTGTACACGAAGAAGAAAGAAGCAGAAACCTCACGCCAGATGAGGCGCAGAAAAAAAATTGGTTCAAGTGACACAAACCATCATGATGGTGTCAATTTTTTTCTTAATATTTTCTATTTTCATGCTTCATAACGTGTGCAGACAACGGCATTTGTGCAGTGTTTTTATTTTCACAACAGACATTATGCGAAATCGTCTAATAGTGTTGATTTCTCGCTCATATACTTTTGAGTTTTAAGGATCGTCAATGAGCTTCAGGGATTTTCAAACAGAAATGAAGGTCAGTTGATTTTAAGCGTCATTGGCTTCGAGCGGTGTAGTAAATCAGGCATCTTTGTGTCATTTCTCCACAACCAAAAAGAGATTGCGCTAACTATCAAAATTTTCCTTTTGTTTGACTATTATATGAACCATTGCCTTAAGACAGGGGTTCCCGAACTTTCCCGTCCGTGTACCCCTTCAGCATTTCGATAGATGAGCGTGTACCCCTAAACATGGGCGCCAGAGGGATTTTTTCCAGTGAGGGGCCAATAGTGGATTTTCTAGTGGTGGGCCAAAAATATTTTTGCAGGAGCGGCCAAAAGTGGCAAAATTACATTTTCACCACTCGAAACTAAGAAAACAAGCTTTTTTTTATAAAAAATTGATGGGAAAATGTCAAATTTCAAAATCCTGGTGCGGCCTTGGCCTCCACTTCCGAAGCCCATGCCCCTGAAACTTTTTATGATAAAAAGGCTGAGGAAGATAACAAAAATATGTTTACCAATAAGCATGCAATGATTTTTGAAAATATTATTCAATTATATTTATTTTAATATTTTAATCTTTGAACCAAACATGAAGTCCATAGAGCACAAGTACCCACTATCTGCACAACACAGATCGATAATAACAGACACAGAACATTTTGTATCGGCGTTGGTGGTAGGACCACAGGAATACCGATACTTGTTCGCTAACGTGTAACACTTCGTACAACACCACATTACAGACACTTTCTCAACATAGTTGTTGGCTAAGCCGTAACACTTGGTACAACACTACATCCAGAGTTGGATGCGAAAATCGCATGTTAAGAAATAGAATCCAACCCTGACTAAGTCCTGGTGAAGTACGAATGGTTTTGGCCTGCACACATCCTCAAACTAACACTGTAACGTCCGGGCACTCAGTCACAAAGTAAAATGCGGTGGTAATGTTCAAAGAATGAGGACTAATGCTGGTATAAACAATCTGGCTGCATCAAAGCGCACAACCATACATTGTTGGACTTTTTGCATCGTTCAAGAAACAGGTACACATTTGTTTTAATAAGGCCTCAAAGGTAGGAATGTTACGTTGAACTTGGTAACTACAGACACTCGCTCGCCACGGCAGGTTGTACAGAGCCCTGCAACCAAAGTTATAGGCCGCACGCAATCAAGGGATGTATGCCTTCCTGAAATCGCACCAATGATTATATTGCATACATAGACCTTCAGAAGGAACGAATGAGTACATTTTTCACTGTGTTCGCACATCGGGAAAAAGAAGCTCGCAGCTTGTATACTGCTTCATATTGATATCGCATTTGTCTCTGAATGTCTTTGTCATCTGCGAGCTCAATATATAATGCAATCCCCAAATATTTGTAGCTGGAACAGATTTTACTTTTGGTATACCCAGTGTCAACGATCGGATGGCCGTGCTTTTTGCACCCTCAGCCTTAAACATCATACAAACAGTTTTGCTGCAGCTGAAAATAATTTCATGCAATCAGCCTGACACACTTCTAGTATACTTTGCAACCCACGTACACTTGGACAAAACACCCAAAATGTAATCAACAAAAGCCAAGTGGTTCAAAACAAAAGTCAAGTTTGTTGATTACATTTCACCAATATAACACCCAGCTTTAATGTTGCTTAGTTCAAGAGATAAATCATCTAAATATACAGCAAAAAAGTATGGACGCAATACTCCCCCTGGTCTAACCCCATTAGTAACATGAAATGGTTCGGACAAATTCATATATATATAAATAATTTGAAATGTATAATGTATAAACATATTTTTTCCTTCTATTGCTAGCCTTAAATGTACCCCTTCAGATAGGCAAATGTACCACTTTGGGTACATGTACCCCAGTTTGGGAACCCCTGCCTTAAGAGCAAGTGCTTGCACTTGCTTACGACCTATTCTTTAGTTGCTCATTTATTTGTAAAAGAAACCAAATGCAAACGCTTGGAGGTCACCCCTTCCAAAGGGTGCTCTATCATTGTGGTTATCTAACACCCTATGAGGCACATTATATTTTTAAACAAACTTTCACTATTATATACGTATTTGCTGCCCAATATTGTGTGATTGCATGTATGTTGAACTTTGACCAATTTGTGACCTAGAACGTGTCACTAAAGTCTCCAATACTGTTTTTGGAAAGCTAATATACTACGTGTTTCGTGCTGATGACGTTAAAATAACACATACATTCCTGCTCTTCATATCGCTGAGCGGATAATAAAAAGTAGTGGTTCTGATTTCAAACTGTCAGGCAGAAAATGCTCACCATGTTTCTTAGATAACTTGAAGCTCCACTCCCTTTTTGATATATGACAGAAAACGACCTAAGCTTGTGAAAGCACTTACTGTGTGCTATTGAAATTACAAACAGTTTTCTGTGTGGTGATTAATTTATTACAAATACCTTAAATTGCAGCTGGAAAGTTTGAAGGGTAGGTTTTGGTAAAAATAGATTGCATAACCAGTAGCGTAGCCAGCACAAATTTGTGGGGAGGCCAAATCTTTTGACTTTAAGCGAGCCGCAGTATTTTGCAGTGATAAAATCGTTCTTCTTCGGCGATTAATTTGTTATTTAGCCGACGGTTCGCCCACCTATTCAGGTATAGGGGTCTTCAGATCAATGATTTTAACCACATAACATGGAATTTACCAATAACAAAAAGCGATGAAAAGTGTGACACACAAAGACAAAAAGCGCAAAACCGACCATTCGACCATAACGCTATGGGAAATGAGTGATAGAATGCGACAGTGAGCGTGGAAGATAAGAAGGGTAAAATGAAAATGCCGGAAGGTGACAATGTATAACCTGCACAGAAAAATGTACAAAAAGTTACTGTGTGAAGCAAAGCAGTATGCACTGTGAATATATGCGGTAAATAGCGATCAATAATGGGATAAACTGAGTAGTGATCTAGGAAATCAACAACCACTAACGCGGCTAATAAGATGGCAAACTCAAGGAATTCAGGTTAAGGATAAATTTCATTCATGTTTTAAAATATTCTGATAAATAGCTGGGACGTTTGCGATTTTATCATTGATAGTGTTAGTTTTAAAATTGATATACAAGGATTCTAAAAAATACGCTTATGGTAGATGATGTAAAACGTGGCCGCAATCCCAGTCGAATCCACGGCCACTTGGGGCTGCATGTTTCGTTAAAGCCGTTTTTATGGGTTTTCAAAAATATTTTTTGGCAAAATGTTCTTTGTATTCTTTCAATCGAGTTCTCAGGCTTCGTTTGTCCAATGTATTTGCGTTCACATTCCCCACATGGAATTTCATAGACTACACCTCGACGTTTGCTGCCGGGTACGAAACCTTTTCCTGAAGTTAGGACTGTGCTTGGTTTAATTGTACGTTTAAAGATAGTTCGTTTACGACGCTTCTCCAGAATTTGTTTCAAAGACTCTCCGAAATCAGTTGTGCACGGTAAAATAACTTTAGATACAAACTCAGAAAATCCGTTGTGCTGTTTCTTTTTGTTTTGAATTATCTATTTGGGGTAACCATTCAACATTGAGAGTCCGTTTCACATAATTTGTTTCGCTGTTCAGGTCCTGGGCTCTGGAAGAAAGTTTTCAGCCCGTTTTGAAAAGAGTGTTAACCACTAATTATGATCACAAAGGTGTCGTCTACATATCTTTTTCGCAAACGTGGAGGGTCTGCCAAGGTTGCCAAAGCGCGTGTTTCGACGTTTTCCATGACGAGGTTAGCAACTTTCGATGAAACGGGAGAGCACATCGTTGTTCCAAAAACTTGTTTGTAGTGTTTTCCAGGATAAGTAAAATTTGTTGAACTTAAGCAAATTTCAAGTCCTTAGGTCGGTAGTTGACAAATTTGTACGTTGACTCAGCTCGGGATTGGATTATTGATGTTGCTTGGCGATGTTTAATGCCAATTTATTTGGAACTTTTGTGAATTAAGACATAACATCAAATGAGACCATTATTTGATCAGTTTGGAGTAATTCATGAGCAGTAGATGATGCAAAGTCTAAAGAGTTTATTATGTGATGTTTTGATTTTTCAATAAGTGGTTTCAGTAGTGAGAAAAATTCTTTAGCTAACCTGTAGGTAGATGAGTCCGTAAAAAAACTATTGGTCGTAGGGAAATGTTTTCTTTGCGTAATTTTGGTAGTCCGTACAGCCGGGGTGTTGAGGCATCTGAGTTTTTCAGTCTAAAGCTTGCCTCTTTTGGGATCTTTTTGTTTTCGAGCAAGCTGTTAAGAAATTTATTGACGTCTTTGGTTGCGGTTACGGTTGCGTTGGTTTTAAGACGTTTGTAAGTTTCTTTATCATCCAGCACTTTTGTTAATGTTGTTGTCATTTCACTCTTTGTCTAAGACTGTGGAGATGTCAACTAGCCTTGGTGATTATTATACTTGGATATTTTTAAGTGTTGCAACGCCACGTGTTCTTTTCGCGTCAGAACTTATCTACGTCGCTTATTGCTTTGTATGGTTGAAACCACTTTGCCACGAACTGAATCAGCCTCACTGGGAAAAATGCCTCGTAATCCGTCTTCAACAGAGGCAAGGATATCTTTTGCTGGTACATCTTTAGGGGCAATAGAAAAATTTTCGACCGATACTGATGCTTTTAATTTTTCACTGACGATAGTCGATGCTGATACGGAGATTTTTGCATTACTCAAACTGCAGTTGAAAGACATTACAGTGCATTTTTTTCTTCATGCTGGCCACTCAAAAAATTGGAATAGTTGCACAAGTTATAAATGAAAGACCAGATTGTAACAAGTTCAGAGCATATGACATATTTAAAACAATATGAACAGCAAAAAATGAAAATAAACAGTCTTTTGTTTAGTACACCGCTTCTCAAAGCACAAAATGACAAGATATGCTAAAAATTTGGGGGGCATGGCCCTTTTGGCTCCCCCCTCGCTACGCCTATGTGCATACCTGGTGCGTTGTG
>Ga0210059_1014504_pt1 | contig 11636 bp, 10 predicted proteins | sample Ectturendosymbi2_FD_188042 | JGI IMG/M metagenome (GOLD analysis project Ga0210059, IMG submission 188042) | Ecteinascidia turbinata endosymbiont from Florida, USA - Sample 2 (SPAdes) (version 2) | ecosystem: Host-associated > Tunicates > Ascidians > Unclassified | place: Key West, Florida... | reverse complement strand
ATGCGGACTCCTTCACCACTCTGCCCGGGCAGAGCTGGGATGGTGATGCTGAATCAAAGGTTGGTCTGCAGCGCCCCCGCACGATGCCCAGCGCTCTTGGCAAGTTGTGTAAAATTTCATTGTTGCTTGAAGGTGTCAAAGATCACAAGGACGAGGACCTTGCACAAGGCTTCTGGCACAGTCAAGTCGCTGGACATAAAAGACAAGGTAGGTTAACGTTTTGCGTTGAGTTAGAACGACTTCCTGAGCATAGCGCCGTTATGTACTGTAAAACATTTGGAGAAACGATTTGAGCAACTGGAGGCATCTTGTTCGTTGTAACTGACTTAGACTGCCGAAGAACCGACTCTGGATCCGTATGTATGACTCGTAGTTTACATGGAAAGATGAAACCATGCGCCACGCCCATCATCATGTGCCACGCCCATCACTGTCCACAAGTGCAGGAGATGTTGTTCATGGAGACAGACGCTCCCGTGTTGTGCTCTACTTCTGCGCATAACTTTTGCCATTCTCCACGTGCTTTATTTCAGCTCTGGTTCCCTGCGAATTCTTCCGAAGACATCCGAAGTGCTTCGCATTCGCCTGCACCGCTAACATCTGAGGACACTGGTATATCAAGTGCTGAGGACCTTTCTATTCCAAGCTACGAAGGGTGTGTTTTGTTTCTGACCAATGAGAAACAGCCTCTTAGTTGTGTCCAATGGTGTTTGCAACTGTGACGATCTTCCGACAGTTTATTCACTTTAACGGATTTGTTTTCGCAATACGAAGGCCAAACCTTTGAGCAATTCTTTCATTATTTTAAATACTGACATGTTTTGTTTCACGTCACTCACAACGCGTTGTGGAAAATTCTGATGACATAATTGCATTGTGACGTAGATACAAGGAACGTGGACCATTGGTTTAGAATTTGTCACAATAGTACACATTTTGTATTTATCAGGAAGAATGACGTTAACAAGAGCAACATTTTTGTCGATTCTTATGAAGAGGAAGATGACGATTACTGGGATGCAATGAGCGAGTTTAGCGTCTCTGATCTAGCTCAGCATATTTCAAGGTAATTCACGCCTTGTTTGAAAACTAAAAGGATTTTCGATCGGCATGTCCATTAGTTGCATTAGCGTACATGTGCAGTCTTGAAGAGTCAGGTGTTTGTTCAAAGACTGGCAAGTTATCGTTTTTTGAAACAAGGTGGTGATGTTTTGAAGGAAAGTTATTTTTTATGAAATTGCAAATTCTCTGCATGTTATACATGCATACCAAGCGTATTGCAATATTATCTTCATCAAACCTTCTTTTGAAGTTTGTCAGTAGGTTTTTCATGAAAGTACTTGGAAATTTGCTCGCGACCTGTTTGAGCTGAGACAGGTGCAGAAAACGACCGTCTACAAACTATATGCGCCCTGCCACGTGACTTGATCCAAGACAAGATTAGGAGTTCACAGCAGCGCCCTCCAGCGACCAGTTAGAATCGTATCGATCATGGTTCCATCAAAACCACATTAAGTCAAAAACGATTTAAAAGAAACTTGTCAGTTCTTTGCTGGTCACAGGATGGCGCTGGCGAGTTGAACTTGTGATGTAACCGTGGCTCGTGACTATTCGTTTATGATGTCGCGTTCTTTCATGCTGTTTGCAAAAGCTGAATAAATCGTAATGGCGGTTAAACTGAGCATGATTCATCCCGACGTGAAAGTTGAGTGAATGTGTAAGCCACAATTCACGTTCAAAGCAATTACATTTAACCGTGCAACTGATTTCATCTCTTTCCGCAAATCATGTGTTAAATAATAACCTGATTTATGTCTTGAATTGTCACATCAAAAAGAGTTGCCAATCAATGGCAGCAATGGAGATTGACAACCTCCTGAACTGACGAAGCACTGAGAACGAAATAGGAAGAATCGTCGTTGAGGTCGCGGCGCCAATAATATCCCAGTGACTCGCCACCGCGCATTGTTACGAGCGAAGCTGATCGCGGTGCTTTGTGACGTTATTTCAGACCAGCCAACTTGAAACGGACGCGCAAAACTAAGTTCGGCGACGAAGAGCTCACCGACGGGTACGGAGGACACACTGTGTCGTTTCAGCAACCAGCACTTGCTTATGACGTCGACGAACGAGCTCAGTCACGTGGTACGAGATGTGACCATGCGTTAAGTTTCCTGATAATTCCGCTGATGTGTTCCGGTCGATTGGTTTCCGCTACACAAGTGTTGTGGAGAAAATTAAGTTTTTCCTTTATTCAAGAACTGTGGATTGCATGCTGTTCGCTGGTGTCGTTTCTCTAGAGCATCAAGTACAACTGTAGCGCCACAGAAAAGCACTTGCAAAAGACGCTTTATCAGGTGTTTTGTGCAGCTGTCAAATTCATGGCTCCTGTCTGGTAGCCTGCTATTGTTCAGAGTTAAGCAAGGTCACGTGGTACACTAGTCAAGCAGAGTAACTCAGAATTTTCTGCAACGTATTCTGTTATTTCGGTACCTTATGAGTTCCAAGTTATAAAATATCACAGTGACATTTTTAAAGCCACAACAGTGACCCACACTAAGCGAATCGATCGCAATTTATTGCGTAAGGAAACTAGTATCGTGTGTTATACATCTTCAGTCCTGCGCAAAAGTCGACATATGAAACAAAAAGAAAAAATTACGCACTGTTGCTAAGATCAACTCAAGATTACAAAAATTGAAGATTACAAATTTTGAGCACAATTGCAATATCGCAGTGAGTGTCACAAAAAGTAAATTCCCGATTTTGGAATTTAAAATACAGGATTTTTATGCCCATTCCTGGCCGGTTGTATGCACACAAACAAGTTAAATTCATGCAGGCCAGTTTGGGTGAGCATCTTACGAGAACGCGAGCACACCCCGAAATCGTTTCAACACTTCGCCCTCTCTAGCGCCTTAGTCTTTGTTACCTCAGTACAGTACTTGTACATGACCACCTGTATCGATAGCTTTACACAAAACACTGTTTTAGCTTCTAAACAACACCTCCACGGAAAATGCACCCACGCGGTTTCTTCAGCACTTGGCGCTGAGTACAACTGGTCTTACTGAGAATAGAGTCGTGACTGAAGCTCATGTTGTGTGTGTGGTGTTAAGCACATAACACTTTGTTGCACTGCTTTTGCAGCATGTTCAGTCTTGTGGTGGGGATGCTTTGCTGACTTTGACTTGCTGTCATTCAAAATGTCTTCGACGAAAAGAATGCAAAAAGATTGAACAAAGATTTATAAACGATGTCTTTTGCATTTTCCGTGTTTTGCAAGCAGATGGAACTATATCAACCGAATTTTTATTGCGTGCAGATTTCAATAGACCTGTCCCTGGAAAAGAACGTTTGGAAGGATGGCTTGTGCATGCTGTGTATTATTATGTTCGCTGGTTTACGTTGTTTCATTGCAACTGTAAGGGTATGATTGCATCATGGTGAGCTCATGATATGATTGCATCATGGTGATCTCATATGATTGCATCATGGTGAGCTCATGATATGATTGCATCACGGTGAACTTGCGGTATGATTGCAGCTCAGCGATCTTGTGACAAGCATGTGATCGCAATGTTTTTGCATGCAGCTTCCGTGATATTTGAACCTCACGCGACAGAAGGATTCTTGCTCCCACACCAGTTCATATACATCGCCTACTTCCTGTGTTTTGCGGGGATGGCAGTCTCGATATTTTTTATTATCTTGTACGGTCACTTATTTGGTGTCGAAAAAACTGCATACTGGTTGGTGAGCCTGGTCGTATCACTGCTGGGCAGCTTCCTACTCATAGAGCCGATCAAGGTAGAGTGTTCAGTCTTCGTTATGTGAGAGCCTGGTACGCTGGCCGCGCTCACGCATTGTACAATTACCGACAGGTGTTCTGTGTCGCCGCTTACTTCTCCCTCTTCACGAAGTCGGACATGCCTGAGAACAAGGAGGCCATGGTCGACCAACCTTATGTTGACCCATTCGAACATGAGAAGGTATAGATCTGTTCGATAAATCGCGTTGACGCTTTTGGGCTTTCTTGCATCAACTCGCAATCGCTCATTGCACTGGGTTAGGGCTGCACGATCACTTAAATTTTTCAAGGACATTTTGTTGTTTTGTGGAACTATTGAAATTTTACTTCGTGCCTACTTTGAATAGTTTTTAGATATAGTGGCGCAGCACATTTCTTCAAACAAACATTGCGGAATGACGATGGGTCATCAATAGTTCAAAAATGAACAATTTCACAACTGTTGAAAAACTTTCAGGTTTAATTGCATCAGATGTTTGACACCTCATGTCAGTGAAGTTGGGATGGTCATGCATGAGGTGGTTGGGTGGTCATGCATGAATTGTTTGGGTGGTCATGCATGAAGTGGTTGGGATGGACGTGCATGCCCATAGAAATAATAATGTTTTCTTCAAGTAAAGTTTTTTCTAGGACTTACTGAAGTAGTGCACAGTGCACACCTTTATAATGTACCAGTGAAAACTAAATTAGTGTCAGAATGCGTTGAACAGCATAACCAGCAACACTGTCATCTGCTGGTCGTTGGCCATGACTCAGCAGCACTGGTGTTGGCCATGACTCAGCAGCACTGGTGTTGGCCATGACTCAGCAGCACTGGTGTTGGCCATGACTCATCAGTTGTTGGACATGACTCATCAACACCGGTGGTTTTCATTCGCAGAAAGTGAACAAAGTTCGACCTCCAGGAGGGTTCGCGCTTGAACAGTGCAAGGACCATGCGAAAAAATCAGCAAGAGCCAAGAAACTGTTGTGGATGCTGGTTGTTTATTCAACATTGATATCATCACTGGCAGTCTTCACCTACTATGACCGCTTGATCACCCCCTACTGGTCGTCATGGTCAATGAACAGAGCCTTGTTCAAAAATACTTACCAGTGTGGTGCCAGTAATGAGTCTGATTGCTCGATTGCATTTGACCAGATTAACACGTAAGTTTCCATGGTAATGATGAAAGCTTTGAGTTTGTGTCTACAATGCTATTACTGTGTTTGATCGCTGCCAGCTTTGTCTTGATGTACTGAGAACACGTGAGGAATTCGATTGTGTTTGTGGCGTCACACACAGGTTGATTTTTACGTTAGTTTTTGAAATTCACTGAAACATGGCAATCATGGTCTTCAGCAATAGTTTCGAATGCTCAAGTCCAATGTTATGGTGTGTAATTACTCTTTACCTGCAAAATTTACAAAATTGACCGCGTACTTGAATTTGCTGCTGAACATTTTGCTGTTTTCTTAGTTGAGTTGTGATGTTTACATTCTGACGTACTTAGTGTTGATGAGCTGTGGACCTGGGTGGACAATGCGTTGATTCCAAACTTATTCCCGGACCCGTCATCTTACTTGGACGTTGGCAACATGCAAGCCCACCTGTTGGGCAAAGTTAGGATCAGGCAGCAGCGCTACGTACCAGGTGATGACGTATGTAGGTGGCGTATTTGTGTTCTTTTCAGAAACTGTGTTTCGCGATTAAAACGAGATAGAAGCTGTACGTGTCGCCTTACCGTTACGTCATCGATTCGTCACATTATTGCTACGTCATCGATTCGTCACATTACCGCTGCATCATCGATTCGTCACATTACCGTTGCGTTTTCGGAATCGTCACATTACTGTTGCGTCATCGAATCGTCACAAGATCGTTGCGTCATCAATTTCCAGGATTGTGTCCAGCGTCAAAAAAATTCCAGGAAACATTCTCCTCAAGCTCGTGCCTCCCCCCCGCCAGTGAGGACCACGGGCTGTATGGAATCGGCTGGAATGCTAGTTCCATCGGCAACAACTCCGCTTGGACGTTTGACCCTGGCACTGACGGGTTAGTTTTGGGAGGAGCCGCTGTGTTACTAGTGTCGCATGTCTGGATGTATGGGGAGCATCTCTTTTTGAGTTTTTTATCTTTATTGCCACGTGTTTTTTTCATTTGTGTTACGTCAAAGTTAAAGATATTTTATTAAATTGAGAAAATCGTTGAAACGCAATGGATGCAACACGACACAGTACTGACGTCACAGCATTGATCTGCTACGAATAGTGTTGATATGTTGTTGGTCGCCTTAAACTGCTTCGTACAGATCGAACTGCATTCATCGGAGTCCTTTCGTTGAAGCATACTTTAAATTTAAAACTGACGCTTGGATTGGCAGGAAAGTGCAACGGGTTCCGTCACTGACAACGTGCTTTAACATTGTAACTGTTCGCCAGTGAAAACAGGTCCTATCCACGAACTTGTTCCGTTTGTTCTTGAGACCAACGAGTATTGAATCAAGATGTGATGTTTGTTTGCTTTGAAAAGCTTGGAACTGAAGGCCAACTGTAATAATAAGTCCTTTATTGCAATAAAAGCTGAAAATCTTCGAATGCATTTTCTCAGGGTTGGATACTGGGGCCTCAACCAAGTGTACGATGGTAGCGGCTACACTGCAGTTTTCAATGCGACTGATTATTCGGCTCAGTTGGATGAGTTGAAGTTGGGAGTGTGGCTGGACAGGTTCACTAAGGTCTGCATCATTGAATTCACCCACCTCATTCCTCCAACCCAATGGTAAAATATGTTTTGCAAGCCTAATTCTTCGTTTTTTTGCGCTGAACCTCACCCTGCGGCTTCATGCAGGTTCTTGGTCAACACCGTGATGTTCGAAGTGGGGGGGACAGGGGTCGTGCAGCCTTCTCATACCACGAACACTGTACGATTATTCTTACCCAGTGCAGGAGTCTATGTTGATATGATCTTCATGGTAAGTTGCTGGCATGGCGATGCGTGTGTTGACTTGCAACCTTGTCTACATTGGTAATCTGTGTTGCAGGCCATCATCTTTTTGATTGGACTACTTTTCTGGATTAGGGAGATTCAAAAGATATGGATGTCACGTAACTCCATTGAGACCTACGTCATGAAAGCTACAAATTGGATAAACGTGGTGGTCATCCTCCTGGTCACTGCCACATGCTCTCTGTATATATGCAGGTCAGTACAGGCGGGGCAGTGGACTTGGAATTTGTCCCAAGTTCCATTATTAGGAACTTTCTAAAGTTAATTACCATTACAGTGTTACGTCCAAGCAATTCCTCCGGTTGGGTTTCGCGCATTCCTCAGGCGTTGATTAGTGCAGCGCCTGCGAACCGAAGAAACTGTTGGTACCAGCTCGCAGCGTGGTCTTTGCTTTTGAAATGTGATGCGCGTTGCCATGCAGTCGAATTTCTTTTGGCTTGTTGTAATATTCCGTTGTTTCTGATCGAATTTGTTTTCGCCAGGAATTTATTCGTAACTGCTTGGTCCTGGTACGGACATTTTTCTAAAAGCTTGTTTTCCTTAAATCTGTGACTAGTTGTACATCGACTGGCCGTGCTTTATCGGCATCTATCCGTGAACGTATCGCCGCAAGGTAATACAACAGCTTTCTGGGACTGGTCGCAAGTTTTCGGAGCCAGGACTTTTTGAGTACCAGGCTTATATCGAACTTTATCTTAGTAGAAACCAGGATCTCCGCCTGGGTGATACATACAGTAAGCATTACACGTAGAGGCTCAGTGCCATGACGTAGTGATGTGAGTCATGACGTAGTGATGCAAGATCTTCGAAAAATAAGATTGTTGGGCCCTTCGTCAGATAACAGCTGAAATAGGGTCACCCAGTCCCCCTGGTTTGAAATCTAGGCTGCCGTAGCCACGGCGCTGTAGCACGTAGACATTAGACATGCACATGATATAATGTGCTTCGTATAACTAGTTTCGTAGGAATCCCATGCGATGCGACAGTCACAAGTTGCCATGGGGGGTGAGATGGGACAGAAAAGTGTCCCGTGGACAAGCCTGGGTGTCTGGTTATCCCAGAACAGCTGGGCTTGGAAGTCGAAATGCAAACCTAAAATTAATTGGCTTTCAAATAATTGCACATGATTTTAATGAACACCCAACCCCCAATCACCCCCCTGTCATGAATGTGTGAACAGGGGGTCAGTTTTTATCAAAGGGGGAACTCACCCAGTGACAAATTATTCCATACGTGCAGCTGCTTTCTTGTGTTGTATTTGCGAATGGTACGTCATAACGATTGTCTATGAGGACTTAGAACAAAAACAACCGTGTAACCTTCATGAAACCATTGCGGGCCAATTGGCACTTACTGACCAATTTCGCTTCTTCCATGTAAGTTTGGATCATCCTTTGACCGAGTGCTGCTTGCGAGGTAATTGTTCATCTCCAGTTCTGAATTTTCCAAAGTAGATGGTTTTGGATCACAAGAAAAGTTCAAGGACCTTGAAATGGCGATTGCCGATGTAAAAATATTATGCGAGGCCGAAAAGTAAGGGCCAGCAATTGGGGGTTAAGTACCTGGGCCCAATCTACTGCCATCGCCACTGACCGATGGACTTCATGGGTTGAAGAGCGGGATGCTGGAATTATTTTAGAATTGTGTTTACTTTTCAAACACATGTTAGAAGTTACTACCTTGCAGTCTTTAGGGCACAAGGTACCGGTTGCAACGAAGGCCTTGCACTCAATTTGCTCTGTCAGTTTTATTTGCAAGTTGCTATGGCGACATGTGCAGGCAAACGTAACAATGGCATTGGCCCGGGTAGGAAGTTATTAAGTTCTTCTGTGTGGGTCGCTGTTCTGGAAGATTCTGACTTCTAGTTTGTTTCATGGTTTAACAAACATATGCAGTAAAGTTAATCTTTTGACTTGTTTTCAAAACAGTTTAAACTTCCCAGCTACCAGCAATAAACTACGTTACGTTGTGTTGCACAAAACTATCCGAGATGTAAACGGGCGTTTAAGTAGAGGAAAATTTTGGCAAAACACGTGCTGAACTTTATTTTTGCTGGGATGGACCAAACAAGGTAATCAATTCATGAAGCAATCAGAAACAGAAATGTCATAGCAGAGAGACATGCAGAAGACAGTGCAGTTCACTCTGTGATTGTTGCCCTGTTTATTACGTTTCATAATACGCGAAGAACAGCCATTAAAACGGATCTGACATTTGCTCCAGCGTTTTTAAATTGTTGATCTTTCGTGGAAACTTAGAATGCGCATAACAACAACTTTTACCGTATGCTTTATCTCTTTACGGTTTGCAATAGATATGAATAGATACTGTTATTATCTTTTTGACAGGGAGGTAATGATGGAATCCACCCTGCAGAGCTACATAGCTGACCGGAATGCTTTCCACAGCTTCTACAGTTACGCGTTTTACGCTGACCTCCTCATGCAAATGGCTTCGCTAACCCTGCTGGTGTTAATGGTCAAAGTATGTGTTGTGCGTTGGAGCGTGCAATGACGTATGTGCGTGTTGGTATTTGTGCCAGCTCAGTACTCCCCAACCTTTCATTGTGACGATCCAAATATTATGCGTCGAAGAAATACATTCCTTTGGCGACCTACCTTACCAAACCACTTTTCAAATTTGAGGTCACGATCTTCTTGAAAAAGGCCGAAACCACAACTGCTAGCTTGCTACTGCATTGTCAGCTAAGAATAACACGTGCAAGCATTGTGATGTTACAGTGGTAGCAGCAATTGGTACATCTTGCCAGAAATAAAGTAATGCAATCGTGTAATCTCGATCAACAGGACTTAATGATATTTCTGCGCAAATGAATAATAATGTTACGGCGACACAAAATGAGTGGCGACCTATGGGTTGAGAAGCACTGTGATAAGGTACCTTTAGCCGGAGGCTGGAATATCTAATCGATGTGTAGACTCGGAACCTGTGTTTGCTGCCTTTTCAACCGGCTCTTTTGCTTCCTCCAGGCTGCCCGGCTACTCAGGTTCATCAAAAGGTTCTCAAGCTTCGGAGACACTCTCGCCCGTGGCTTCCACCACTTGCTTGGCACCACCATCATGTTCATGCTACTGGTGCTTGCCTATGCTCAGCTCGGCTACCTGGTCAGTCGGCTGTTTTCGGCGCGAAGGTCACGAAGGCGAACACGTTTTTTGCCACTTATATCGTGTTTTCTGTACTCAGAAGTTTGGAATGAATGCACCGCAAGCTCTGGAAACCTTCGGAAGCTTCCAGAACAGCCTGTATTCGATGTTCCTTGCCTTCCGTGGTCGTTTGGACACAAGATCCTGCTTCGACGCTTACCCGGCGTTTACCATCGTGTTCTTCCTCAGCTACTATCTGGGAATTTTTATCATTTTCTGCAGGTTGAGATCATTTCTTTATGTTTTAAAATGAATTTTTTTTGTATAAAGACTCTGATCTTGTCATCGTCGAGCCGTCATTTTCTGGACTCAAACCTTTGCGCCCTTCTGTGTCGCTTATAATTTCTACATTTAACGAAATACGTTGAAGAGTTTGTTACACATTCACAGATGTACATCTGCTTTCTTTTAAACGGAAAGTTATGGCGGTTGGTGATGAGTAAATAGTGATCTGCAGGAACGGCTGTAACTTTTTGACGCAGACTGTTCGCCGCCATCATCATCAAAGGTTACAAAGAGGTCCGGTCAGGTCGGCAGCACTACCCTGGTGGTGTGCCAGACTATGAGATCCTGCAATTCATGATCAACAGGCTGAAGATGAGGCTGGGCATTGTGAAGCCGAAGAAGGTTTGTTCGCGCCGTCGGCATGGCAACGCGTAGCACGATTTCCACGTGACCTTTGTTTGTTCGCGCTTCCAGTATCGACCAACGGTCCGCTTCGAGGGAATGTCGACGCCGTCTTCTCGCGGTTCGTTCAGTTCGCTCGACTCGTTCGAAACCACTTTCACACTGGGGAGGATATCGCAGTGTTCGGACGCATCGGGTTGGTGATTGTTTCAAGTATCGATGATATCCTTTCGTCAACTGTAACCTGATTATTAGCGTCTGCGCAGTTAACACAAATGTTGCAGACCATCGCGATTGCATTGTGTTGTGCAACGTCTTCACTCCCACACGCAAGGCGTTAGACTTTAAACATGCATCGCAGTAACAAGAAATACACAAATACATGAAAGAAGACGAGTTTGGTCAATTTCATTCACGTGATGATGAGGTCATGTCGGACCACCGTGAAACAACATAGTTGAAATACGATGGGTTTTCGAATTTAATTAATGATCATCAAATAATTTTTTATTTTGTAGCCGTGTTGCTTAGGTCCACATTTATAAATTTGTTAATTGTGAGGATAATTTAGAATTTTATAAATACGTTTTTGTCCAGGATTATCAGCTTCCTCATCAGATTCCGGTCTGGGGACGCCGTCAGATCACTCCCTCTCTTTGTTCGATTACTTGACAATAGAAAACCCACCATCGGAGAAACCACTGGACAGTGTCCATCTGGATTACTTGTACGAGCGCATCTCTCTTTACTCGGTCGATATGCTTCTGCATCGTTTTGAACGAGTCAACAAACTAAGTGATGATGTTTACAACATCGAGACCAAACTGCTTGAGGTCAGTCCTCGCTTAGTTGATGAAGCGATTGATTTATTGAATGTCACGTCGTAGTCATAAAACAGTGAATAAAGAATTACTGAAGTTCCTGAGGTTGAACATCGATGGAGGAGAATCAAAAGTATAGTTGCTTTGTGATCTGCTCACATGACATTGTTTGTGATCTGCTCACATGTTTGTGATCTGCTCACACATCTGTGATCTGCTCACAT
>Ga0210059_1014502_pt1 | contig 11637 bp, 7 predicted proteins | sample Ectturendosymbi2_FD_188042 | JGI IMG/M metagenome (GOLD analysis project Ga0210059, IMG submission 188042) | Ecteinascidia turbinata endosymbiont from Florida, USA - Sample 2 (SPAdes) (version 2) | ecosystem: Host-associated > Tunicates > Ascidians > Unclassified | place: Key West, Florida... | reverse complement strand
GATTTACGTGCCGGACTTTACCCAACCTCTTATCGAATAGCGTGAACAATGTTACTATTTCGTAATAGTACCGCTGTTTCGTTTTTCCTTGCCGCGTGAGAACTGCCCAGCTTTACGTTATGTAATTACAAACGCAGTCGCTTTCGCTTAACATACTGTAGTTCTTGACCTGCCGCTGATCTGTGCTAAATTGGTTTGTTTTTACGAGGTTATTTCTTTGATTCCTGATGACAGCATCGAAAGGCAGCAGTAAAAATAGGAATGCAATATGGAACACTTGTAACTGACCCAAAATTTTACAAACCTCCAAAATGAAAACGAAAAAACAGTTTTATGGTTGTTGCCAGTGCAACTCGTAAGTCCCAGTGTGTTTGTAGCGTAGGTTTGCAACATTAACGTGAGTGGATGAGTTTTTTGACGCAACTAAGCACCTGATTGAACCATAATGCAACGTGTAAAAAGCTACAGATGCATACGTTAGCAAAGAACTTGCCGTTATGTGACAAAAATGCATTGAACATGCTCGATTAGTTCAAACAATTATGGCCTAACTTACTAACTATGCAATTGTGCAACTCCTCACTCCATGTATATATGGACAACGCAGAGAACTGAATTACTGCTAGTGGGGTAACAAGGTTAGATGGCGCCAGGGACAAGAAGCAAGTTTGGCTCCATGTTCGAACCTCAGGTCTTTCGGAAGCAAATGTACTTCATTGGTACTTCATTGCAGTACTTGTGACATTGTTCGGACTTTTCGGCGCCTCCCGCAGTCATTCGGCGCCCTCAGTGATTCGCCGTCTGGGGTATTGCGCCCTTTGCCCCCCGTGGTTGCGCCCCTGATTTCTTCGGGTAGTGACGCGCCTCAACAAACTATGGTACTCAGCTCTAACCAGAGGCATGTGGGAACCTTTGGCTTTGGGGGCGGGCAAAATTTTCAATTCGCCCGAATTTTTGCGCCACTGTGAGGAAAACGAATAGGAAAGTTTTGCACGGCGGTGATTCTGCTTAATCATCTTGTCCAAACATATCGGGAAGTTTTTCCTGAAATTTTTTTAATCTTGCCCAAACCCCCCCCCACCTCGTATGTCTATGGCTCTAACGCAGAAACTTTGGCAAAATTAGCTATGTACAGCTTGGTAGATTGAATAATTGGTGTAACGCGGTCGTAACAGTTTTTGCTCAACATTTGAACATTTGCAGTCCAAAATTGATAGACTGACGGCGCCTTTCGCCCCCACCCGGCTACGCGTCAGGCAACAGTGATTGATGGCTGTGTGGTTTTGATCCTTTTGCTGCAATTGCAAACCTGTAGACAACTCACGCCGGCCACGAAAAGATAAATATGGCATGGTTAGCGAAATCTGCAACCGACAGAAAAATGCTTAGCTTATTGATTGTTAAATCATTCCGCCTGCATCGTATAAATTTGAGCAGAAAAGTAATCTTCTCGTGAAAACTAACTTTTTTACAGGTAACTGTGGTGTTGGCGAAGGCTCGTGGTTTCAACTTGGTGATAGGTTGATTCTCATCTGTGTTTTCTGGCCTGGCTAGATAAAAGCAGATCCGTCGCCAGATCAACAGCATTGGGGGTGGCTTTGAGCTTCTTCGGGGGTTTTGTAATAGTATACAATGAGTGGAAAAACGACTTCATGGGCTTGACTTTGGAGGTGTTGATTGTGAATTTGGGGAACTCAGCCCGCTTTCTTCCACTTCTATTGAGCAGTGTCACAACTTTTTTTAATAACCTGGTCTAGCGGGATTGATGTTTTTTTTCAAATCAGTAATCTAATTCCGAAAAACGTAAAACGGTAATAAGCACTTGATTGAAAATCTTACCTTTATAAGTGGCGTTAAATTTATTTTTGGGCAATATGCTTAAGGCCCAGTGTGACTCTATCATGTGATTATGAGATTGCTTTTTGCGATAGCCAGCAAAGATACCTAAAATGGGAGTAGTGTCCTGGCAAACGCTTTTCATTCACATTTTTTTTGAATTGTCGCTTCAGAACTAAATAAGTTTTTCATGTGCATGTAAACGCACAAGCTTCGCTTGGAGACGTGATCGTCATTTATCTTTTTATTAGACTCCTATCGTGGGACATTAGTTGTCACTTCCAAGTCTAAGAAGAACGTTCTACTTCTAAGCAGGTCGGAATGCGTTTCAGACACTGTTCTTCACTGATTTTGCTACGGATAGCCTCAACCAGTGTTTCCCAACCTTTTTTTGACTAGCGCCCCCTTTTCTGGCAAGCAAATTTCTATCGCCCCCCTACCTTGCGGAGCACACATATCAACACAATTTTTTCGTACTGTATATTTGGTATGTTTGAAAATGGTTTAAACAAGAATGAGCGCGAAGATGCATTTCACTATAAAACTTAATTTAGTAAATTAACTTATTTAGCAGTAGGAAACAGATTTCATGACGGGCTCGATTTCGTTTGAACAGCATTAAACTTTGACAAGAAGGTGGAGATTGCTGATTTGGCTTTAATGAGGTTAACATCATTCCCCTTCAATTGCAAATTAACTTCACTGAACTTAGTGAAGATATCTGTGGACTGTGACAGCCAAAATGCTATATCTGTGACACCCTTTGACAGCCACCTTCTGTGTGCAGCAACAGGCGTACAAACTCTCTTCATCATTATCCGAGTGCACCACATTGCCTAAACTTAGCAGAACACTTCTAATCCCTTTGGTGTCCTTTGATCAATCTATTAATACTCTGTCACATTTTTAGCAAATTTTGAGTTCGGAGCAGTGCAGGATTGAATTAATCTGCAGATTTTAAAAATATTTGAATTTAACCGTGACACTTGCAGTCGTCTACTGGCTCTATCATCTCTCTCTCGCTGGATTTCCCTGGCGCTGCTCAGGCTAAAGAGCGCTCTGAAACACACTTCTGTTTTCCGGAATCTTTTCGATTCCCTTTTTGTAATTCTTGTTGGCACCTAACACTATCTGTAAAACATATAAATTGCCTTTCTACTTTCAAATTGAACTCGTACAAGGTTATTATTATATTTGTGATCATTAAACCACTCGAACCAAAATTAGCTCACGCTTTTGGTTACAGGTTGATTCTAAGTGCAAGCGTGCATTCCCACACCAGACCGGTGGTAGTCACTGTAACGAAACGGGCATTGTTAAGCAGCAGTTTACCCGTGCCAACAAGTACAGTTGACGATAATTCCAATCATAATCATTTCATTATAGAGGAGGACAGTTTTACTGTGCAGCTTACCTTTAGTGATGAAAACTTCAGTTCATCAATTTATCTCCTAGCATTTCACCTCTGTTTTGTTTCCAAAACGCCAAGTTTTTGTTTACAAATTACATGCATAGGCCTACATATTTGTTGATCATACTGCTTTTTATGACATTTGGTCACTCAAAGTTAGTAAGACAACAGAAATGTAATTACTAACTGGGTCTCCTATCGCCCCCTAACCGCCAATTTCTGCTTCACCGCCCCCCTAGAATTTCTCATCGCCCCTAGGGCGGCGGTACCGCCCACTTTGGGAACCACCGGCCTAAACAGTAGCAAACGCTTGCGCGCAACATGCTTTTATACCTTTTAAATACATTTTGTAGATATATGAGGGTACGAGATATGTGTAGCTTGTGAAAAATGAGGCTCACAGTTTGGGATTCATTTCAAACATTTTCTAAATTAATAGTGTAAAGCGCTTTCAAACTGTGGTTATTCCCTTAAAAGCGCAAAGTTCGACCAACAAAAATAGCCACTTTTTGGCCTTCAAAAGGTTATCAATTTTGTGTGAAACCCAACGATTGTCGCAGACTACCTTTGTTAAACAAGTTAAGACATTTTACCCAATGGGAGTCATTTTTGGCGTCCCCCTAGTTGACTGCCACTCCCAAACGCCTGGTCTGGATCCGCCACTGGTTTTGAATATCTACAAAAAAGCAAGGTGTAAATTTTACCATAGTCTGGAATATAATGAAAACATTGCGGAGTAACAAAAAACAAAGAAGAAGAAATACAATGAATTTGTGCGGAAATATAATGATGGACGAAAAAATTATGCATCGAGATTAAGCTTGCAAAGCAGTGAAAAAACGTCTGACTCCCCTTGGGTAAAAATGAATTCTTTCGACTGTTAGCTAAGTGGTGTTAATATAATTCACTGCAAACATATATCAGTTTTTTGATACCTGAAGAATTCGTGTTACAGTAGAAGGTATTTCACTACAAAATTAATAACTCTTTGGGTGGTCTTATATTTTTGCAAACTGTTCTAGAACAAGATTGGTGAAACCGCCACCCACTTGTTTGGCAGGTTCGTGCATCAGTGTTCTGAAGAATCCTTTTGTAGTTGCTAATAGTGCACTTTTTTCCTTTTGTGGGCAGCCGTGACAAGCTGGGAACTTTGTCTCTCCCGATAAAATTAGCGCTCTTCATCACTTACCACGATGCCACAATAAAAGTACAGGGCGTTCCAAAAAAATTGTTGTGGATCACGTGCGTGAATTTTGTTAACGATTTCCACGAACATGGGCTTTCACACTTGCTCTTCCTGCGGACTTTCTGGGACTTCGCACCGCAGGCATATCCACGGGGCCATGTCCCTGTCCCCCTAAAAATTTTTAGAATATCTAATCATTTTGTGCTTTCAGAGACGATATCCCAAACAAAATAGTGTTGCTTGCCTAAAATCAAATATTTTTCCCCCCCAAAATGTTGGGCTCGCTACGTCACTGCTTCGCACAATTCCTTTCTAAGCTTTCTCGACAATCCCTCCCGACACTGGCAGTCGTCAACCTTCCTTCTGAACTTTTTGTGTGATTTGCAAACTTGTACTGCAGCTGTTGTTTATTAAGGGAAAGTAGGCTGAAAGTACGCAGTAGTGGAACTTTGTGCAGTTTTGTTCGACAGTGATCGAGCAAATTCTAACACACAAATATCTTTTTCTATTGAAGTGGATGCTACTTCTATACCTGAAAAGACAAACGCATGAAACATGAAACATAAAAGTTATTTCTACACACGTTGTTAAAATTGTGGCCATTTGATAAAATACAGATAAATGAATACGTTGCGTAAAGAAAACAAATCTTTTGGAACCTCATGCATTTGATTGAAAATTTAAAAGGTTCTTTCATGTGCTTTATTTAAACTTCATATTTCTGAACAAGAAGTGCTATACGTTTTTTTAACAGACATAGGATTTTTGTTTGGAGCCTGTGGTTACCTGTAACTATCGTGTCAAGGCTGGTCTATGACTTCACCAATTATATAGGCGTATGGGCCGCAGTTTTTGCAATATAAATGCACAAAATATTCCAACCGAGTGGAAGGTTGACTGAAGACAGTTGTGTGAGAAATGTTGGAAGTGATATCACGGAAGAAAGAACTAGATTTCATGAGTGCAGGGTATGCTCGCGAATTCATGGTGAAGATAAGATATTGATTCAGAAACGTCAACTTTTACAGTACTTCAAGATGCAATTTTTCACTTGTTAAAACTGAAACTGAGTTCGCCTTTCTGCAGGATGCATTAGCTAGCAGTGCTAATGACTTTTAGAGAGGGTCAGGACAAGAATGTGAAAAGGAAAGAACCAAACATGCCACACTTTTCCATTGAAAACAAAGAAAGTTGAAAGCCGAACCCTTTTAAAGCCCCGCAGATCCCACGATCGCGGCTTTTGAAATTATTATTGGCCATAACTCGCGAATGGATTGCGCTAGAAAGTCGGTGAAGACATCCTAGGATATGAAAGACAGCAACCCATTTTGAGGTATGTTTCGCGAACTTGTGACGTCACTTTGACGTCTTCATGAGGGAAACCCTGTTTTTTCATGTTTCAAAAAATCGTGATTTTTGTTTGGAGGGGGTAAAACGACGAAAACCGAAAATTTTTGGGTTGTTTTTGCCTTTATTATACCCAATCAACGCACACGAAACATCTGAAAAGTACAAATAGGTTTCTCTTGGTAGTTTACAAAATCCCACCAAATTTCAAGTGAAAAGATTGAGAGGAAAATAATTATGGAAGATTTTTCAGATAATTAGGGCATTAGCTAATTATTTTTTTGTTTTTAGGCCATAATTTTCCAACCACTAACGCTAGAAGGCCAATCAAGAGGTCTAAGGATGTTTACTTTCGCACTAGTTTATTTAAAAGAAAAAAAGAAGCTCTCCCTTGTATTTTTTCTCAGGCCGCGGTGACGTCATCCGAAAATGAAATATTTTTTACCCTAAAATTTTTCCCCCTAGAACAGTGATGATTCACTTTGATTGGAGTTTTTTGTTAGTTGGGGTCTTCAAACGAAGTCCAAGCCAAACAAATATTTTGAAAAATCTAACAAGGAAGCGTTAAAGAAATTTGTTGTAATTTTTCGGATATTTGCCAAAAAATCACTTCTAGAAAATAAAAAATTAGCATTTTTCTCTAACATTTCAAATTCTAAGGTACCTTCTTGAAACTCATCGGATCGATTGCAGTCTTCCGAATCCGAGGATGTCTCCTGACTCTTTAGTGCACTCCGTTCGCGAGTTAGGGCCGATAATAACTTCGAAAGGCACGAACGGTTAAAAGTAAGACTACCGTCACAATAAATGCCTGCGTCAGTTGGATGGCAGTTATCTTTTTAACTATTGTAAATATGTTATGTAAAATCCTCTGAATTGCAGGTAGAAATATTAACTTCTAATAAAACTATTTACTATTAGCTGAAAACTGAAACTCTATTTGTTTTAAAGCCACCGAACTACTCTGCTGGCCAACCTGCTTTCGGGCAGTCAAACGTCATCATTCAACAACCTGGCTACACAACTACTACGACTATTGTCACCCAACAACCAGGAGTGAAAAGAAACTGGAATTCCGAAGTATGTGATTGCACCAAAGACATGAAAAGCTGTAAGTTAATACCGTATATCACTCAGTTTCCAATAGCAAATAGATTGAAACATGTCTGAATGGTAATTGGTAGTTGGTGTGTATCTTCAGGCTGAGCAACAAAAATTACGAAAGTTTATGTGGCCCGGAAACATTTTGTTTTGTTTTTTTTTCGGTCTTTATTGAGCAAAATCTGTTGACAAGTTTAGTTTGGGAACAGCGGATGAGATCATCATAGCTTGTTTACAAGTACAGTTGCACTTGCAAATGCAATCGTTTCGTTAAAATCGCAATGAAAAAATCTCTGATAATTTTAACCGAGTGGTAGTATCTATTCCTCGTGTTTAGATATCGATTGATTCTTCAACGTTACTTAGGTTGCATGGCCTTCTGTTTTGGAGGATGTTACGTCGGAACCATCTCAACGCGAATGGGCGAAAACTATTGCGTTGGTTGCTTCCTGAATGGTTTGTGGCCAATGAGGTCTACATTTAGGGAAAGACATGGCATTCAGGTTGGTCTCATGTTTATGCAAGCGCTTTGATCATATCATTAGCAAATTTCCTTCAAACGTTTCTCTGCAAATCTGGTCCATGTAAATAAATCTTATTTTGACCTAATTAGATTTTTGGAATAAGGCATGGGTTCACTTAAATAAGCGGAAAACAAGGATTTGGGAGAAGTGCTCACTTGTTCTGACATGTTTGTTTGTAAAGTAAGTTCACCATGTAGCAGTCTAAGCTTATCCCTCTATTGGCCAAACGACTTCACTTCGTCACAACCATCAAGCGAAAATTCTTTGTAATGCATTTTTTGGTTACATACAGCTTCATTCATAAAATCTCCCGCAAATGTTTCCACCTTCTATTTAGTTAAATACTTGCTTGAAGAAATTCCAGTAAATTTTATGAAACAGTCCTAAAACAAGGGGAACCCGTTTCAAATGAGGTTGGGCACTACTCTACGGATGTCATCGAATGGTGCAGTCGCATCTTGTAAGACGCAGCCCGGATAATCCATTGTTTGACTTGTTTCGATGCATTGCTCATAGTAAATTCCAATGCGTAAAGCGTGAACTATGCCGTTTCTTTACCAGTCTGACCCTTGTATGATTTTCAGGGCGATATGATGAACGATTGCTGCATATCCACTTGGTGTGGCCTTTGTGCAGCGTGCCAGCTTTCACGAGAGATGGATCACCTAGGATATCCTAGCGGAAGTTGCTGATTCGCAGTTTTAATAAAGCAATTGCATTTTGCCTTGGGTGTAAATGTCGAGTTTGTAATCTTTACTGCAACTTCTTGACACGTTTCACATTTGTACAGCAGTCGTTAGGTCGGAGGCTGTTTTTAATTTCATTATATGCACATTTACCTTTCAAGAACTTTGAAAAACTGTACATTAATCGCAATTGTTCTGTTTCGTTTTATCCAACAATTTCTGTACAGTTTCAAACCGTTGCAAAACTAGACAAACGAAGCTCAAAAAGTTTTCAAGGGCAGCGTGACGCACCTATACATTCGCTATAATTTCAATGTTTCTTTGCTTTTCTACGTTTGTAGTGATATAACAGTGATTTGTTAGGTGGGTAAGGAGGGAAGGAGTTCAAGCATAAAATCTTTTTATCTTTTGTTTGCTTGTTTCTGTGTCTTTCAATTGCTGTGTAATCATCAAATGTATCTTTTCAGCTTTACTTTACGTGTTGCGTCTTGACTGACACTCCGTATATTTGTAGTTTATATGATTTTTTTTCCGAAAAATCTTTTCATTAAATTTGTAAATGTTTCTTTTTGCTACCCCGTATCGTACACAGCATTTTTGCAAAACAACCTACCCTGAGATATATCTTAACAGGCTTGTATGACATTTTTTACTACTGGCCTTGGGATACTTTCCTAAACCTTGGATTATAGATATACTGTATTTTAAAAGTTGAAGTTTTTATAAACAACCCAAAATTTTGTTTTCATTGCTGACTATACATTTCCCTATTGAATAATATTAAACAACTGAGTGTCAGAATAATTTTAGTACAAAAAGTAGAGCTTTGTTGCGGGATGCCGAGATAGAGAGAGTGACTTGCAATTTTAGAGGATAGCCTTGCACTCTATAATCGATGGAATGGCCAAAGGATAAATGGTTCGCTCGTCAGAAAGCTCAAAAATGCTGGCATAGACTAAAAATTTTGAAGTAACATGCACAACTCAGTGTACGAAACTCATATGGACCAGCCCTGCTCAGGTAACCTCTGCCCAATTTGGGCAAACGGTTCTTCTACTTAAATTAAAAATTAATTAACGTTCACGTAGAAAGCTGACTCTTTCAGTATCTGCATTCTTTATACGCTCTTTCGGGCAGTCCTCTCGAAATCTGCACAAGTTTTGTAATTTTTGATGGGGAAAAAAATTTGCCCATATTGACCCATGGTTACCTGCAGGCCCGTAACCAGCTTGGAACACCAGGAGGGGCGAAAAGTTTTCTGAGAGGGGCCCAAATTTTTTGAACTATGTCCAATATTTTCAAACTATATCCAACACATTTTTCCAGGGGGGACGAAAATTTTTCTAGGGGGGATTCGCCTCCCTGCGCCCCCCTGGTTACGGGCCTGTTTACCTGAGGTGTAGCAAAATTCCTACACAAAGATCCCTCCTAAGGTAACCTTGATCAATTTGGCCAAAAGGAGTTGGTCCATATAGGTTCACTAGTAAGCCACGCCAGCAACCATTGACCGAAGCCAGCACGGGAGTAAAGCGCAAGCCCGAGCGCAAGCCCTGACGACGGAAACACGAGCGCAAGCCCTGACGACGGAAACACGAGCGCAAGCCCTGACGACGGAAATCAATTTGCGCGAATGGCTTCTGCTCAGCTCGTGGTCTTCATTGAGAAACAGACCGGAGAATGTATGACGCTTTCTCCGTCGAAGTTGGAGCCAGAAAGAGCCTGCACCTTGTGTGTGCACTTGTGGTGAAAAGTCAAAGCATTTTATTGAGGACATGAGAAACCTTGTGCTTCTTTTTACCTAATTGAAGTTTATTGAACTTTGGCCTAGCCAAAAAAAGCCTTGCTCCTTGTGCGTGCACTTGTGGTAAAAGGCCAAAGCATTTTTATGAGGTCATGCACTTTGAGACCAGACAACGCTGTGGAACCTGTCCACCATCAAAACAGAACAAAACGAGCTTCACGTGTCAACTGCCAGTGCCAACGATGGGAGCACTTGCCGGCATTGATCACTATCAAGTTTCCTGCAAATATTGCTCACACCCCTGGAATACCAACCCCCGGTGATTTCCATCCGGACAGGAGTGGTGGCCACGTGGTACCTAGGTGAAAATACCCGACGTTATGGTTAGAGTGAGTTTTTGTTTCCCTGTTGATGCCTTGACATTGTAAAAATTGACAAAACTGCACTTATTTATAGTTTTCATATTTCAATTTTGGGGGGGGCTTAGCCCACCATATCCCCCCTGTGGCGACGGGACTGGCCGTATGTGAAACATGAAAGTCAATGTGAGACAGTAGTGCCGCGATCAATCTGATTGCCCAACAATTGTCGTAAAGCATTTGCCCATTTTGGGCAAGTTTACCTTACGTGCCTGATTTTCATAAAAAATTTGCCCATTTTAGGCAAGGTTGATTAATGTGGCTAAAAATTGCAATAAAAATAGAACTATTTCATGTCTCAACCTAATTTACTTTCATTGCCGATAGAACCACAAACTTGAAATGAGGTTCTGTTTAAACCTTAAACTGACCACCAATGACGCCTGCTGGCGGAATTTTTGGATTTTTCTTTACTTTTGCATTCATTTGTTAAGAGCACCTCAGACATTTTTGTTTGGAAAATTGCTTTTGTTCTTCATCCTATAAAAAATTTTCCAAAATCAACACGTTGTTTTTTTCTCATCGGATGAGCTTTAGAAGACTTGCTAAGTTGCAAAAAAAACGCGCGCGCGTCTAAACCTGTCAGTTAGTCCAGTATAAGCAGTGGTGAAAGTACAATAATTTTCATACCGGAACGATCCAGTATTTGTCAATACCGTCCCAAAATTTCAGCCATAAATATAAAAAAGCAATCAAAAGCACTTCTACTTTCGGCCCACCCTGTATTGTACATTTTAACAATACAAAAACATACGGTACGTTCTGAAAACCACCACTTCAAAATTAACCAAAAAGCATTAAAGGCTACGTAAGGCAACTTGCGCTATCTCCGAAAATGGTTCAGGCAATGCAACTTGAGTTGTCTAAATTTAACACCTCATACTATAGCCTACTTGCTAATATTGTATTTGCAATCTGCATACCCTAAAATAGCAAACCTGATACTAATACTTTATATCGCTTGCAGGGCCCTAAGCTGTTTCAAAGGGGCTCTTGTGAAACGTTTGCCATTGATGTTATACAAATTAGTACTACACGCAAGGCCGGATTTAATTGATGCGAGGCCCTAGGCTAATCCACTTGTGAGGACCCCTCACCCATTGTTGCGAGAAAGAAAATGGAAAGCGTCAATCAATTTGAGAAAATCGGAAAATAACGCTCTGAAAGTACTGTCATTAAAAAGTTCTCAATCATTACTGAAATGCCCGGGATCACTGCGTTTGTTGCTGCCGTCGACTCAAAAGCGTTAAAATGCAGGGAATTGTTGGAATCCTACTTGACTGGAGAGAACGGATTATTAACTGCCACAGGCGAACCAACCGAAATCGCCACAATTGAAATATTTGACAAAACACATGGTCTACGTTTTTTATAAGAATCACATCT
>Ga0210059_1014501_pt1 | contig 11637 bp, 5 predicted proteins | sample Ectturendosymbi2_FD_188042 | JGI IMG/M metagenome (GOLD analysis project Ga0210059, IMG submission 188042) | Ecteinascidia turbinata endosymbiont from Florida, USA - Sample 2 (SPAdes) (version 2) | ecosystem: Host-associated > Tunicates > Ascidians > Unclassified | place: Key West, Florida... | reverse complement strand
CTTGCAATTTTCAGGACTGAGGATGCGTAATTTTACGTGAAATCGATTTCCTATTAAAAATTTGCTGATCGATTCCTTGCTTACACCCATCGTGGAAAGTACATACTTAAATAGAGATATGTGCAAGTTTGAATCATCGCAAAAAGACGAAAGCAGATGGCAGTCGACTGATTCCTCGAAAGCATACAGAAACACTAGTGCTTTTAAGTGAGGTCAAAATAAAGTCAAAATTTGTAAATTGTAAAGTTAAAATTTTAAGTTGTTAGGTCAAAAGATTGGTTGCCCTAGTAATAACTGTTTATTTGTTGAAGTATCTAATAACGAAATATTTGATTTTCTTACAAATAATTTGTGTTTTTTAAACTTTTGTTAATAGGGGTTCCACGACAAAAGCGAAAGTATATCAGGGGTTCCACGATGACACTAAGGTTGAAGAGCACTGCCCTAAAACCTACGAAAGTAACTTTATTAACCATATTTTGTACAATTCTGAAAACAACTTTCGCCATATTATGAGACTTGACTACTAAGTATTACTGAAATCGTCCCCCCAAACCTTACTGGCTGGATCCGCCCCGGTGTAACACACATTGATGCTACATTCTATACATCTACGGGTCGAAATTTGGATTGTTTATCTACTTTCTACTCTGCAATCTTCTTCTAAACAATCATCTCAAAATTTCAAAGTTTTAGGTTGAAGTTAATCGAGTTTGTTTTTGTTCGCGCATCTTCAGTCGCATGTTGTTGATAACACAACAGGAAGCGCTTGTTTTGTAATCTAGTGAGTCGCAAGAGTTCAACCGAACGACTGCAATGTGCCGCTCGCTCTCAAACCCTCCTTTCTTTTTTGCACTATCACTGGCTTCATTAATTTTTCGCTTCGAGAAGGAAACACTTGAGAGACAAAGCTCATCATGCTACATGGTTACCTGTTGATATATCGAGCTTGATGTTTATATGAAGACATTTTGCCGCAACCGACGCTAAAAAGTTCGAAGATGTTTGGAGAATGAACGAAGAAGAAGTGCAAGGTCTTGTGGACAAAGTTCTGAACGCGGACGAAACCATCCACTCCCAAATTTTAGGGCTACAGTGGCGACGCCCGGACGCGTAAGTCATTTGTATACTTCCGTGCTTAAAAATCCATTGGAAAATAATGTTCGAAATCCTTACGCAGACTAGGCCAATAGCATCAATGATTTTTGATAGCAGCTTACTGCATATTTTTGCTCTCACTGCAGCGCGTAAGTGTCGATTCGTTGCTCCCAAATGTCAATATCTGACTTGTATTTCAGGCAGTTAAAGACACTTACACTAAGGCAAGTCAGCGTTGCCAAAGAAGATCGTTTTCTGTTAATTCGTGGCAACAGTTAGTTTGGATTTTCTCAAACTTGCAGCTAGTTAGCGCCACATTGTATCTAGTTATGTTGTTACTTTAAATGCTAAATTTGCTCCCAGCTCGAGTTCGTGCACAAATGATTGACAAACGACTGACTGGCAGCAAGTTTAACCAGTTGGTGTCCTTACCATCTAGCATTTCTGGTTCAAAACTTATGGCCAAAAGACGACAAAATAATTAATGAATTCCCTAATGAGGCCCTAGGGAATTGGTTAATTAATTTGCGTTTTTTTGGCCATAACTTTTGAACCAGAAACGCTAGAAGACAAATCAAACCCTCTAAAGCAGTGGTTCTAAACCTGGGGTAAATTTCATCTTCTAAGGCAGCGTTTCTTAACCTTTTTCTACCTCAGCACCCCTTTTGGTCACGCCCAAGCAGCTCAGCACCCCTTACAATTGGCTAACACCTGGTTACTATAAGGATAAAGTAAAGACACATGTAAAGACCTTTTTCCGCCACGTATGTGACCTTCCCCAGCACCCCCTGAAATTGATTTCAGCACCCCAGATTAAGAAACCCGGTTCTAAGGGGTAAATTTACTGAACCATAAATTGCAGCAAATGTACATTTTTATAAATCATTCCAAACTGTATCAGTTTATTAATTTCGTATTTTTAATAAATGACCACCAATGAAGGTATTGGGGGTAAATCTGGTAATCTTGTTTGATAAAAGGGTAAGATATGTAAAAAAGGTTAAGAACCACTGCAAAGACTCGTATTATATCTTAGTTTCCAGTAAAAACTTGAGTCAAAAAATTGGCTCTTGGCGTTAGCGCCCATGGCCAGATGACGTCATCCAAAAATGCGTTAACTTACTCCCATTATGACTTCTTCGACAAAAAAATCCAAAGCTTTCCAATTTGTTTAACTCTCATCTTGCAAGCCGAAAAATAACAAAGGCCGTGGAATGCCAAAAACAGTTGCTTCGCGTGCCAACGTTGCGTTCCGCGATTATTGTTCAAGCCTGAAGATTTCTGATTTGCTGCCTCATTCTTTTTCGTAATCGATCTTGTCTTCGAAGGAAATTTCTGAAATCGAAAGGACCACTTGAAGCCGAGTTTTCGGATCCGCGACCGACCGCAACAAACTTTGCGAGAGAAGTGCTTGCTGGAAACGAAGCGGCTCTTGACAGAGCAGATTTGGCCGATGAATCTAAGCCCGGAGCATCGGTGAGTTGGACGCTCGAACCAGTTTCACAGTATTTAATGTTTGATTGCCGCCATAGACTCAATGCTTAGCGGAACTTTGCCTTGCGGAATTTAGCATCGCTGTTGACATTTCTGTTATTTGACATTTTTTTTTAGATTTACTGTATTTGCCAGTGACAGCGTCAAAATGGTTTGGAAAAATTTCAAGTCACTACGAAAGGCTCAGGATATTCCCATTTAGCTAATTTGAAATTCCGGCAGTTCTTTGTTAAGTCTATGCCGTACAGCAAGAAATGTCTAAAGTTTATGAAATAACAAAAAAACACATTTATTCAACTACACTAGCGTGCAATCGCTTTTCATTCGAGTTCTGTACCTCAGAATAGTCTCAACAAGCGATGCTTCGAGTGCCAAAAATTGGGTTTGGAGACGAACGCTGTAAAAATAAGATTTTGCATGAGATTATTTTTCCCAAAATGCTCGTTCATTGATGGTCGCGAAGTCCTGTTTCACCTGCCCTATAACTCACCTACGCGGTGGCTATCACACGATCCAAGAATATGGCGAAGATTTAAAAAAATGGTAGACAGATACCAACGAAAATGTCTAATGGGTGTCATACGATACTCCTACTATTACTTCGAAATTGATAAGATTCTTAAAAAGCCGAAATCAAATTCACGCGGAACAAATGTTTTTATTGCACATGCTAAATCCACAAACGAAAAACTCATGCAAGGCTTATCAAGATTCGACAGCTATCTAATTCTATACAAGTTTACACCGTGGTTGACTTTGAGGCCTGAAAGAAAAGTGTTTCCGGTTGCAGGTTTATGCGATGTTAAAAAGTGTTTTTGTTTTTTGTTTAAGTCACTGGTAAGGACAATAACGAACAAAGAATTTTATTGCAGAATGTTAATGAGTAAATATTTCAAGTACCTGAAGTGAACACCTTACTTTGCTTGCCCGCAGCAGGTTGTGCAGTAATACTTGAGGCGTCATGACCTACTCCGTTTGTTGTTAGAAGATATGGCTAACGGACGTGCACCCCAAACGGTTGATACGCTTGGGATTACCCTTTTTGCGCAAATTGCTGGCCGTGATACCTGTAGCTCTCGCTTCTGACATGCTAGCTAACGTTGTTGCAGGCAGCAGAATGCTGTTTTCTCACAAATAATCTTTCGCTTGTTATTGTCACGACAGATATGTGCTATTGAAAACCGCGTTGAGAAAATGTTTGCGACATAATACTAACCTATAAAATCCTATTTTGACCTGGTTTAAGAATAGTAACAAGGCGCATTCATTATTTACCGAAGTCATTATGACAGCCTTACTGATGTATCAACCAGTGCCGGATTAAGGTAGCGCGGGGCCCGTAGCATTTCAAGAGCGCGGGGCCCCAAGTTTAAAAAACATCTCAACACCTGCTAAATCATAAAGGGTGTGGGCAAGTCATCCTTGTTTCTAGCTTCTCTGCATGCGCTATCCAGTTCGCATCGTGACATGACAGTCTGAGTGAATCGTGCTGACCGCCAGTGTTGCCAGATGGCTGTGACCTAAATCTGCTAAAGAGTGTCACAAAAAACTGTTAGATTCTGCTGAGAGTCTTGTCACAAATTTTCAGCTAAAATCTGCTATAAGCAGTGAAGTTCTGTTAAAAAATCGGTCATTTTTAACGTGAGAAACCTATAAAGTTAAACAATATACTAATTTTTCGCCATGGATTCGCTTTCTGCAAGCATGCTGGACTGAAAATGCCGGTCTTGGCCAACACACACCTTTCGGCCCACAATTTTCTATCAGTCTATATTTTGACTTTTTGAGCAAAATAACTGCAGCTTGCCTCATTTTTTGTATGACAAACAGTTCTTGCCGATCTTTTTCAAATGGTTGCCTGTTTTTACACAGTAGAAAAATGCTCAGCAATAAACAATCTGAGCATAGCTTCAGCCCTACAACTTTCTGCGTCTGTCTTTGCAACTTAAAACTTTGTGGTACATTAGGGAGCATGCAAAAAGTTCTTTAGTCTTATCCAAGTGCTTTTGCTACCAGTTATGCCTTTTAAGCTCACAATATTTCGCTACGATTGCATTATTGCAAACTTCGCAAAAGACTTGTTGAATCAGCAGGATAGGCAGTAGGCACTGAGCCAACTTTTGCAGTAAGTGCTGAATCTTGCAACCACATACATATGTCGAAACTTTTGGCAGCTTCAGTTTACCAGGAAATTTTTTTTATCTGACATTACTACTCACTAGCGTAACTGAACCACTTTGAAATATCGTGCTGTCGGATAAAAACATATTCTACCAATGTTGCCTTGTAACCTAACGAAGCACACAAGCAAATCATTTAGGCTTCACCAAGCCATCTAATTACTTGTTATTATGGTACAATCATCTGCTTGAAGCAGCTTCTTTGCATCATAATAAAAATTTCCAATAATTGCAGGCAGCTCGTTGTGCTTTGTCCTAGTGTTACCCGATTAAAAACCTCATGAAAAAGATAAATATATTCTTTGATGAAGAAGGTGTAGAAGTTTTCATTTTGAAAAACTGTTGGAACAAGTGTTTGGTCAGGAATTTGTTACCTGCTAAACCTGCCAAACGGTTGGTAAAATCCTGCTAGAAAATCAGCTAACTACTAGATTGAAAATTTACAGCTAACAGTAAGAAAACCCCGCTAGATGTAGCAGCAAATCAGCTAAAATGGCAACACTGCGGACCGCAATCTTATTTTTTGTTACGTAACTGTACAGAAAGAAGTAAACCAGAATTTCTGGACACAGACAGGGTTCAATTGAAAACCTTCGCTTACTACTTATCGAAAATTTAGCAAAATACTGACTTCTTAGACTGAAAAAAATCTTATATAATGTAATAAATAGGATTTATTACAGAAGACCGCAGGGTCCTCAAAAGCGTGGGGCCCGTAGCAATTGCTACTTTTGCTACTAGTGTTACTCCGGCACTGGTATCAACCGATCCACAAATTGTCCGACGTTTGGGTGTTTACCAATCAAACGATATAGGCAGAATTGTTGAAAAATACAGGCAAGCCAGGATGCTTCTAAAACTTTACCAAACGTTAATACTCTCATGTGCGTTAGTGTGCTGCTTTTTCTCTCAGATCTTCATGCAATTGAAATTTTGTTTGACATAGATTTCTTCCAGTTTCATTTTTTTGATGAATTGTGGTTTTTCAACACAGGCACCGTGGTTAACTTTAGTGTTGTTTTAATTAATTAGCTATAATTATACCAAGCTTTCGAGGAATCTGCCTGTCATGCCCCGCTTTCATAATTTTATGGTGATTCTGCAGCACGTATTCATATTTCAGTGGCACCTATACACATTTTTTTCAGTCTGAAGCAAATCTTTCGTTGGGAGCTGTGAAAAAAGTGCTGGAGGTGCTCTGCGACGAAACAGGTTTTCTTGTCGAGGAAAAGCTGAACAAGCTGCTGCAGCCTCTCGAAACAGACGAGCGGTCGCTGATAAAACTAGATGCAATTTTTAAGGTTAGTTTTCGGTGCAATTCCAAGTCGCTTTTCTGAACTTGGTTTGTCAAATTTACGGGTTTCCGTGCTCTTAGGCTCTCAGCATTGAAACCGAAGATGATGTAACGAAGCTGGCCAACTTTTTTCATCAACATGGAAAGGTGCAAGTAAAGTTTGAAACGGGTAAGTTGCTTCACGTGAAGATAATGTTTTACTGGTATCACCAACTGTTGCTCACTCATGATACTGTACTTTTATCCGTTACTGCGTAAAGTAGAAAGTTTTTATCCCATCAAACGTTTGGAATTTTCGACTTTTTTCGTGCTCGTTCAAGTCTTTAGCGAACATTTTAACAACTATAAAATCATAAGTACTTTTGCTTTGTAGGCGTGTACGGGTTTAACTTACCTGGAATAAAGCAGCAATTGCTCTTTCGTACCCGAACCCTGCATAAGTTTATAGCAGGCCCATAGCCAGGTTTTGAGGTTTTGGAGGGCAAAAAAGATTCTTTTTGGGGGGGAATTTTTGTTTTTGTTATATGTGTAATAAAAATTTTGGAGGGCACAAAAAAGTTTGGGGGGCATTGCTCCCGTGGTTTGGTAGGCCTGTAGTAGCTATCAAGAAGCTTCCAGTTAGGTTTTGGAGGCGTTCAGTTTTGTTGAAGTTCCAAGTTATGCAGCAATAAGTGGCCTTCGGTTTTATTTACTTTACCTTTGTTCAACTTTATAGTTCCGAGTTTAACCAAGATGGTGGTCTGACACTGTGACTTATCGAATAAGCATGGATGGCATTTATTCAGATTAGAACCCCGTATTTCGTGGTCAATACAGTCATTTCTTTACCTAGAAAGTAAACGCATACGTTTGGCGATCCAGTAACTGGAGATTATCTGATATCTTAAAGATTGTGTAAGTTCAGAACTTCCCCCCTACCAAGATCCTGACTCTTCCCCTTGTGTCATATCTTCCATTAAGCAAAGGTGGGCGATACTGTGCACAGCTATATTAGACAAAAACTTCTAATGTCAGAACTTTGATCCAGAACCGAAGTTAACCCGATGGTTATGATTCTGTTGCAGATCCAGCTGATAAAGATACTGCGGAGAAAGACACCGAGTTGCAGCAAGAGTCTACTGGTATGTATTAGTGATAGGGTAATGGTGATAAAAACGGTTAACTGCATAACCACGTGTTGTTAATTTTTAGTTGCAGAGGGGAGCAACAATCCAGAAGACGAAGGATTGATCGATTCTAACCAAGTTCTTCCAATTTTGAAAAAGTTTGTCCAGGAACACGTCAAGCCATCAAAGTTCGTCATCTTTTTGCTTTAAATAATTTACAAACGTTGATCTGTGTCTGCCTTCCATACATTGGAACTTAAGTTTTGATCAAACAAAGTTCAAATCGCAGGTTTCACTGGATTATTCTAAAAAGTTAAATCAATATGAATAAAATTTCATCTCTTTTGTCTTTCCCATCACTTGCATCTACTTTCCTCAGTGGTAAGACCCCCTGTAGGTTTGAAATCTCGGGTGATTAACGCGAGTCTAGTAATACTTCAAGTGACGGGGTTAAAGCAGGCCCGTTGGCAGGTTTTACGGTTTGGGGGGAAAAAACATTTTAGGGGCGAAAGATTTTTGTTTTTATTACATGTTACATGTTTAAAACAAATTTTTCTGAGCACAACACAATTTGGGAGGCACAAAAATATTTGGGGGCTCTGTCCCCGAATGACCCCGGGCAAAAATTTTCAGCATTTGGGCAAAGTGTACAGCTACATTCACGTGTGAGATAGTATCTATTTTCCCAACTGAGGCAAAATAATGGCCACACCAGCAAAATAATCTGAGACTATTTTGCCGTTGTTTTTTGCCCATGATGGCAAAACAGACATTGCCCTTCAATGAACTGGAATCATGTGGTAATTTCATCAGCCTTCATCAAATTTGGGCCAACTAAAAAAGTCCATTCAAGTTTTGAGTAAAATTGGAATCATTTGAGTAAATTAAGAGCATTTGGGTATGTTCCAACAGCTTCAATTAAATATGGGCAAATGAGAATAGGTTCATTCAAATTTGGGTGAAAGTAAATACATTTAGATAAATGGGCAACATTTGGGTGAAGTCTATCGGTCAAATCAAATGTTGGCAACTTACAAGAGCTTCATTCAATTGTGGGCACCTTCAAACAGCCTTGTTCAAAGCTGGGCTATATAGAATAGCTCCATTTAAATTTTAGTACATTTAGCAATTTCTGGGTGAACTATAAGAGCTTTATTGAAATTTGGATAAAATTAGAATCATTTGGGTAAATAAAAATCTCAATGAAATTTGAGCAAATTGGGACTTCATTCAAATTTGGGTAAATGCCAACAGGCTAAATAAATTCTGGCCAAATCTCAATAGCTCTATTGAATTTGAGTCAAGTGAAACATCTTCATTAAATTTTGGGTAACTTCAAAGAGCTTTATTCATTTTGGGAGAACTTCAAACAGTTTTATTCATTTTTGGGTAACTTCAGATAGCTTTATTCAATTTTGGGGAACTTCAAACAGCTCCATTTCAATTTGGGTAATATACAAGAGCTTCATTTTAATTTGTATGCAATTAGAAACATTTGGGCAAATTCCAACAGACTCAATCATTTTTGGGAAATTGAAACAACTTCATTCAAACATGGGTACAATTGGAAACACCTGGGCAAATTGGAAGAGTTTCATTCAGATTTACATACGTGGTATGTTATGAATATTTGGGCGAATTACAACAGCCCAAATCCAATTTGGGCCAACTGAAACAACCTCATTCAAATTTGGGTAGAGTTAGAAACATTTACAAATTAGGAACATGTAGTGCTGACCTACCATTCCAACTATCCCTAATTTTTGTAAACCTCAAATCGATGCTGTAAAGTGTACAACTAAAATGTAGCTGTAGCTGCAAAATGTTCCGCGGTAGTGTGGTGTAGCTGCGATATGATACTGTGAAGCTTTCGTGTTTAAAACTTGCTTGATCTTGTAAGATTTGCAAATGTGAATCTGTTGTTGTGACTTATTCATGAACAGATGTAACTAAGTGCAGCTGTAATATGTTGTGGGGATGGTAGTATGTAGCTTTGATTTCATACTGTTTAGGTTTACATATTTTTTGTTTCTTTCATGCAATGAATTTCATTTGTTGCATCCTGCCAAATTTTATTGTTTCAATTTAATTCTGTGAAGTGATGCTATCATGAACAGTGGCAACTGTATTATTTGTTGCACTGCATTATTCACTAATACTAATGCAGGCCAGTGAAGCACTGCTACTTTCATAAGATATTCTTGTTGAGGTTAAAAGTCACTTGTCATTGGAAATGCGCATTTGTACACATTCCTTGGTAGTTTATCATAAAGGCTGTAGTTTTTGCCTGTATCAGTTCCATATTGCTATTTTTCTTAGCATGCTGTGTTCAGTGCACATTAATTGTCTAAACTGGAGTGGATGCTTGGTTTTCATAATGTCACTTTAGAAGCAGTAAACGTTTAAAATAGTTGTAGTATTTTAAGTAGGCCTACAACACATTGCAGTGAAGATTGCCTAATGCGGAATGCTAAGCTATATGATATGTATTATACTGCCTCCTTACTTAAGACTTGACCTATTTGCAGATGTAATACTTTAGATCGTAACCTGATATTTTCCTCCTTTTCCAGATTGATTGCGATTGTGACTAACACAAATGAAAACATCTATTCTAGAGAAGAACAGATCTTAGCTATTATGATGATCGTGTTGAACGAATAAGCGTAGAACATATATAAAACTTGAAAATGAAGATGCTGAACAACACGTTCCACACGTGGTGACATGAATAGCAATTTTGGGGGGGATTTTATTGCAATTAACTAACATTTTTCAGCACAATAAATATTACCATTGTTCACATGTGGCTATGCAGAATATTGATTGCTAGCTGAGGGCGTACGGTTTTCAACCCCAGTAATTGGTAATTAGGCATGCAGACACCTTGATCTATTTACAATGGTACGTTTTAGTCTTAACATTAAGGCTTGTTGTTTATACGTTATTTGAGAAAAACAAGATCAAATTTGGGCAAAAAATTTTTGCATCCCCAAAAATATGCACTCCCGTACACCTGTGCTGAAGGGGTTTGTCGTGCGGGTGCGTTTTCACAGCAAAGTATTATCCGAAACAGGGAAAAGCACCGACCAAGCGCGGTGCAAACGGAATCAGTGGCGATCGTGCGCGATGCTTCCCATGACGCCGAATACTGGCAATCAATGTCGGAAGTCGTCGACGAACCGAAGCTGAAAATGTGGGATGCTTTGGCAGAATCTCTCACCAAGTATCAGTAAGTTAGCGGCGCACTTTTAAGAAACACTACACATGTGTATTTTTCAAAGTTTGCGGTTTGTATGTTTCAAAGTTAGCAGAAAACATTATTCGCATTCGTTGGTGTATAATTCATTTAAAAACACGGAACCCATCGGAAAAACATTGCGTAGAAGTCTAAATTTCAAAAGACATGTTTAACGTGTCGAAAAAGTAGATATGCCGAGCTGTGGATTTATAAAAAATCGCCACCATTCACCTTCAGTGATCGAACAACAATTTTGGTAAAGCGCGTCCAGTGTTTTATGATCAAAAGCCCACGACGTTAAACTCAAGTCTGAGTACAATAACCAACTGCCGAATGGGAGCCTGAACAAGTTGGCGTTAAGCGCAGATTAAGAAAGCAAACACCTCATCGCATCGAATTACAGGCAGGCCGCAGGGTTTTTCCTATCATACTGCACCCCGCTAAAAACTGGTTTTAATTTACGGTAAGCTTACGTGAGTCCCTCTTGCCATAAAGAGAAATACTTGGTTTTAATCAGTGTGAAGTAATTGCACCGAGTCATGAACCATACCAAGGGGATTTGCTTCAAGTGCGAGTCCAGTACGTCATGGTGAACTGAAGGTTGAATGCAATGTAGATGTTATGAAACGACTGAATCTTGCCTCAAGGCCGAGCTATTCAACCTTGAGTAACGCCTCGATCCTAGTGGTTGTCAAAGTCGTTTGCACAACCAACGTTGCTTACTGTGCGACAGTAAAGGACCGGGACCTCGGTTTAACGTTGCGCTGTTGCAGCATACCTTGCGGTTTCGAGCTTATGTTATAGCAAAATGGTAAATTGTGTATTCAGCAAAGTGCTACAAGAAAGAGAAATCCGCATTCGAGAAACAGAAGGTCTACGGCAGCAAAACACGGAATTGCGCATGCTCCTACACCAGTACATTTCATCCAAGGTATGCTTTTTACTTCGCACATTAAGTGTATGCTAAGAAGCATGATAGCAGCTCCGCTTTGATGGTCGCACGGGTTTATTAATGAAGAAATGTGGCATCTGCAGAAGACTTTTTTAATCAATAACACAGCGCCTTGCCATCATCCCCTAAAGAAATAAATGCGTTCATATTCGGAAATGTCACTCCGTGAATGAAATCAGGCCGATGGTTATGATGAGCCGGATCAATTTCGCGGCAAAACTACAGGCAACATAATAATGCGGTGCTAGCGCTTACCGGAAGTGCGGGCAGAA
>Ga0210059_1014500_pt1 | contig 11637 bp, 6 predicted proteins | sample Ectturendosymbi2_FD_188042 | JGI IMG/M metagenome (GOLD analysis project Ga0210059, IMG submission 188042) | Ecteinascidia turbinata endosymbiont from Florida, USA - Sample 2 (SPAdes) (version 2) | ecosystem: Host-associated > Tunicates > Ascidians > Unclassified | place: Key West, Florida... | reverse complement strand
CATTGTGCGCTCACACAGCAACATTGTGCGCTCACACAGCAACATTGTGCGCTCACACAGCAACATTGTGCGCTCACACAGCAACATTGTGCGCTCACACAGCAACATTGTGCGCTCACATAGCAACATTGTGCGCTCACACAGCAACATTGTGTGCTCACACAGCAACATTGTGCCCTCACACAGCAACATTGTGTGCTCACACAGCAACATTGTGTGCTCACATAGCAACATTGTGCGCTCACACAGCAACATAGTGTGCTCACACAGCAACACTGTGCGCTCACACAGCAACAACAAAAAAACAAACTTTTGCATTTTCGAAGATGCTGATTTACAACGGGCGTGGGCAAAAACATGGTAAACAAAAGGCGTTTGCAACACGGTGCGGGTGCGTTTCAAAGACGGCAATGACTACGTTTCCGAAAGCAACCTCTGAAAACTTAGTTTTTTTTTCGCTGAGACATGTTTGTCATTTGTCCTGTCATACTAGTATTGCAAATCGCCGTAACAGTATTCACTAGTCTACATTTGCAGACATTGTGACCAAATTGACGTGACTTCTTTTTTCGGTCATTTAAAAAAATTTCCGTCTATGACCGAACAAATAAACCCAGATTGACGCAAAATTTTCGTGATTGTTATTTCTGGTAGAACGACACAGTTATCAACAAACAACTGTAGAATAACAGCAACTGCTTTGCACGTTTACTTCAAGAATGGGAAAAGGGTAACAACCTGATCAAATGCTTTCCAAGAACTTGTTTCTGCAAATTTCCCAGAAACAGGTTCGAAGTTTGAACCAAGTTTGACAAAGTTTTCAACCTGGACACGATTCCCCCCAAACAACCATGCAGTCGATTTCAAAACCCGTTCACATGAAACTTACTCCAAAACTGAGCCTCTTTCCCTCGGGCAGACCTCTGTAGTCATCGCAGCTGGTTTCGCTGATGGTGGAGGATGACTCTGACATCACAATCGACGTGGGACGAGACCGATTGACAGTGGGAGGAGGGTCAGTGTTGCCTTGAAAAAAAATTGTGAACGTTTGGATAGAGAAAGTTTTTTAAAGAAAAGCAGAAATCATTCGACGGGCAATTTCCCGGTTTTGATGTTGTTAGTTTACACACACACACACCGGTGAGGAGAAAAGGTCTGTTTGAAAAAGAAGCTTTTCCTTCCTTTTTAGAAAAAAAAACTTTGTTTCAGAAAACGGGGTTTCTTATGCTGGTGAAGTTAGAGAAAAATGTGTTAAGCAGTGAGTTGAGACTATGTCAATAACGTCATCTCATCTGTTGATTTATACAATTCATAGAGTAGGAGTTAAAAGCTAGGTGACATTTTTCTTTTGAAGATTCTATTTCAAGGGCTGAGGATCCGTAATTTTACGTGAAATCGATTTCCTATTAAAAATTTGCTGATCGATTCCTTGCTTACACCCAACGTGGAAAGTACATACTTGAATAGAGATATGTGCAAGTTTGAATCATCGCAAAAAGACGAAAGCAGATGGCAGTCGACTGATTCCTCGAAAGCATACAGAAACACTAGTGCTTTTAAGTGTTTTCTTTTGAACATTTCAGATAAACACGTAAAATTATCGCTTATAGCATCAGAATGGTAATAAAGAGCCACTCCCCCCACCTCAGAGTTTGGGAAAATCATCTGAAGAAACCAGCGGAACAGCGCTATGCGTAATGACGTCATTATTTTCATTAAAAACACGGAGTGCCATTAGAAAGGGGAACAAATCCTCCCCATGAAGCATAAAACCAAGATTTACGAACGTAGTTTTTATGACAGCGTCGCAGGGGGGCGAGGTAATGAAGAAGCGATCCGCGAATGTGATTGGATATTCGGTCACGGTTGAACGAATCTATTGACAGCGGGAGATTGCTCCTGCCTTTTCAGTCCGGCAGTAAAACCTTAAGTCCGAGCAAACTGCAGGTGGTCTTCGTGGACGACCAGGCAATTTTCACAACCACCGATAAATCAACTCAAGAAGCGATGAAGGTTTTGGTGCCGATGCAGGTGGCGGGGACTCCTCTGTTGAGTCCAGTGCGTTTGCGCCAGTGAGCTTATGCAAGGACTGTATCGCTTATATCAGGGGTCTCCAAACCCACAGCCCGCGGGCCAAGTCCGGCCCGCGAAGGCATTTTGTTGATAATGAAAAAAATAATACATTTATGAAGCATTTGTTGATTTGATAGAATGTAACATGTCCCGAAATAACCACATTACGTAAGATGTCCGGCCCTCGGGAGTTGTGTGATGGCTTATTTGGCCCTCGGACAAAAAAGTTTGGAGAGCTCAGACCCCTGTTATATAATCGGCACGGACCAATTAATCACGATGAAATACATTCAACAGCTACAACTGGCAACACTGTCCCAGAAGCTCTGCGATTCCACTGCTGCCTTCCTCCAACACTTACACTTGATGATGGTTGAAACGGATTGGCGAGGAACATTTTAATTCCCTAAAACTTTCAAACTTTCAATTGAAAGTAAAAAAACCTGATGCATTGGTTGCTGTCATTGTTACGTAAACAATGCAGCACTGTTTGCACGTCACCACCACGTCAAAATGCCAGCATCACAATGTTCTTTTCAGCACTGGCTCCTCGAAATATTTCGTGAGAAAAGGTGATGAAAAGAATAAGTTTATCAGCAACGCGCGTGCAGCACGTTTGATATCTGATTGCTGAAAGATGCAAAGAAAAAGACAAACGTCTTTAACAACACAACCTCTCTTCACTGAGCTCACCAGGGTGGGAAGTAAACACTGCAACCCCTTTAAACTGGGTGTACGCGGAGTCTTCGTCCTTGTATTGTAAGTGGTCGTCTTCGACAAGATGCTCAACTTTGCTGTGGAAGGAAAACAAGTTTTTTCTGCAGTCGAACTTCATATATTGAGTGAAAAACGTATTCATGAAACGTTAGCGGCGAAGAAATTCGTCTTGTTTGCGTGACTTCATTTTCTAGACGGACATCAGACCGCCCACGCGTTACTGCGAATAAACACGATCGTCATAATCTGTTTTTTTTTCACTTACATCAACGGTAACAGTCATCAGACAAAAACACACATTAAAAGTTATAAGTTTGCTGTAAACTTTCGAGGAATCAGCTGACTGGGCTCTGCTTTCATCCTTTTGTGATGGTTCAAACTTGCACACACCTGTATTCAAGTAACTAGTCTTCACAAAGGTGGATGGTTTGAATCCAACAGCCAATTTTTGTGTGCAGACAAAAGGAGTAACGAAAGATTTGTTATTCTCTTGACGCAGGTAAAGCAGACATAACAATGTAGAAGTTACAGCCTCTGCCTTTAGAAAGAAAATATTCGACCTCAAATGGCAACAGAAGAAGCAGCAGAGAAGAAACGTACTTCTTTTCCGGGTCCAATTGCTTCAACCTTTCCTCTGCCTTTGCTTCTTTGCGTACAATTTTAACAAGATCTGTAGAAATAATAATGAGGTGCATTTGCGAAAAAATTTTACAGGACTTGTGCGATTTTGTAGCATAAGCATGCAAGCGCATTTGTCTAAGACCAAGTGAAAAAAAGTCTAACAGATTTACAGAATTTTCCTGCAGCAATGGAATGAAGAGGAGAACAAAAAAACGATATCAACGGTTTTAATCATTGTTGAAATTTCACTAAGACCACACCTCAATCAGCAAATACGACTGAAATCGGCTCAAACGGGCAATCCCCTAAAGCAGTGGTCAGCAAACTGTGGGCTTCGGCCCAATTGTGTGCCGCTTAGAACTTCCTACTGGGCCGCGCAACACTTACTGTTGTGGGCTGCGTGGTGTGTAAGAGCTACAGTCCTGCGCCAGTTGCGTGGGATCAAACATAGGCCACTGCAACGACTATGGAACATTGAGACGTTACAATAGCATTCTCTTTGTCACTATACGGTTTATGACATAAACATTACATTATTATGTAACAGGTAACTGAAAACAACGTAAGTTTGAAACTGGACCTTCATAAATAAACATGGGCTTTAATCACGACTGAAAGGGTGGTTTGGGCTCAATCGAAAGTTTGCCGATCACTGCCCTGAAGTAAAACACCGTCTGCACAATTTTTTTAACTTTTCTGTAACAGTGGAGTGCCAATATAATCGAAAACTACACGGATACAGTCAAACGCCACCTGTGGTGCTTCTAGATAAACAAAGAGCTATCGATAACGCAACAAACACAACTCAAATTAACGAAAATAACTACGTAACAACGCCGTTCCACTTTCACGCACTTTCTATGGTTGCTTGACAAAATTAATCTGTCAGTTTAATCTAATTAAAGTATTATTCGCTGACAACCCTACACAAAAAGCTCACAGTCTCCCACGCCCTGAGCGTCTAGACCTGTAAAGTTACCTCAAGATGTGTCAGGATTTGAGGCCAACGGCCGGCGACGTCCATTGTTTGCGTCACAGGCAGCGCACGACAATACAAACATTGTTCACCGACTGAAAAGCGACTTCGCGGCTTCTTTGTTCAAATAAGCAAAGCGATTTGAAAGTTGCGAAGCGCACGGGGCGATAGCTCGTCGCCGACGAAAGCGCCGCTCTCGCCGGGACTGCTTTTGCGCCAAAGCTGCTTTTTTCGCGGTGCCATTCCGGTCACTAAGCCTACAGTTTCGGTCATTGTGACCGAACTGACTTAATTTTTTCGGTCATTTGAAAAAAGCTTCCAAGCCTAGCACCAAAGTATTAGTCAACGTCAAAGCATTAATCAGTAAAAATGCTAATGCTGCTGACAGGGAGCTCCGACCGAGCAAACAGGACTGGTTGAAAACCTTGCCGGTAATGCCAGCCTGTTTTTTTTCGCTGAAACATTTCGGTCATTTTTGCTGAGACAAATTGGTTACTGAAACATTTCGGCCATCTGTCTCACAGTTGCATTAAAACTCTCCCTAAAAGTGTTTATTAGCCTATATTTTCAGACATTCTGATCGAAATGATTAAATATTTTGCCGTCATTTCAAAGAAATTTCGGTCTGTGACAGAAAAAAAACAGATGCCAGCAGAGGGCGTGGCCTGCCATAATTTTGGGAGGGGACAAATATTTTGACTTTAAGCGAGCAACAGTATTTGGTTTGGGACACCGTCTCTCCAAGCACGACACGACAAGATATGCCAGAAATTTGGGGGGCGTGTGGCTCCTTTGGCCCCCATGGCCATGCCTGCGAATGCCAGGTATGCTGACGTAGCGAGTACAAACAATCTATCAAAGTTCACATAAAATGCCCAGTTGTCATGGCAAACAGAACAAAACAAATCTACCAACGTTTTCTAGTTCAGCACTTTTCCAACATGATCATCAGGGTGGTTAACGGTTTAAGCCAGTGGTTCCCAAACTGGGGATAAATTACCCCCAGGGGTAACATGCAATTCTTCAGGGGGTAATGCGGAACCAAAACCACAATGTTGTTCTATATTGTGAGCGATCACTGCGAAATATTAAGGGCAATAAGACATAATCGCTTATTACCCTCTTTACACTGCACTGTTATCGGATTCGCGTTGGCTTGGGAATCCCATAAATCGCTCAAGCACGACCGTGAGTGTCTCACCGAGCTGCTTGAGCGCGCATGTTTTCAAGCATACCCGATTCAGCGAATACAACTAGGAGAGGTACGTAGGGAATCCGATGATAACGGATTCGAGCGGAAAAGAGGTTGGGTGGTTTGTATTAAGTCTTGTGCAACCTTTTCTGTACTTGTTTGATGCTAAAACTATTACCGTGGAACAGATTAGCCTATTCAAGCTAATCTGTAACAAAAATGACGGATTAATTTATTTAATAGTTCTGCCTATAGGCTAACTACACCTAGTTAGGGAAACAATCAGCAAAATTGAATCGGTTGAACAAACTGGAAGATTATTCGGTAGGTTACAAGACATCAGATATTGGGCTGAAGGACTATTACCCTAATACTGATTTAATAGGTTTTCATTACACCTTGGTATATTAAAGTGATTCAACCTCTGTGCAAAATATGTTGCTTAATATTGGAAGTGGATGACTTCAGTACAGGCTACACATTGAACTTTGTCTCCCAGTTATGTGGCTATGATTTCCTCAGTTGATAATGGAAGACATGGAGTAGCACAAAATGTGGCATAAAAGTTTGTGGAATAGGTTACAGTTGCAATTTGGTGAATTGCAGTAGCCTACCTACTGCTCATAGATTACTACCTACAAAGTGCTGTGAATCCTCGTATTTGACACTCTGTTTTGTTGTAGTGCAGAGAACAGACTGGTTAATGATCGTGACTGAAATCAACAAAGTGGCTTTGCAATGTAAAAACTAACTCTCATTTCCTGCCTTGTAGAAGCTGTTCAAATTCTGTCAAAGTCACTTGAAGACTGCAATTACGTTGCGACGTGGTTTTCATGACCTCATCGCCCAGCAGTTCTCTACGATTTTCTCTGCTTGCTTTTAGTTTTCGGACTTTACTAAATAAAATCACATCTCGGCGATTGCAACAACACCTACAAAAAGCACCTTTGTGTAGTGGAATCATGCTTCAACTTTTCATTTTCACCTATTCCGCAGCTTCCGCAATACCACAGACCAAACCCACGAAGCAAATCTCTGCGTCCTTGCAGTGTAAAAACGTCCCAATATCGAGTTCGCAAGTGCGTTCACGAAGGTGAGCCAAGTGCGACGAATCACTCACGCGTCAATCCGATAACAGTGCAGTGTAAAGTGGGTAAATGATGATTTGGGTCACGGCTCGAGCTAGTTTGAGAACCACTGGTTTATACATTGAGATCATATGTAACAGAAGAAAACAATAAACATTTGCAGAGGCTGCCAGGCGTTTGATGGTCTTCACACAATTTCAATGCAACGATTGGTCGCATAAGCGTCCCCCCCAAGTATCCATTCACTGGCGGATATTATTTGTGCATTAAGTTCAACCGATTTATCTCATCACGACACTCCATCACGGCAGTTCCTTGCTGACAAACGATCGCCAAAGCCAAAAATAAACACTCGTAAGAAAATGCCAGCTTTCTGTACTTCATACTTCTTAGTAGCCGTCAAGTACGTGGTTAAACATTTCAGGTCGCCACACGGCCCGCAATCAGTTTTTACTCAACCAAGATTGGGATCATGCTCTGAAGGCTGCTTGCTTAGGTCGCTCAGCACATCCACCGTAGAACCCAAGTGATTGTAATACTAGCTAACTCCGCAATCGCTGAACCTTTCGGAGCAAAGTCTTCAAAATTTTTAATAGTTCGTGAACAGCAACATTGCCAAAAAACATTTTACCACCAGAAAGATTCGCTCCGCCTTCCTGTTTGATAAAAAACGAAAGCAGCGGACTCACCTTCCTTTGTATGCATTTGGACAGGCTCCTTCAGACCATTTTTAACCTGGCTTTTCTTGCCCATTTCCGCGTTGACGTAATCGATGACGTCATCCACCGTGTCTTCGGAATCAACCACTGCGCAAATAAAATGTCAATGCGACGAGTTGCAACACTTCTTAAATATAAACTCCAAGTGTCGAAAGATCTGTGAAGATCTTGAACACAAGCAGGGGCGGACCGAGGGGTACAATACCCCGGGCGTCAAGCGAAATTTGTGACCTATTATTGTTTGTCAGTTATTTTGCTTCTCAGAGCAAAGGAATAAAGTTTGGCGTTTACTTTTTGATGTGTGTTGTGTAAACTATAACTTTTGATTAGATGTCAGATACCCACAACAAGCTACAGTACGGGAAAAACTATAAGAACTGGACTTAGTCTTAGACCTCTATTGGACTTAGTCTTAGACCTCAGTTATTTTTCTGTTTCTAACCCTACCCTAACCCCAACGCGAAACACTTAACCTAAACACCTAATCATCAGTTTTCTCAGCCTATTTGATATGTGGAATATTACTCTGTGCATGCGCACATGGTGTGAAGTCAGGAATGTCGTTTGACACCGGGCGCCGAAAAGTTCCAACAATGTCGCAAGTACCTTCTTCAATATATCACATTTGCTTCCTCAAGATATAAGGTTCGAACATGGGGGCGCCAAATTTGTTTCTTGCCCCGGACACCATCTAACCTCGTTACACCCCTGTACACGAGGCATATTAAGTTTAATCGTGTCAGTCAAGACCTAGACATGGCTGCACATGACAGCTGCTGAAACTACCTGTTGGCTTCTGGACCATGTTCCTGACGTAGTTGGCCCGCGGTTGCCTGGAAACCTCTTTTGTCCCCTGAGACGCGTCCGACTTTGGCACAAAAGCGGTCGAATCATCTCCGTTGAAAAGGTCAGGCATCTATGATCGAAGTCAAAATAAGATGCGCGAACGACGTGAAAACGACTTGAAACTTTTCGCAGACCTCTCGCAGTCGCAACTCCATTGACAGAAACTAGGCCTTGAAGCTACAGGTAGTCACGGAACCAGAGTCGACTACGACAGGATTCTGCGGGTTTTTTTGTACCTGGATGCGGGTTCAAAAATTTGCGAGACAACGGACTCGGATTCACTTGTCATTTTAGGCTGTGTCAGGAGTCTGCGTGGCCTTTATGTATATATCATTGCTCAAGTCCAAACATTGCTTAATTTCAGTTGCATTGATGGTTGCCGGAGTTAGAACAGGAGTCGAATTCTCAAATTTGAAAAAATTTCGAACCCGGATCTGGATTCAAAAAGTTTGGAACAGGAGCAAGTTTGAAAATGGGACTCCGGCCACCTCTGCTTCAAGCACTGGATAGCTGGGTGGTCCAACTACATGGCGACGAAACCATCTTTTATTTCAAACTGCTTCCACACCAAACAAGCTAAAGTTTGACGCAGGTCCTGTAGTTTGCAGTGGTGTAGAAGTAGCTTTAAACCAGGCGACTCTATAAAAACTATAGACTTGCTTTGATAGCTGTCAAATTTTATCTGAAGGAGAACTATAGAAATACTGAAGGGTGGAATAAAGGTAAGCTACAAAAATTGCAAACTGACCTTAAAACGCAGAGTGATTTTCCAGAACATTTAACAATGGGGAAGTGAGCCCAGAAAATTGCAAAAAAACGTAATATGGGGGCGTGGCTTACCTCTGTTGCAGAAAAATGTAAGAACGCCGCTTTTCTTTCACTGTCTCGGACTGGTCGATCATCTGTCGAATGAATGCAAAGGTATCATATATAAACAATTCACTGCTGTCATCATTTACAACCGGAATAGCTGAGTGGCTGCGATCAGACAGAGGAGGATGCTTCAGCAAGGCATCATTTCTTATCACACGGCAGCCTCTCAACCAAATTTTCACCAAGGTATAAACTTTTCGAATATAAACAAATTTGAAAATTTAAATCTGAAAGTTTTTACTGAACAAACCCAGCTCAATCCTTGCAATAACATAACGCAAGGATATTAGGGAAAGCAAATGACCTGAAAAACGAAACAAAAACGTTGAAAGGCACTTGATTTTACATCTTTCACAGACTTGACAACAATGCTAATTTCCCACTGTTCGCTCACCAAGTCTACGCAGTAACGGAAGCATGTGGGCGATGAAAAGACGGTAATCTGGTTCGTTCGCTGTTACTGGATTCAAGCGCAGGTCAACATCGCGCAGATTCGGGTTCTTTCTCAGCCGAAAGATTTCTTTAAGGTCTTGAATCTTGTTGTAGTAGAGGTTTAATTGCTCCAGAAGGCTTAAGTGTTCCAGGCCCTGGAGGCGAACAGAAGCTGTGCTTAGTTGATTTGCAAGTATCGCAGTCACAGTAGAAACCAACTGCTCGCAAACTCCACCTTCAACGTCACCAGACTGTTCTTGGAAAGATCGAGTTGCTGCAGTCGGGTGAAATTCAAAAGCGAAAATCCCAGGCTGGATATTTTCTCGTGGTAAGTTCCCGGCAACGCAAGAGATTTCACGTCGTCTGAAACGTAGGTTATATAGGAAAAATATCACTATACACATTTCTTTCAGCAGTGTTTTCACTTGCATTGTTGAGTTAACAAAAAAACAAAAAAAGTACAATTAGCATTACAGTCAAGATGTGCAAAGACAAAACCCTGACAATATTATATCACAATCATTTTTTTCAGCACCAAGACCACTTTCAATAAAACTACATATATATATTAGGCTGCATATGTTTGGTGAGAAACTGGTTATTTGATCTATACAACAATTTCTTCAGATGCCATAATTGCTTTAGAAGTATTCAGGGGTTGGTAGAAGTTGCAACGAATAATTGAAGCAATCTTGTAAACATCTCAGAAACTTCCAACATCAAAAATGTCTTTGTTTTGGGTTGCTAATCTGAAAAAGTCATCACACTAAAGGTTCCACCAATCACAAATTATAGCATTATCCTTTGGATACAATAATCCTCATAGTCAAATTTTTTGTCTTTAATTTTAAGTTATTTGTTGTGTCCTATTTGAATGTTAACTGCTGACACACACAAAACAACACTGCCACTGTTGCCACTGCAAGAACTTCAGAATGTATAAAAAAAACAATTAGAAATCCAAAAATAATTACGGGAATGCACAAATGATTGGGATTAAGTAAGGAGTAGTCAACAAACTCAAATTCAAAATGTTACCTTCTCAGGGATTCCATCAGGTAAACTGTATGCATTATCTCAAAAATTTTAACTAGGTGGTCTATACAAATGCAAATTAAGTTTATGGAAAAATTTTTTCACAAACTACAAGCTCTTACCAACAATTAACATTACAATATGCAGAGTTCATGCCAAAAAAAAAATATTACTACTTTTGTTTCTTTTTGTCAAAAGTTATAAATTTTTGTGCCTAAGTTCATCAGCCCCCTTTTCAATGATACAGTACTTAAAAAGCAGCTTAAGTTTTGCATTAAGTAATGACGCTTACACCCATAATAACCTGCACATATATACAAAATCACAACTTTTGGAGTTTAAGCGTTGAGTTTAATCTGTGCTGCCACAATACATTAACAAATAAATTGAAAATGTGTTTTGCTATCATTTCCTCAAAAAAGTACACAAAGCTGCTGGCAGTTAAACCTGTAAAACAAAAATGTAATATACAAGATAGAAAGTATCTTGACACATGAAACAAAATCAAAGTGCGTTGTTAACTTCATATGTTTTTGAATGGCCAATTTTAGTAAAAAACATTACAATTTAAAGTGAAAAAACAAGGAAGTTGAACCAAAAATGCATTCTACTGAAATGGATAAGATTTCATAACAGACTTAAAAAGTAACTAAAACCACACCCAAAACAAAAACACCATAATCATATTGGCTTAGCACTGAATTATTGAATGAAACTGGCTTTTTCACTGCCGACATTGCAGTCATTTGTCTCATCATAGTATTACAACTTGCTGTAAGAGTATTAACTAGCCTACCTTTTCAGGCATTATGACTAAACGACTTAATTTTTTAGCCATTAACTCATTGGCATCCGCTAGGATTCGGGGATTTTCGGAAAAAAACGCCTAAAAGCACGTGGCTTTGCACGGGAATTTCTCCGGTCCGGTATGCTCTACAGACCCAGTAAAAGTCTCAAAAGACGCAGCAAGTCTTCTAGTCTGCACTCGAAAAAAATTTTTTGCTTGGGGGGTGCGGGTTTTTTGTGAGTGACGTCATAAGTGGAGGACTTTTAGGCCACCTTGGC
>Ga0210059_1014499_pt1 | contig 11637 bp, 7 predicted proteins | sample Ectturendosymbi2_FD_188042 | JGI IMG/M metagenome (GOLD analysis project Ga0210059, IMG submission 188042) | Ecteinascidia turbinata endosymbiont from Florida, USA - Sample 2 (SPAdes) (version 2) | ecosystem: Host-associated > Tunicates > Ascidians > Unclassified | place: Key West, Florida... | reverse complement strand
ATGGCACTGGAGCTTTCTTTACTTCAACAGTGGATTTTGGGCTATCTACTTAAGAATATGTTTATTTTTTGTAAATAATTTAAATACAATGAGTCAAGAACCAAGTGACTTAGGCCAAAAACCTTGAATGGCAGTCAAAAGCGGTCTATTCAAAACTAAGGCAAAAATAGCTGAAGCCGAGAAAGAACATGCGTGCAATTTTGTTGTAAAATGTGGGAGGGACAGCTTGGTGTGAAACCAATATAGTCATCGGGTAGATGCAGAGCTGACGTTTTATACATACAGATTCCAAATCTTATTTCTAGAGGTGTTTTGAGAGCAACACTAATCACGCTTTGCCCTTGCAGATGATTTACATATTGATATACTTAAATTTGTTGCTGGACATGGTATTGTAGTTTAGCCTGCTTCCATTACTGTATTTAGATACAAGAAGCACAGCAATATAGTAGAAAATTCATCAGAGCCGTCAGTTAGAGTGCACAAAATACTGAATCGCATTGGTCGCACGTGCATATCTCTCTGACAGTAGAACACTTCAGCTTTTATGCAATTTAAAAGAAGTATGGGTTACAGCGCGATTTGATGTTTTGTTCAAGCCCCTTAAGGTTACAAAGACGATAAATACTTTTCTGGCACATTTCCATTTTTCGAAACAGCTACAAACATTTTCAATGATACAAGGCATTATGCATGCAACCCAATCCCTACCAAAATCTCCACTGGTATCCTCTTACCAACACCAAAAACATTTGGCCTAAAATTAGCACAGTCTACTTCGCAAAATTATTTCAATCTACATTTACTGATGGCGGGCGGAGGATGTACCCTTTCAATCTCCCCTTGTTGGCCCCTGCCAACATCCCCACAGACAGTTGTAAAAAAGCCTCATTTTTAAGCCTAAACCCGGCCAGAGCCAGAAATCACAAGCCCGAACACGGATCGATCTCGACATTTATTTTTGAAGCCCGATTTAGACCCAAAAGCCAAATTGAGTTAAGCTATGCGCAACTGCGGAGTAACAAAAAACGTTATGTTCGGTTATAGCTGCAGGAGCACGGTTTATCACACCCAAAATTGCAACCACCTTAACCAAAACATTGGCATAATCTGACACAAACGTAGCGTATTAGTGGAAGATAATACTGCGCAATATAATGTTTCTCAAGAAAAAAAAAACTATCCACGATGGCGCTATAGGCATGACAAGCCGGCATGAAGGCTTGTGAAAACAAGCCACGAATCGCGTGAGTGGTTGGTCTCTTTGAGGCAAAGCCATCGTGTCCTAATTTCGTCACGGCTGTGACCTTCTCAAAAAGAGTGTGAGACTCATCCAAGTAGACAAGAAAAGAACGCAGCTGTGTTTGCAAACCAAATTAGGTGAAAAAAATCACAATCACGTCTCTCAAAGAAGTTACCGCAGTGAGTACAACAAATCTACTTCACGAAAGAAAAAAATCCTTACTCATAATGCTATACTGTAAAAAAGTTGTGTGTGCAGGCCAGAAATATTTTAGCAAACTTAATCCCGAGCCCGGCTTGATCCGAAAAGCCCGGCCTGACTTACAACTCTGCACCACGTCAAAAGTTTCTTTCTAAGAGTTCTACTTTACTTGCATAACGACATGAAAATATATTTAAGATTAAATCAAAATGCACAACGGTGAATTTGCAAAAAAGTACCAAATATCACCTTTAACACGAAAAGAATCTCCAACAAAACTAGGTGTGATATATCCGTAAAGCAAATTTTTCGCACGTGGATGAAAACGTTGCTGCATTGTGGGTTTGGGTAAACTCAAGTAAATCAGATGGCGTAAGAACCAGCACAAGCACAAAGTGTACGACCCACGGAAAAAATATCTTCTTTATTTGTTGGTCACCATTGTCGCGACATTACAAGAATAGTGGATAAACGTATATTTCATCCTTATTTCCGAGACAAGTCGCTACGCTTTGAGCTGTAGGTCAATATACAGCTAGGTAAATACTGGAGGCTACTTCTCCAACGTTTTGAGTGAAACCCTCTTCATTAATACTGCAGATGAAGACATTCTTTTGCAAAACTGCCCATTCCAAAACTAAGTCTCTGCAATGGTTCTGCTTTTTTGTCTTCGGAAAAAGCTTCACAGAGATTTGCCTGAAAATCCGACTTTCTAACATTTACACCAGCATCATTAAATTATACGATGTCTGTTTCTAAATACGTCACAACCAACGTAAAGCAAAGCCCGTTAAATTTCTGCACTGAACAAATCATGGCTGTACTGTGGTCTCTCACATGTGCAGCTGCAATACTCCCACTCTTACAAGAAAATAACCTTTCTAACAGTATACCACACAAGTCAAAATGTCGGAAAAGAGCCGTTAATTATCTTTCGCGGTCTCTAGAAACTTGAAAGGTGCTTAAAATCATTTCATCAAAACGAAAATGTATAAAATATCGTAATCAGTGATACCACACCAGATTGTGTTTAAACATGAACTTGGATATGCGTAACATCTAACATAAAAAGCTCTTCACACAATACGTGGCAAACGTCGCTTTTATTTTGGAAACCTCTCCAAATACAAAGCATAAAGAGAAAAAAGTATTGGGACAAGCCATATTCTATCCCCCTGTCTGAAAAAGTGGGGGGACACATCCCCCGTGTCCCCACCAATTTGTGCCCACGAGAAAGAGGATATTGCATTGGACAAGTAGTTTAACAGAACTACCTCAGAATATGAAGAAAAAGCTTCAGAAGAGCCACACCACAATGAAAATTTCGACAACACAAGCAGCAAGACTGATGATGTTATGCTTGATAGCCAAAGGGGGAACTTATGTACATAAAGTGAGGTAAGTCATTCGAAAGTGTTGAGTCTGACAAAAAAAGAAGTCCGTCGGTTGGTGCATCTTATGAGTCTTACGAGCACGAAAATTCGAAATTTTCCGGAACCAATGGATGGACAAACGATCCTTCCACTTGGCCAAATGTCATGAATCGGAATGTTAGGGCTATTCAGTCCAAATAGGACCATCCACTATCACAACAGAATTTTCGCCAGAAACGAGAGAGATAAGAAGGTTTCAGTTTCACTGCAAGAGTACTGCCAAATGGTGGAACGGTACGTCAACCATGTTCCGGCGTCACCCTTTCGGGCCTAGCTTTTTCACATCACTGCCCTATGTCATTATGACTAGATGCCTCCCTAAAAGATTTTTGCTCGCACAACTCAGTGGGGCCATGCAAAAACACTTCCGATCGGGATTTGCGCTTGCTAAAACCGGCCCTGTCCATATTTGTATATTTACAATAAAACAGTGTTGTGAGTTTGCATTCCATTCATCGAAACAATCTCGTGAAATCAATTATCTAACAATTAGCGGTTATTATTCTGTTAACCGGTTAGCCAAAATACAAATATCCGGATAGACAGCGAAAATTATCCGAACCAGGCGCGCAACTAGGGGAGATAATTTGGGCATTTGCCTCCCCGAAATTTTCAAAACATTGCACAGCAATTTTGACATTTGCAGAAACTTTCAAAGAATAAAGATGAAATTTTATATTCTAATCATTTTTGAGAAGTCTCATTGGAATTTTTCTTTGTCCATTGGTAAATTATCTCCTTACGAGATTTATCTTGAGACAGGTTAGCTGATCGAAAATTTCGTAAATGGTTGGTATTCAACCACAAATATGCTGGAAGTGTCAAAACTTGGTATATAGTTCGAAATATTCATATTTCTAAGTCATTTTTGTCTATTTGTCCGTGTACTATTTTTTCTTAGACATACCGCAATGTGTCCTCATGAAACTTTATAACAATAGGGCAGTGTTTTTCAACCGTGGTTCTGCGGAACCTTTGGGATCCAGGGGTTCCACCGAAGCAGAACGAAATTGCCTCGGACGAAATTCGCAACCACAATTCTATGTGGTTGTGGCAACACAGACATTTGGATCATTGTATTGGGGTCCATGAGCAACGTAAACATTTGGGGAAGGTTCCGCTGCAGCAAAATGGTTCAAAAACACTGCATTAGGCTACTGTTGAACCGTGCAAATTGCTGAAACATTCAAACTAATTAGAGATATCTTGAGATAAAAGTTAGTGCCACGTCAAACTGCTTGTTCTTCTATGACCTTTTGATTATTTTTGATAAGGGCAAAGCGGATCACCATTATTAACGTAGTACATTACTTTAAAAAATATTGTTTAACTGCATTTCGGTTAGAAACCTGATCGTTTTTAACTAAGAATAGAGTGAGTACTATTTCACGTTTTAGTGTCTTTCTGGGTTGATCCCAGTACCACGGCTTGGGAAAAGGGTTTAGTAAAGTGTTATATGAGTGTTTGTCAAGTCAGGGCCGACCCTAGTAGATGCGGGAACCAATGCAAGACCTGGGCGCGGGGCCTATTGCAAGACCTAGGCGTGGGGCCCCTCTGAGCAGTGATTTTATGGTGTCATCGCGTTTAGTCAACCGTGTTACGATCGTGGTAGAGCGCAGATATACAGTGCAGCACTAACCCGAGAACTGGGCACGTTTGCTAACGTTTGAGTTGAAATTTGCTAGTTCTGGCTAGAACGTTCTTTGTTAACAATGAAATTTTTATGTCGTTTCTACTGAATTTTCAAGCACAAGGTGTATCTGGCAAAAATGGACAATCCACCCAAACACCAGAGCCCCAGAGGCGCGGGGCTCAATGCAGCTGCATCGGTTTCATCGGCTTAAGGCCGGCCCTGAGTCAAGTGTTGAACGCATCTACCTACTAGACCACTTTGGCTCAAATTACGCTTTACAAGACCCTAACTTTTGCAACCAGTGCAAGCCCTGAGAGCTCATAGACTTAAACGTGCTTGTAAAAACTTTCACATAATTCATGGATGTCAGAAAAAGCCGTTGTGCCCCAAAACACCTGATCCGTTATGTGCCAAAGACACAAGACACCTTACTCGTTTTTTCAGAAATGGTAGCATTTAACGATCCCCTCACACTTGACATAAACAGTCCTTCAAGTTTGGGATCTTCATTTGTGATAGAAATTCAAACACATGCCAGAAGAATAGAGCTAGAATGGATTTGCTTACAAGACGAAAATTAGGCAGGTTTACTACTGTAGTAGCCTATACATCTGTCACACTAAAGCCATGACTACACCAGTTGAGTACGGAACCAGGTGTTTTTGTTTGTATGAGGATATTGGTGTTTACTCTGTCCTGATCGTTCGGTCTGCAGCTTGATTGAAATTGAAAAGTTCTCATTTTCGGAAATGTTGCGAAGATAACTTTTTTCTGTGTGTCAGGCTTATGCGGAATCACATGGAAATATTGTCAACTGCAACAAACTGTTGGTATGACGTTTAACGCTAAGAGTACAAAATGCACAGTCACCCCATTTCTGACAAAAGGTGGTAAAAATCTAAAATCTGTTAACCACTACGAACATCTGGGAGCTGTAGTGAATACTGAGTTCTCAGGTGACAAAGACATTCAGAGACCACTGCGATAAAAATATTTTGCAGCAAACAAGTTGCGAGCCTCTTTTTCCCGATAATCAAATGCAGTTAAAAATGTGCTTTTCCGTTCCTTTTGTACGCCCATGTATGCATCCCAAATATGGTGGAGTTTCATAAAGTCATGGATGCAGAGATTGCGGGTGACCTATAATTTTGGATGCAGAGCTCTATGCAACCTGCACCGGAGAGTGAATATTAGTAGTCATGGCTCATCAGTGGGGCACGTTTTTGCAACTTTTGCAACTTTTTACAGCTTGCAATAGCTTCATAAATACTCAGAATTTATGTAGCATGATGTTTTAAGCTGGTTACAAGAATTTCATATTGCAACTTTTTTCTTTTCTACATTAAACGTTTATAAAGTTGCAGTAAAATTGTAGAAATGACCCGGCTAAATATCATTTCACAACTGTACGCCAAATTGTTAAATTACCAAGCAACTTTATGCAGTGTGGAGCAAAGGTTTAGCATGCTACGCAAACTGTTGGCAAAAAATCGCTAATTCTGGCCTGATAATGCCTGAAAACATTTAGCATTATTTCTAAATAAATCGCTTGGGTAAATAAATGCCATTTAAAGTGCTTGTGCACAAATGCAACTTTTACTGCGACTTTTGTTAAAAATAAATGCAAATTTCTCACGATTTTATTGCAGCAAAAACTTGCCCTACTCATCATGTCCATTGTAACATTCCTACATTTGAGGCATGATTACGAAAAAATATGTACTTGTTTCTCAAAAGATGCAGAAGGTCTAATAAAGCATGGTTACCTGCTTTGACGTAGTCAGATTTTTTATGTTCGTACTTATTCTTTGAACGCTACAACCGCATTTTACTTTGTGACTGAGTACTCAAACATTGCAGTGTTTATTCGTTTGAGGGTGTGCATGTCACATCGCATCCGTACTTTACCTGGCCTTGGCCAGTTTAGGGATTAGCGTGCCACTCTGCAGTGGTGTTGCACCAAGTGAACCAATGGTGTTAACCATTCAGAGACCAACCTTCCCAAAATGGGAACATGTTTTCAAATGCTCGTAACTATTTCACGGGTTAAAAATGTGCATCCAGTTTTCTTCAGAAATTTCTTCCAGATTGGTGCTATTAAAAATACGCCCACTTCATGAAATCCAAATTGTGGTTTTGTTTCTATGGCGATTCATATTCAGTCAAAACGTAGTTTTTCGGGTGGTCCAACTAATCTTTGTTTGTTAATTTTAAGATGGAAAAAATTTCAAGAAAATATGCTATGAAAATATTCTTTATAGTTCTATTTAATTGATCCAAGCGTTAGTTTACAATGTTGTGTCCATCTTTCTTCACAAAGAGTTTGAAAACGATGTTCCCAAAATGGGAACGTTGGTCCTTTTCAGTACAGAAATATCCATGTTTGACAACAGACGTTCAGTAATAGGAGGACGATATTGAAGTAACTTTTAATCTCATTCTTGTTTCACACTACAGAGTTGCTGAAATAACTCATTGTTGGACAGATGTGAAAAGAGTTTGTCACATGCACCAATCTACTTCATTACAGATATACAGTGACATTATTTCCCAAGATAGCCAGCATCACGGTAGAGCGCTACAGTCATGGGCAAAAAATAAGACCACTCGTAAATTTCAGCGAAATCAAACACAAACAGAAGTCCTTCAAACTTGCATTTTTTCTGAAATAGTGTTTTGCCTGAACATTTTTTATATTTAGTGTGTAAACCACGGCTTGTGTGCGTGGGGGGTGTTCACTGTGCTGGGGAAGGTTTCACTGGTGCAGCTGTGTAGCGGTCGTCGAATCTTTTGCCTCTTGGCCTCCGAACAGTCTTACTGCATCCACATGACAATCCAAGTTTAGCCTTCTCTAAACTGGCAAAAGTATTACCGTTGTTAGAAAAACTGAAGACCAACTGCCAACAGTTTGGTGTGTTTCACAAAAATCTAAGTATAGATGAATCCGTCTCGAGGCCTTCACAGCGCTAAACAGTTGATGAAAGTAAAACCAGTGAAATTTGGATATAAAATGTGGATGCTGCGAAGTGTTGTGGATGCTGTGAAGTGCGTGAAATCTACACTGAAATCTGTCTCACAAGATGTGTTTTCTGCCAAAGAAACACTAGGCCTTAATGTGACAAAATTAAAAAAAGACTTCATAGGAAAGGCAGTGCACTGTTCCACACACAGTGAGGTGAAGTCTTTTTAACTTTTCTCGAGTCGCTGGCATACGTGGCTGTTTCCTGCAATTGGTGTTTTGGCTTCGTCGTGTTATAAAAAGTGAACCAGCGTAGGCTACTTTAATTTATGTGCAACAGATGCAGGCCCGTGACCAGCTTTGGACACCAGGGGCTGCGAAGAGATTTCTGAGAGAGGTCAAAATTTTTGAACTATGTCCAATAATTTTGAACTATGCTCAACACATTTTTCCAGGGGCAGCAGAAATTTTGTAGTGGGGTTCCTGTTTACGGGCCTGAACATATGTTTGAAGAGCAATCTACCAAAAGGCAATTGAAACGCAAGTAAATGCTTGACTTACTAAACAAATACCAGCAATTTCTCAATAATTTTGACAGAGAAAAACGTAGTCAGTTTTATGTATTTTCAAGTAGCACTAGACCCTAACGTTCCTAAATTGGGAACATAATAAAACAAGCAAAGCAAAACTAAATTTGAAAAAAAAATCATTTATGCTTTTACAATGGTAAGTAGACAAACGTTTCAAAAAATCATGAAAAGATATTCACTGCGTCTTTGGACCGTCCCTAAAGACCCTTTCAGTCCCGCGTGCGCCACTTTTCTTGCAGAACTTTGTAATCCTATAACACACCAGGCGATAAAGCTGGAGAGCTGTTCAAACCCTCTACGGATTCAGCAAGTCTTGAAGTCAAATTCGAAAAAACAAATTTTTCGTTTGGGTTTGAGCTTTTCTGGAGGGAGCGTCACAAGTAGGGGTGATTTTGAGTTATTTTGGCCATCTTTGCCTGGCCCTGGGCGCCATCCCAATGGGCCATTTTTGGACGCAAAGTTTAGTTAAAAACTAGTCAAAATCCGCGTCTGTCGAGCCTTTGAATGACTTTCTAGCATATCGGGAGCGAAAATTAGGCTCATAAACCACAATTTGACCAAACTTTTGCTCCCTCAAAAGTCACTCTTGGGGGCATTTCACTGCAGGCAACAACTCACAGTCAGATTGAGTTAGAGAGCTGTTTAAACCCTCTAAAAACTCGTGAAGGTATGTAGTTTGCAATAAAAAAAAAACTTTTCAGTTTAGGATGTCTGTTTTCTTTTAATGCTTATATAATGATAGGATGTTTATGTTATTTTTTGCTGACGTCAGCATTTTTCCCGACTTCCCTTTAAGACCCGCAGGAGCCATTTACATGACACAAATTTTTTTTTAAGTTTAGCTGTTTTTTGGTTACTATTCGGGACTTTGAAGGGTCCGAACGGGTTTTTAGCGTTCCTGGTTCCAAGCTTAGGGCCAATAAACATTAAAAGTAATTTCTGAAATCGCCCAAAAGTATTGAGAAAAGCCCCTTTTCAATTAGCTGCCTTTTGGCCTAACTTTTGAACCAGAAACGCGAGAAAATAAATCAAGGGTTGTAAAAACGCGTATTCTGCCCTAGAATCCAAAAATACTGCTAGCCAAAATATTGGCGCGTGGGATCGGATGACGACGTCATATAATGAACCAAAAAACATGCCCCTGTCATGATCCCATTGGCCCAAATGCCCCCAACCAAATTAGACATTTTATTTTTTTTCTAAACTACACAACGCCACTAGCCATTACGGGGTTTGAACAGCTCTCTAGCTCAATCTGCTGCCGAGTTATGGCTGGCCAAAGTTTGCCCTGAAAGGGAAAATTATGCCTTTTCTGAAAAGTTTTGAATTAGGCCAAAAACTAGGTTTTTGACCCACACTTTTAGCTACAGATATGCTAGCAAATCAATCCAGGGCTCTATAGACGCGGATTTTGACCTAGTTTTCAACAAAACATTGAGTCAAGAGGGTGGGTCAATGGGTTGGGGACCAGGGCCGGACAAAGGGGGACAACATTTCCAAAAAATTCCTTAATTATGACGTCACCTCCAGAAATCCCCCCACCGAAAACGAAGAACGTTTTTTTATCAATTTTGACTACAAGACTTGCTGAATCCGTGGATGGTTGGGATAGCTCTCAAGCTCAATCGCCTGTCAAGTTATGGGATTGCAAAGCTCTGCAAGATTTGGGGATTTCGCGGGACTGAAAGGGTTAAGAATGCGTCTGTAAATCCGAGGTTCGATCTCCATCGCGGTTATAAAACATTCTGTTGAGTAAGTTTCTGTAGCCCAGTGTCAAGCGAAATTTCTGACCTATTATTTTTTGCAAGATATTTTGCTTTCTCAGAGTAAAGGAATAAACCCATAACAAGCTACACTACGGGAATAAGTAAAACTAGTGAAAAATATACTTAAAAGTACTACTGTTTCTGTATGCTTTCGAGGAATCAGTCGACTGCCATCTGCTTTCGTCTTCGTGAAAAACATTGAACTTAATCATAGAATTCAATTGTTTTTCTGATTTTTTTTTCTAAATGTAACGTAAACCCTAACCCGACACACTTACCTAAACACCACACCCTAAGCCCTAATAATAAGTTTTCTCAGCGTATTTTATATGTATAATATTGCTATTTGCATGCGCATATGACGTGAGTCAGACATTTCACTTGACACTGTGATTCAGCCTCCAACCCTGTTGTAAAACGTTCTGTTTTTATTGACCAGCGTTGTAGAGAATGCGTGTGTATGTATACTATGGACTTCGTGTCTGCGGGCAAAAATGCATTATTATTATACGTAACCGTTTGCGAAAAAGTTGTACCAGGGTTGGATAAATGCGATGACGTCATCGAAATAAATTTCATGAAAATTGCCCCCCCCTAAATGCAGGGCTGGTTGCCCCCCTGATCCGAACTCACCCTAATTGTGATAGTTGCTTCGAGGAGATTAATCATTAAGGTATGCCAATCTTCAACTCACACTTTGCCTGAACTTTACGTAAACTGAATCGACAAAATCGAATAAGAACAAAGCATCTCGCCCCTCACCGAGTTAACAATCCCAACAGATTTGTTGTTAAAAACTAAATGTTTTTTTATAATCAAAGATATTTCAATTATTTTTGCATAAATTCACTGCAATAGCACTTTCGTAAATATCGTATATTTCAGCCACGGCTTATAATGTTATTTTTTCATCATTTCGTGCGGCTCATGATCAAGGGCTGCTTGCAATCACAGCAGGCTTACATTTTATATCTATTTACCTTATCGAAAAGTGTATATGCACTCCATCATTGTTTAGCTACATTTTTTTCGACAAAACTCTGTTTTTGTCTTCCATTCTCTTCAGCATCACGTGCACATCGGACACAGGGTTGATTAGGATCAAGAGAAGGCAGTTCTAATGGTGTAAACATCCTTAATTGCCAGGGTTGCCAATTAGACGTGAAACTTTCTAGTACGTGAAAGTATCTCAGAGATTTAGATCAGTTATGTTCAAGTGCGGCTTTAATGGGGTCTTACAATCGATTAAATACGGTATCTTTTTAATTTCTCACCATCACTATGACTTTGGCAATCAAGCGCCTATTTTCATTTTCAGTAAAACCCTTCTTTGTTAATGCAGTTCCTGCATCACTCTGGGTGACAAGAATTTTTATGATCTTTTCTTTGGGAACCACTTTAGCAGGCACGGCATATGCTTTTTATGGAGCAATAAAGGAAGAAGCTTCAAAAACCAGTTCAATAGTTGGAGGGAATTTCATCGGTGCAGGTAATTTTCACTTCTTATTTTCAACATGTAATTGAACTAAAACTATAAATGTAACGATTTGAAATTACTGCGATACGAGCGTTTTTCTTCTTTTATTTTGACTCTGCTTATTGGTGAAACCTACCTTTGAAATTTCTTAATTACTGGTTCTCTTTTCAGGCCTATAATTGTTACTATGGAATAAATTGCAAAAAGTCATTGCCAGGAGTTTGTTTTTATGATCAAAAACCTAGAAAAGAGGTACAAAAACGCTAAAAAGGTACAAAAACACTCTTTTCGCAATACAAAGTTTAATTGGATAGAAATTCGATAAAAATTGTTTT
>Ga0210059_1014498_pt1 | contig 11637 bp, 5 predicted proteins | sample Ectturendosymbi2_FD_188042 | JGI IMG/M metagenome (GOLD analysis project Ga0210059, IMG submission 188042) | Ecteinascidia turbinata endosymbiont from Florida, USA - Sample 2 (SPAdes) (version 2) | ecosystem: Host-associated > Tunicates > Ascidians > Unclassified | place: Key West, Florida... | reverse complement strand
TCAAAAGTTGTGATGTAAGTTAGTAAAAATATTTGACTAATTAGATAATTAATTAATTTGTTTATTTTAGATCATAACTTTTGAACCAGAAACGCTAGGAAGTCGATCAAAGGCTCAAAAGACTCGGACTCGAGCCTAGTTTCCAATGAAAACTTTAGCGAAACACTTTGGCCTAGCGGTTGGGCCCTAGGCCAGGCAACATGAGCCAAAATGACCCTAAAACGACTTCACTTATGACGTCAGTCACAAAAAATCCGCACTCCCCAACCAAAAAAATTTTTTTCGAGTGCGATCTACTAGACTGGCCGATCCATTTGAGCCTTTAAACAGCTCTCTAGCGCAATCGGCGGAGGGGCTAGGGCATTGGTAAGGCAACCGAAAACTGCTGTTTTATAGGCCAAAATCGAAGTACAAATATATCGTAGACCGGTTCTCAAAGTGTTAAAAAAAAATTTGGTCTATGACCATAAAAAAACAGATGTGATATTTCCAAAAATCTTTTTATGCAAAATACACAATATTGCAGTTTTTTAGAGTGTTAGTCTCAATTCAAGAGAAAATAAAATAAAACTGACTGTCAAATAGTTTCAAACAACAAGATTAGTAATAAAATAACAGACCATAAGTTTTGATAATTCAGGCTGGCTTCAGTGTTTCATTCAGTTTTAAACCACAGGCCCTGTAAAGGTTTGTTTTAAACAGAAATGACAATGCTATAATGAAACCAAAGTAAGAGCTCCTACAATATTGTAAGAACTACATTGACATACATTTATATTCACAAACTTTCAGCACCATCATATATATAATACGCTGATCACCTGTTTTGTCACCACTTTGAAATAACAAAAATTGTTCATCAATATCCTAATATAAACAAAAGCATAACACATGCAGTACAAAAAGAGAAATGAAATAACATTGTTGGAAATAAAATAAAAGAACAATAGTAAAACAAGGGGGCAAAGACAGATGAGAATGTAAAAACAGCAGGCAATGTCAGCAAAAGTTAAAAGAGCACATGGACACCTAGGACACCACATATTTTAGGATACGAGTGGCATTGCCTTGGCCCATAGCCAATGACAAGTATTGGTGCAGCCAGTGCCACTCTCGGGGATCACCAGTGTGATCAACAAATTCTTGGCAACGGTGCCAACGAAGGGGGTAGTTTTCATTCATGCCATAAACACCAAACGTTTTGGGTGACCACTGTTTGTAAAATGTAATTGAGGGTCAGTTCTTGATATTTGTTGATTTTTGCTATTTCAACTCATTCATCTGCACAACCAGGCTGGTTAACACCATCCTTGTAGTGGCTCGGGGTTAAAGTGTCCACAACCATTGCATCCCAGACCAGACAGGGGAGCTTATCCCAAGGTCAAACCATCTATCCATCAGGCCATCTGCTATAAGTGGCAAGGCTCAAGGTTGGAAGGGATGTTGATGACGTTTAGGGGTCTATGATTGATGTTGTTGATGTCAGAATGCCATGAGCTTAGGCAACAACCAGAATTCATTCTGAAGGAGAGGCCATGAAATTCCTCATCAGTGTTCCCTCTAAAGTGTGCAACTGCGCAGTACCACCAGATCACTTGCACAGTGAAATTTCATTCTCATGCAACTTTTAACATTCTGAACTTAATATCATATATCTATATACATGTATCACATAGGCCTTTTATCACTTAAAATGCTTCACTAATCATGCATCTACATGGTTGTGCAATTGCAAGCGCACTAAAACAAACATTTGCTCAGTGTAAATTTTTCTTAAAGGGAACATTGTTCCCAATCATCCGTATCTTTGCCACAATGGCATTTAGCATCAGTGAAAATTTTGGCTCCAACTCAGAAGGCTACAGCCTGTTTTTTTTTCAGTGAGGATTTTGTTGATTATTTGTTTGAAATAGCTTAAGAACTCTGCCAAAACTCAACATAACAGTATTCACTAGCCTACCTTTTCAAACATCATGACCGAATTAAACTTAGTTTCTTTTTAGTCATTTAAAAAATTTTAGTCGGTGACCAAAAATGACCGAAAAAAATCCCAGGGCTACAGCAAGATGAAGTTCATTTGGGTCAAACAGGTTACCAACACAAGAGACCAGAAATGCCTCAGACGGCAGTGTGCTTTGCAAAGAAGCTTTCAGTCTTCCAGCGAGCCAAATATCGTTCTTACAGAACAGGAGATCCACTGAATTGGTGCAAGCGATGTCATCCCAAGCGGAGTGAAGATATTTGTGTTGGGGCTGGTCTCGATTCCTCGGATATTGAAATCACTCAATTATTGATGATTCACCAAATCTGAGATTTATTTGGGCTGGTTGGAGAAGGTGGAGCACCAGGAGGCTATCATGGCATTGCTTACTTCCCCTTTACAGAAAAACCCGCTATGTGAGGGAAGCAAACATAGCACGGAGTTAGTACAAACAATGAACATGTGAAGAAAACAGGTAGGCAGATTAGCCAGCAACCACTCGCCTATGCCAAAGGAGACACTACAGATCTTTTCCAAGTTAGCTTTCACAACCGCATCAAAATTCTTCCAGAAGAACAATTTGCTTGAAACAAGGGAAACTGTGCTGTAAATAAACAAGTTTAGGGATTGAGTGACAGTTCTTGAGAATAAAGAATGCTTGACAAGGCTTAATAAGTTCCAAGTGCTATACATTAATACAAAGGCAAGTGACGGGCAATGATACTGGTCAGTACACTAAAAGCAACTAGAAAAAGAACAGATAAAATTTGATCAAACTTGCACACAGGCCATTGTGACGTCTTTGAGCTCCTCTATTTTTGAATTCAGCAGGGGACCAATGGCATCTGAGTGTAGGGGTGAACCAAGGAATTGCCAGTCATAATGTCTGGGGGCTACAATTAAGGGAAATAGCTAAATGTTGACCTATATTCTTTGGCCTGAGACTAGGAGCTCACATTTCTTAAAGTTGGTAGATAAGCCAAGGGATGATAAGCCTTGGACAATCTGTTTTCCAGCTGTTAAAGTTATGTTTGTGTCTCCGCTAATGTTACCATTACCAAGATACCAAATGGAAAGGTTGATGTACATTGTGCAACTGGGAGATGACAGTGTGGATACTAAGAGCAAAAAAGGCAAAGCCCAAAAGATTACCTTGTTGGGCACTTATCCATGGAAAATTCAATTTGATATTTACCATGGAAGAGCGTTGTGTCTTCCAAATAGCAATTCCACAAATAAAGTAGCATGAGTTTTGGGTATGTGAGTTTGTACAGAGTTCAAGACGATGTCACCGTTAATACTGTTGAAAACACTTGGTACATTAAGTGTTATTAAGATTTTTGATGAGCCAGTGAGATTTCTGGTTGAAATAGCAGATTTTGTGTTCAGCTGCTTCACATCATTCCTTGTGAAGTACCCACACCAACCTGAATGGGAAAAAACAGCTTAGAAAGTCTGAAGAGTAAGGTTTGAGAATAACTTTTGCAGTCAAACGTCTGTAGATATAACCAACTGCAATGGGTCTCAAGTTACCATTTGGTTTCTTTAGGCCATGAAGTTGGGCACCATATAAAAATGGCTGAAGTTAATAGGGGAGGCATCTGTTGGCTCAAAAATTGATGAGTTTAGTGAAAGTTTTTAAGAGATTAGATCCCGCAATGCTAACTGAAGCAGGGATTCAGTCCTGCAAGCGTTGGGCTCTTGAGGCCATCAGGCCTGGATCCTGAGTCAGGGGAAATGACAAGATGGCAGCTCTGACTTTACATGCCAAGCATTAAAAGTGCAGGTTGTAGTTTGGGTGGATAGAAGTAAGGTGAAAGTTACTTGGGTTAAAGCAGGTTTTTTTCAGGAAGTGACTACGGATACACCTGGCCTGACACAATCAAATAGAACGGTCAGTTTGTCATTCAAACAACGTGGGTCTCGTGGTGTAGCGGTTATGCATTACCGCCGCTATGCCATTGGCATTGGTTTTCAGTTCGACTCTCACCTTGCCGACTTCCTTTTTTTTACTTTTTTTCAGGTTTACGTGTTACCTTTACAGGTTAGGGCAAGGATTAGGGTTAGGTTACGGCTACGGTTAGGTTTAGGGTTAATCTTTTACGTTTACTTCGTTTCTACCAAGCCTACTGCACTCTGGTGGTGTGTTACTGTTACGTCACAGGTGAGGTATTATGAAGTTTTCAAATTTCAAGATCCACAGGCATAGCTATAGCCACTGCCTTCTTTTAAGGAAACTGTTAGGTACCTGGTATGGACCTGTAGAGACCCAATTTTTCTGATCATAGGGACCCAATTTGCTCTGATTCTACTTCTAGAGACCCGATGATAGTTTTCTCTGATTCTAAGGACCCGATTTTCAATTCTCACGTCCCTAAAACACCTCAAAAAAATCTGGTTAAAGGGAGCTTCTTCAGTTTTGAAGTGGAGTTGGAGTCAGGGTGAGCGAAAAAAAATTTTTTCCAGAAAGAACCTGCAAGATTCCTCAGATATTAAAATTACTAAATTATTGATGAATCACCAGATATTAATTTGAGATTCGAAGTATTGGAATGCTACAAAACAATGCATCTAGGCCTACTTATTTTTTTAATCTCGCAAAAAAATTCAGCTCTATAGGTAGCTACTAGTACATAGGCTTGAGTACAGAATGTTTTGGAACTTTTACTCACCCAAATTCTCATGGTCGAGTTTAATTCTTTCTTTGATCCAGTCTTCAGTAATTTCAAGAGCCATTTTCCATTAAAAATGAACAGTAAATTTGAAAATATCAAGAAGGTTGATACGTCAGTAGCCTGTAGATGAATACTGTATAAAATAGAAATTGAATTCGTGGCCTCGAAGTATTCGTATATTCGGAATGCACGCTACAAATTGCCTTGACGATCCACTCCACGGAAAAAATATTTGTACTTTTTGCGCTTTCAGTTGACGGGTATTCCCCAAAACATAGGCAATTTTAAATGAGTTCCAGTGTTACCAATTCTTCCTACAACGAATATACCAAATGTTGTCTAAAAATATACCAAACATATACCAAAATTGTCTGTAACAAAAAGCTTATCCTTTAATGCTGCTTTTTTCATGCTTTTTATTAATTCACTTAGATTATATCAACAGCTGCTGCTGTGCAGTGGCATAATAAAAAAGCTACAACCTCAATTTCCATTTTCTTAACTTTAAAAGTGACAGATTTATTAGACTTTTGTGTGGTAAAAATATGTGGACACTGTGTACACACCAAGCAGAAAAAAGTAAGAAGTGCTGGGAAAGTGTTATGCTCCTCTCAAGGTTGGACACATACTAACACCAGTTGTGTGATGCGCTACTGTATGGTTATCCATTTTCTGTGCTCTTGCGAATGACAATACAGCTGTGGTGAGGATAAAGCGCTTCGCTCCTCTCAATATTGGTCATGTGCAAACACCGTTTCTGTAATGTGTGCTTTTCTGTAAAAAAAGTGGTTAGCTGATGTATAGCTAACCACTTTTTGTGCTCCTGTTTTTGTGATATGGACCATGAGTCCGCAATAAAATATTATTATTATTATTAAACAACTAGAATATTCAAGTTTCCAACACTTCGAACTGTACTTTTATCAGAGATGATCACTATCCGGTTTGCCGGTTGGATATCCGGCAAGATAGTGAGTTTGCAACCGGATACGGATATCCAAAAACTGCTTTCAAACGAGAACAGGATACAGACCCGGATATCCGTAATGCTTTCATCGATATCTGGGTTGGTTGACCAGATGACCGCCACAATCTTTCGCCAATCCTATATGACACAGCGCCCGTCTTTATTTACACCGATCAGCTATTATGCCATTGTGTTTTCATTTGCTCTAATTTTCGCTAATGGTTGGTTTACTGCATGTGATGGCTTTTATGGTGCTTCTCCTTATTGGCTGAGCCATATGAAACAATAAACCATTGCCATTACCATATCTCGAGGATTCAGACTTTTGGAAAACACTTAAAAGCACTAGTGTTTCTGTATGCTTTCGAGGAATCAGTCGACTGCCATCTGCTTTCGTCTTTTTGCGATAATTCAAACTTGCACATATCTCTGTTCAAGTATGTACTTTCCACGATGGGTGTAAGCAAGGAATCGATCAGCAAATTTTTAATAGGAAATCGATTTCACGTCAAATTACGCATCCTCAGTCCTTATTCAAATAGAATATTCTATTTGAATAAGGACTTTTGGAAAAGTTGCACATTGCACAATCATTCATTAATTATCTTCAGAAGCATCTTTTCAGCCTCCTGTACCATCACTTCGAGTCTGTCTATGGTGTAATCTCTGTACAGGAGTGTAGTCCCATTCCCCCTCTTAATCTTTAGTTGGACACGCCAAGTTTGTCAGCATGAATCTGTTCCTGGTGTGGCAAGATAGGGCTCTTTCAATATACATTTAAGAACGTTGTTTGCTGCGTACCTGGAATAAGGCTAGCTGGTGTAGGCCCACTGTGATCTGCAGTCTAGACAAGATAGAGCACTCTAGCTCTTTTAATGTGGTCTGTAGTCTACACCAGGCCTTGCAGTCTTCACGCCTATTCTACGTGAGCCTCCATTGACTGTTTGTTGGATGATACCAGGCCAGATAGCTTTTTTCTTTCTTAAACATGAGATGCAAAATTGATGTTTTGTGACATTGACTTATTAGACTGAATTTTTAGTCAGTCATTTCAATATAAGTGACATATTTTAAGCCAGTGTATTGTTTTGAATGCTGTTTTGGTGTGTAGACTAGTATTGCTATGTAGCCTAGTTAGCTTCGTTAAAGTGCAGCAATGGATAAGATTAATAAATGAAATTATGAATTTGAACTCATGGATGGTGTTAAGATCTAACCATTGTTACTGCTGCGATCGGAAATCCCGAGCGGCATATGCGCAAAGCTTCGCACTGTCGCAGCAAGCAACAGTAGAGTTCACATGCCATGATCACTCTCCGCGTACGCTAGTTGTTACGTTCAATCGTTCACAAGTTAATATCAGCAGAGCTTCCACGCCACGATCACTCTTTTATTGCTTGTTCGAGCCACATATATGAATGGTGTTGTTCTTCACGCACATCCCGTTCGTAGAGAATTACACAATCAACGCAACACCACCGGAGAAATTGCAACATTACCAAAGAAATGGCTTATGAAATGCTTGGTGTCACAACAGAACCGTCACCAGAAAGTCTTCTATAGGGGGTCTTCACTGTACATTTGTGCAATGGGCCTTGACATTCTGAAATTTGAACAAATATCACTGTTTTATAGTGCTTCATATTTCAATTTGGGGGTGTCGGAGCTTTGTATCGGAGGGGCTAAACCCACCAAATCACCTCCGTGGCGACAGGACTGTGTGGCAAAACTTCAGCTTACTTTTTAATGCAACTGACTCGGAAAAGTACTTAGGTTACGCGATATGTCAAGCTAAAGCTTGCAATATATGTCACATTTTCTGTTTATAAGTATGACAGGGTCCAAAGTGGCACAATGCATTCAGGTAGTGTCTATTCTGCTTCATGAGGTAAAACCTGTGCTGGGACTATTTTGCCTTCATTTGAACACAATTGGTTGAAGTGGTCATGTGACAAGTACAGTCTAAGAAGAGACAATTAGATGGGGTTTAAGAGATTATGGTTAGGGTCTAGAACAGTGATCCTCAAACTTTTTCAGTTTGCGGCGCACTAAGAAAATAAAAAAAATTCGCGGCGCACTTACTACAAAAGAAAGTTGCTTTCAAAAAAATAAATGCGATGGGTGTGCCTGTTCTCGGGAACAATTAAGATTGAAATGAGGCTCCGTCGTTGCCAAACACACCCACATTTTGTCGTCAATTCCAAGAAGTCTCTCGTTTTTGCTTTTAATTTCCATCAGAGCATAAAATTCATATTCACAGAGCTATGAATATGCAAATGGCAAGATTATTTTGATGGCTTTGACACTGATCATTGAATAGGATTTGCAAGCAGATCGCTAAAACTTGTCCAAGCTTTTTTGGGAAAATGCTTGAAAAAACGGGTTGTTTCGTACATCATTGGGCGTCCGCAGAAATGTTTCCACGGGATGGCAATATCAACATTTTGCTTATCGTTTTCAAGTTGCTGAAAAATGTACGTTAATAAAAGTTTACCCTTTCTATACCGCAAAAAATTCCACATGAAAACACGCGCTCCATTCGCATCCTTTTGAAAATCATATTCAGGTGGAATTGTATGTGAGTTTGCCAAACGGGTGCACTTTCTGTCATTCGTTACAGCTTTTGCTGAATTGACGTATGATCCAATATCGTTATCATTGCAAACTGCAGAAAACTGAGTCTGAATTAAGTTTAAATATCCACAACTATGCTTGTGGTGCTGTCATCAACAGTGTTGTGAACGAGTTTTGTTCCCAACACGACTTGAACAATATTCCAATAAAAAGCGGCACAGAACAAAACGTCTATGATACATATGCAGCAAAGGACATAAAGGAAAACGCAGTGAGCAATTCTTATGAGACAACATGCATGTTAAGCAGCAAGGCAAGGACTTTACGATAATCCCATGATGCAACGAACAGCAGAATGCACAATTGCTGCAAGACAAACTGACATGCAAAACAAGGCTATGCGAGCTGAAGGAAGCCAATCAAAGAGCATCAAGAGTAAAAGCACGAGGAGCAAAGTGGCGCGAGATACAAGAATGACAGGAACAGAGCCCTCAAGCTAAGGAAGTGGGCGGCTCTAGAATGCAAGGCACAGACGATTGCGAAAGGGGTCAGAAGAGTCCAGAACCGAAGCTATCATAAGTAAACTAAGAAATTAGGCTTCCCGCCAAGAACGCCTGGGAACCACGGCCATAAAGAATAAGCTAAACAATGACGCACTTCCCTGGTGAGAGCAATACAAGAAACAACCTTTTAGCCTATAAATATACCGGGAAGAATCCACAGATTTCAGACCACCTCGTGGTCTCAAAGATGGATCTCAACGTTGGAACTGAAGACATGAACGCTTGGTCATCTGCACGAAGTTCTGTTCGTTCGTTCTACAAACTCTACGAAGTTCTGTTCGTTCTTTCTACAAACTCTACGAAGTTCTGTTCGTTTGCTCAACAAAAATGAACGTTTGTTCTGTACGTTTGATCTTCAACTGAACGTGGTTATGACCAGTACGATCAACATAAGTACGATTGTTCTTCGAACTGATGGCTCAAGCACCGGTGTTGCTCGAACGGACCTTGTATAATGAAAAGGCACTTTTTTAGCTAAATAATCATTATCATACTATTGTTTGTGAAATGCTTAACGTTCTAAATTAAATATCATATATACAAAAGAATATTATCTTTTGTTGACTACTGGGTAAATATAGGTAGGTTAAACAAACATTAAGATTTGCGATAACTTACCTTGGTATCCGTAACGAACCCATATATTATTTACGGCATCAAAACATGTTCTTTGACATGTCTTTCACATTCCTGACCCAACAGTGATTGGCACTAAAAAGCTACAATAACAAGGACACTGGAGCAGCAGTATAGGGCAGGGGATGCAATAAAAGGGTTGAGCGTAATAGAAACTTATATAAAGCAAAAAAATCGTTACCAATTAATTATGCTTGTTTCTCTTCAGCAACCTTATTGACCTAAAAAATAACAACAAAAATTATAGAAAACCATTCTGAATCTTCTGGGTGCGCGAAAAGCTGCAATAAATTTGTTTCAAGTCGTTTTGTCAACAATGAAATGACCTAAGATACTGTTATGAAAAGGTACCAATGCCCCCGTTGCCCCCCTTATGAAAGGGCAGGGGGCAATGCTCACTTATATTCCGCCGCTCATCGGTGTCCCTGGTCATTAGCCTGTGCTGGTTGAACCTCACTACTCAATGTTTAGTCTGACATGTTTTCTATACTTCGGCTGTCAGAAATGCTTTTCTGTTAATAAACTGTTTAATATCCATTTTTGAGCACTTTCTACAAGCAAGTCACAATTCAAGAAGAATCAACAACCAGAACAACATTAGCGGTGAAAAATCAAGAAAGTAAGACGCCGTCGCAAACTTTCAAGCAATGATAGGTAGACATGTCCTGTAGACCTATGTTGACACGACTTTCGCACAACTTATTGAAGTTAGAACACCAGGCAGGATTTTAAAAAATGAGCAGATAAATCATAAAAACTCACCACAGAAAATACAGCTTCGCACTCAGTCAGAAGTCAGAAGTAAATCTTAATGATTCAGACGGATTCCTATAAGGCTGCATAACAAGCCACGATGTAGTTTTTATACTGTGCGAAAAGAAGCCTGAATAAGCGGTTATTTTGATTAAGGCTCAGGCACTGGGCCGCAACCAGCTGATATTTTCGTGGGCCAAATGATCGTAACATGTTGTTGTACTATTTTCGGGGTGAAAATGATGATAACTTGTTATTGTACCTAGCATCTGAAAAAGATTTAAAAAATTTCGGGGGGTTGCAATTGCCCTGTTGCCTTGTGCGGTGTGAGTGTTATAGCGGCAAATATAGTGTCATTGCAAGATATAAATCAATTGATCGGAATTGAGCTGCTGACGTCAGGTTTTCTGGAAAAATTTGGTTATTAGTCCCAATTTCCAGGGGGGTGCAAATGCCTGTTTTGCCCCTGCGGACGCCCATGACGATCTGCTCTTCCACTTCGGTAGAAAGATTACTTGATTAATTGATTCCAAATGGATTAACTACCCAACTAAACATTTCTAAAAAGCTAATCATTACAGTATTTTAATCAGACTATAATACAAATTTTTGCTTTCCTGTTAGCCTGGCTCAGGGTTGAAGTCAACATGGTGAAAGGGACGTTTCGTTTCAAAATACATTACTACATAGCAATTGTAACGTAACAATCCAATTGTAACGTGACAATAACCCGTATTACATCGGCAAGGCAATAGGAAAATAGCATATTATTTTATGATCAGTTATCTAAATGGATAGTGTGCATTCAAATCTCGCATGCTTGCCTGCATGCCTAATTGTAATACGAATTGGTTATTTTCAAAAATTCCAAAATGTTCCGCGGCACACCTGAGAATCTCTAGCGGCACACTCTGTGCCGCGGCACGCAGTTTGAGAACCACTGGTTTAGAATCAGGGCTTATGGTCAACGTTTAAGGTAGGTTTACACTAGGCAGTTTTCGTACGGAAATCCACACGGAAATTTTCTTTTTTTATGGTTTCCGTACGCATAGCTACGGTTGCGTGCGCAGTCGTACCAATCGAAGCGGATCCGAACGCGCGAAGAGCGAAATATTCGTACGGAGACGGAGGTGTTGTCTGATGACGCCTGACGAAACAGCCAGGTACTGCTAGGCTAGTGAGTGGTCTTTTCCTACTCAGTAGCCTAGCCTACTCGTGTACAGTCGAAAACAAAGTTGTTACGACTGAGGTTCTTTGATAAAATGTGGTCAGGGTACAGGTGGTGTGATAAATGATAGTTACTAAGGTATTCTCAGTTAACTCCTGCATTTCATCTGTGCTATGTGTGTAGTCAGATTATTCTCTAGGTCAGGTCTAGGCTACTGTACCACATTCTTTGTTGCAGCTGCCCCACTTAAAAAAACTTACACTATGTTTTTTGTTTCATATGGGTATGGATTACTATGGATTAAACAACAGGGAAACTGT
>Ga0210059_1014497_pt1 | contig 11638 bp, 6 predicted proteins | sample Ectturendosymbi2_FD_188042 | JGI IMG/M metagenome (GOLD analysis project Ga0210059, IMG submission 188042) | Ecteinascidia turbinata endosymbiont from Florida, USA - Sample 2 (SPAdes) (version 2) | ecosystem: Host-associated > Tunicates > Ascidians > Unclassified | place: Key West, Florida... | reverse complement strand
AAGAAAAAAGCGCTCCAGCTTAAAGTCCGAGAATTTCGAACTATTTCTGTTCCTAAAAAAAAACAATGCCGTTCTTAATATGTAGCCTAGCAGCAGATTTAAGTATGCTTGTTGCTATGAACTGGCTACGTTTGCAATAAATTTCTGTTCAAAGGTGCTGTGTACTGCCTGTGATAAAAGGAAAGGATGTCGAGAACATATAACGTGTTAAGGTTTATGGGTAAACTCGCTTTTAATCGACTGCTAAACATCCAAAAGTGTTTACTTGAAATTGCGGATTTGCGGATGCGGACTATTGCGGAGCAAACGCTTTACACTTGCGGACCTTGCGGATGCGGAGCAAACAAATTCAATTTTCGTTGCGGATTTGCGCTTTCCGGAGCAAAAAAAATATTTGCGACTCCCAGCACTGGTAATTTCATTGTTTACCAAACGCCTTGAAACAAATTTATTGCAGCTATTCGTGCACTCAGAAGATTCAGAATTGTTTTCTATAATTTTGTAGCTATTTTTGAGGTCAACATTGTTGCTGAACAAAAACAAGCATAATTGGTAACGTCTTTTTTGCTTTTATAAGTTTCCATTGCGCTCAACTCTTTTACTGCATCCCCTGCCTTACAGAATTGAACATGATCCGGTGTCCGGATCTCGATCCAACCGGATTCTGCACTTCAAAACCGGATCCGGATTAGACCGGATTTGAAAAAACTCAACCGGATCAGATATGGATATCCAAACTGCATTGATCACTGCAGTAAAATGCTTAATCAGAGGATTTTTCGGATATAAACCGGATTGGATGAAATATTTCGACAGGTCTACCGGATTAGGATCGAACCGGATTACTGAAAGAAAATTTTGGACTGGAGTAGGATTCCAAAGATCTCCGATTTGTTCAACACCACTGCCCTACCGCTGCTACGGCGTCCCAGCTAATGACAGCGCCACAAACGTAGTTGTGGATATTTCAAGTCAGTTCAGACTCAGTTGTCTGCAGTTTGCAATAATAACGATATTGGATTTTATGTTAATTCAGCAAAAGCCGTAACTGATGACAGAAAGTGCACCTTTTTGCCAAATTCGCATACACTTCCACCTGAATATGATTTCCAAAAGGATGCGAATCAAGCATTTGCTTTCATGGGGACGTTTTTGCGGTATAGAAACTGTAAAACTTTTTATGAACGTCCATTTGTCAACAACATGAATACGACAAGAAAAATATTGATATTTCCACCGCCTGGAAAAATTTATGCGGACACTCATGCAGATCACTGATGTACAAAACGATCTGTTTTTTCACGCATTGTTTTCCCAAAACATCTTGGATGAGTTTTAGCGATCTGCTTACAAATCCAATTCGACGATCGGCGTCAGAGCAATCAAAATAATCTTGCCATTTGCATCTTCATGACTCTGTGAATATGGATTTCCTGCTCTGACACAAATTAAAAGCAAAAACGAATCTTCTTGGAATTGACGACAAAATGCGGGTGTGCTTGGCAATGACGGAACCTCGTTTCAAGCTTATTTGTTCCCGTAAACAGGCCCACCTGTCGCATTAATTTTTTAAAGCAATTTTTTTGTAGTAAGTGTGCCGTGATTTTTTAAAATTTTCTTCGTGCGCCGCGAGCTCAAAAAGTTTGAGAATCACTGCCATAGACAGACTCGGAGTCATAGCACAGAAGGCTCAAAAGATACTTCTGAAGATATTGAATGAATGACCGTGTAATGTGCAACTTTTTCCAAAAGCCTGAATCCTTGAAACATCGGTAAAAGCGTTTCGGATATCAGGATCCGTATTCGGTTTCCATTTGAAAGCAGTTTTTGGATAACCGGATCCGGTTGCAAACTCACTATCCTTCCGAATATCCAACCGGCAAACCGGATAGTGATCATCTCTGCTGCATTTAACAACCAGAGGTGAGCGGATATTGATTTTTTGACTCCTGATCCATATCCGATAAATTTTTTGAATATCCATATCCAATCCTTATCCGAAAATTTCTGAAATTTGGTATCCGATATTCATCCGCAGCCGAATGCGACACTGGTCAAATACGAAACAAACAGACAGTGGTTATAGGTCCACCAGTCGACCTCCTTTTTTGAAAACTTATTTATCCATCGCCTGTAACATGACACTAACCTATGACAAGTGTGCAGTAGGCTGGACTACGGTTGGTAGAAACTTAGTAAAACTAATACTTATTAAACCCAAACCACACATCTGACCACAAAAGTCTGGAAGCTTTTGAAAAAAGTAAATAAAAGCCGGTACCATGAAAAGTGCAACCACTACAACCAAACCAAATGGTGCCCCATTACGCCAAGAGTCAGCACAAAAACCATTCACACAGTAAGACACGTCTACCTGACTACTATGACAGTGCTGCTCATGCAGGGGTTCCCAACCTTTTTCTTACCATGTACCCTTTCAGCATTCCGACAAATGAGCATTTACCCCTACAGCATTTCAACAGATAAGGATGTACCTTTCAGAATTTTGACAGATGAACATGTACCCCTAAAACTTTTGAAATCAATATTAAGTGATATATACATAAATATTTGAAAATAAACAACATGTAAATATATTTTTACCTTCTATTGCTAACCTTAAATGTACCCGTTCGGATAGGCAAATGTATCCCCAGGGGTACATGTAACCAAGGTTGGGAACCCCTGTGCTAATGTGACAAACTCAGCACTTTGTTCTGTGTCGCTGCCAGCGGACCTATAGCCACTTTAAAACAAAAACACCCTGTCATTTTGTGAACCAATCCCTAAAAAGAACATCACATGTGCAAAAGTGTAATAACAGAAAATTAATGTATATTTTGCTGCCAGAGGTATAGCTCTGCTATGGTTATTTTTCCATTTGAATTTGAACTGTAGTGTATCTGGCTTTGTCCACTTATAACACTGATTTCGTGGCACTAGCAGTTAGTACGATGAACCTGGTCCAAGAGGAACACCTGCTGTGCGAGTGGTCGTTGTTTAGGCTCTCAGCATTGTTGTTTAGGCTGGGCTGTTAGAGACGATTCTTTTCATGGGAAAATTTTGACGTAAGCAGCGCTTTTTTAATAAGTTTTGAAAACTAGACACACGCTTATAATTTGGGTTAGGATTTTTGGTTATATTGCAAAGAAGATCCGCTAATCCAAGGATATAGTCCTTGTCATTTGACCAATTCCACCTGCATCAGCTAATTGCAAAAGAGCTCCAGCATTCAATCAACTGATAAAATGAAGAAATTTGTAACACTGAGAGTGGATCACAGTAAAAACTATAGTAAAACTATGTAGCTTACAACAACTACAAACTCAAACTGTCTTTTAATAAGGTTGACTGCACAAAAACTTGAGGTAGAATGTTCAAAATTCTAACCAAAAGAAATGCAGCTTAAACACTGAAATAGTCCAGTGGTGGCCAACAGGTTGATCGCCAAGTGTCACTTGGTCGATTGCAGTGGCGTAGCCAGCCCCAAAATTTGGTGGGGGCCAAAAAATTTGAGGTGGGGCAAAATACTTGATTTTAGGCGAATAACACCTTTTGTTTAGAAAAACGCCTCTCAAAGCACAAAATAACTATATTTTCTAAAAATTTGGGGGTATGGCCCCTTTGGCTACGCCTGTGGTCGATTTGGCCCTTTGGCTACGCCCCGCCTGTGGTCGACATGGCCCCTTTGGCTACGCCCCCTGGCTACGCCTGTGGTCGATTGCACATGCTTTTGCATTGAGTTGACAAGCTGTCTAAAAAGAACGTTTTCAATCAATATTCCAGAAAGTAGGCCTACATAAAAATTATCTATCAATTGCTTGGTCACGTATATTGCAGAGATGATCACCGACCGGTTTGCCGGTTGGATATCCGGAAGGATAGTGAGTTTGCAACCGGATACGGATATCCAAAAACTGCTTTCAAACGGGATCCGGATACGGATCCGGATATCCGAAACGCATTTATCGATATTTCGAAGATTCAGAAGTTTGGAAAAAGTTGCATATTGCACATTCATTCATTATCTTCAGAAGTATCTTTTCAGCTTTCTGCGCCATGACTCCGAGTCTGTCTATGGTGTAATCTCTGTACCGTAGTGTAATTCCATTTCCCTCTTAATCTGCTAATTGGACACGCCAAGTTTGTCAGCATGGATCTGTTCCTGATGTGGCAAGATAAGGCTCTTTCAGTATACATTAAGGACGTTGTTTGCTGCGTACCTGTACCTGGACTAACGCTAACTAGTGTAGGCCTACTGTGATCTGCAGTCTAGACTAGCTAGAGCACTCTAGATCTTATGTGAACTGTAGTCTACACCAGGCCTTGCAGTCGTCATACCTATTCTACGTGAGCCTGCAAGCGCATTGACTGGTTGTCGGATGATACCAGGCCAGATAGCTTTTTTCTTTCTTAAAGGGTTAAACATGCATAGCCTAGTGGACGAAAGGTTTGCACAAAGTGGTGAGATGGTTTCTGTACCCAGAAGATGACCCAGACTCCTACCGAAACCTAATTATTACTTTTTAGCCCATTACAATGTTCTTTGAAATTTGCATGCAAATTCATTCCGTGTTATATTTGCATTAAGTCGACAAATTGACAAGCAAAAAGTATGCGAAAACACTTAATCTCCTTTGCGCAGGTAATACAGTTTTTGTAAAATATCAAGATCAAGCGGGGGTTAACTCCAAACTCCCCTCCTTGGGTACGCCCTTGGCACTGAATATAAACTAAAATATGAGCGCTCCAAGTTAGGATATCGGAGGAAAATACACTCAACGCTACGACACAGCAGTTCATAGCTGCAAAAATATCAAGTTGAGCGTTCAAACAGGGGAGAAAAACACGTGTGTGTTTTATGTCAGAGCATATGCAACTGCAATTTTTCCACTAAGTCGACATGTTAACAAGCAAAAATTATGTGGAAAAAATTTATCTCCTTTCCGCAGGTAATAGTTTCTGTAACATATCAAACAAAAGTGGGGGGTTAACCCCACCCTTGCGTACGCTCTTGGCAGACAATATAAAGACAATGGTTTCGGATAAAGTGAGCTATCGCGGAACACGATCTTAAACATGCGCAATGGACGAAAGGTCTGCAAAATGTGGTGAGATGATTTTTGGACGCAGGCGATAACCCAGATTTCCACCAAAACCTAATTATTACTTTTTTAGCCCATTTACAATGTTCCTTGAAATTTGCATGCAAATTTATTCCGTGGTATTTGCATTAAGTCGACAAATTAACAAGCAAAAAGGATGCGAAAACAATTAATCTCCTTGCGAAGGTAACAACGTTTTTGTAAAATATCAAGCTCAAGGGAGGGGTTTTAACCCAAATTTCCCCCTTGCGTACGCCCTTGCCTGTGCATAAAACCGTACTGAACATTTTGTACGAAATCTCTAGATTGCGTATAGTGTAGTTCAAAATTTTGACAGAAATGGAATCTGCATTTAAGTACAAAGACTGTGATATAAAATGTGTTGGTACGTGTTCCGGAAAGTTGTTTTAATATAGGTGGAAAAACAGGTTGTCAGCCGACATTTGTCTGTCTCAGACGCTATCTGTGCGTAAAAACCGTTCTTAACATTTTGTACGAAATCTCTCGATTCCGAATAGTGTAGTTCAATATTTTGACAGAAATGGAATCTGCATTAATTTGCAAAGACTGTGATTATGTGATACAAAATATCTGTTCGTACGTTTTCCGAAAAGTTGTTTAAATTTAGGATGAAAAATAGGTTGTCAGCCGACATCTGTCTCAGAGGGTATCTTTGCATAAAGCCGTACTGAAACTTTTTGTACGAAATCTCTCGATTCCGCATAGTGCTGTTCAAAATTTTATCAGAAATGGAAATTACGTTTAATTACAAAGACTGTGATATAAAATATGTGTACATGTGTGTTCCGGAAAGCGGTTGGAAATTTGTTTGAAAACTCGCTTTTTTCATGATTCTGGGTTAAATATTCTGAACGGATTTGTTTAATTTTGAAAATTGTTTTGCATTGCAATGGTTTCTTTATCAGGCTACATCTTCTGTACTGATACCGGATGGAATATCGAATCCCTTTCATTTGCTGTAAAGAAAACTACTTTGTTTTTGCTGATTTGCGAAGAAAATTTCTTCTCCGAACCTCGAATCCCCCGAAAAGTACGGCTAACTTTACCTTGGTCTTGCCCTCATGTACCTACCTTTAACTTCACGCTAGGGTTGCCGATTTGGCTTTTTTGAAGCCAGGTTTTGAAACTCCGGCTTTTTTTGAACGCCTTTGGCTTTTTTTGGAAATTTAAAAAATCCAGACAAAATCTGGCTTTTTTTCAGTCGGAAAGCCTTATCTCTGGAAAAACATTGTCAAAGCTGCATATTCACTACAAATCTGTTATGAAGAGAGTCTATAACTATGCAGAGTGCGCAGAATATTGAAAAAAATTTACTTTTGCCCTAAAAATGGTCAATGTTTTTGATTAGAAACAAATGTACGACAGTACAATTATGGGGAAAAAAAATGCTTCCAAGGAGTGGAATTCTATTATATCGAGGTTGCCTGTGAAAGGCGGAGCTCCGTAAATAGCGGAGGTTTGGTGACGTAACCGGAGTGGAAAAAAGTTGCGTTGCAAAAGTAAAAAACAGAAAAAAAGCAAAGGAAAAATATTTTATTATTACAAATAAATATGCGCTTCCCCCATACATCTAATACATGGATGTTTGGAATGTTTAAAAATTGTTTACATTCACAAATGTTGAAACCTATTCGCTTGTCCCCGAACCGTTGTGAAACTCAGATAAGCAAAAATTTTCAAACTTCAGAATAGACTTCTTTTAGAACACTGTAGTATTACCCTTTGCAATAAAATTATTTTTACTACTATTTAGTTCTCATTGCTCAACGCAAAATATAAGTTTTGGCGACTCCGGTTACGTCATCAAACCTCAGCAACCAAGCTCCGTTCTTCAAGGAGCTCCGCCGTTTACAGGGTACCTTATATCTATGTTTCTGACGAGTTTTAATGTCTACATTTGCGTTTGGTTATGCATGTATTATGTGTATATGCTGTAAAACTGCTATCTGGATTTTTTGGGACAAGGTCTGGCTTTTTTTGGTGAAAACAGGTTGGCAACCCTGCTTCAGGCAGTGTTTATTTTGCCACCAAGATGGCAGCAGCAAAAGGCTTTGTAGAAACAAAGTAAATGTAACAAAAAGATAAACCTACAACCCAACCCTAATCGTTGCCCTAACCTAACCCTAACCTGGGCCTAACTCTAACCTAACACATAGTGAACAATAAGCCAACTTGAAGCTAAGCTAACACTAAGCTAACCCTAATCGTAACCTAACCCTAATCCTAACGTCACAGCACTAACCTCTAAACATAACACCTAAGTAAGCGGAGCCTGAAAAAAAGCAAAGAAAAAAACAAAATGAAAGTTGACAAAGTGAGAGTCAAACCGAAAACCATTGGCATAGCAGCCGTAACACTCCTGACAAATACTACGTTTGCATGTCAAGCGCCGGTCCGCCAAAACGAGACAGCCCGTTGTGACGTCATTGTACCGTTCGGTTTACATGTCTGAAGTCATTCACGTGTGGCAAACGCGTCGGTAAATATCCACTGTGCAGGCTAGTAAACAAAGGGTTGCATGGAGTTGGAAAGCATGCACACTGATGTACAGATTTAATGAATTTGGCAATTGCTGTTCATGCCTCTCATGAACTTGGTGCCGTGAATTATGGATCATGCTGCACACTGTAAAATCCATCCATAGCAGACGTCCACTGACGTTTACAGCATGCGTTGATGTCAAATGTGCAAAGTTACAGGATTCCTGAGCACAATGCTGAAAAGTATTTTGGAGAGTACCCCTTAATATTGCATGTGTCTGCAAGTACCTAGGTGGAACTTTTCATCAGTCAAAATATATTTAATTTACCCTGATACTTAAACATATAGCCTATTGTGACATGATGAATACAAAACATTCAGTATTTGTTATACTAAATATATCCTGTGACATTTTTTCAATAACCAAGTGAAATAATTACATCTTTTTCTACTATCACCACTGATGCCAGAAAGCTGCCCTAATTTTACAAGCCTGATTTATGAAAATTAGTGCAATACACAAGGGTTCTTACTTCCAAAACAACTATTCCTAACACTACCAAGCCACTCCCAGCTGATCAGTAGCCAATTTGAAATATTTAAACAGACCTTCTTATCATATGTTGTGCACAGCTTTCAGCCTTTATAATGAATAAGCATCTTCTCAGTAATGTTTTATTTCTACACATTAAGGGATATCTAAAACTGGCAGATAGCCTACATTTCAAAAAGTATATTTTAGTTACTGTAGTAGGCTATCTTCTACTTCTATCACCACTAATGACATGTAAAATGCAGAAGCGAACGGTTTTTGGCAGGGGTGATTTCTGAACATTTGGTTTTCTTGCCTTCAAAATAAGATTCTTGCCTTCAAAATAAGAAATCCTAGCAACACTGCCAACCCAAAGCCTAAACTGCTATCAATTGTAAAACTACCCATTCTCGCCGACGTGCCTTGTCGACTGGTAATTATGTTGGTATTACACTTCTAAAACTGAACTCAACGCACTAATATGAATAACGGGGAAGTCGTATCTTATTTGGAGACAGGCACTGAATGCTAGCCATGCTAGGTGCTAGCCTAGTACCGCGCGAACGAGACCACGTACACTTCATAACGAGACGTCTTCCTGTCGAGGTGGCCAAGGCATTGGCTCGTTCAGGACGCTGACTCAGCAAATCACGTTCAGAAACAGGCCACTCGTTATCCATATATGGTAACGAGACAACGCAAAACTGACCATGTAAACGTAGTAAAAGTGACCTTTTTCTTGGTATTGCGTCATGCCACGAGACCGAATCTTCGACTGGCGGCACAACAGCTCCAGCCGATCTGTTGCCACGGGAATATCGCCAGTAAAAGAAACACTACCTTATCTTTAACTTCTTGTTTTTCCCTTTCAACTTTTAACCTGTTAGCATTGCTCGTGGATTTCAGGAGTGCTGTGTTGAATCAAATTCCCATTGAAAATTTTTGCTGACAGATTCCTTGCTTATCTAACATGTGGGAAGTAGTTACTTGAATCCAGCCCATGCGTGTTTGGTTATTGTTCCAAACTTAAGAAGATAAGCTCCCTGCACTGTGTTGAGATTAATATTTTATGTTAGTAAAAGAACTTAAGAAGCATTTACAGTAGCTGATATGAAAATGTAGGCCTAATAGCTTATATATATGAAACTCAGTTTCTTATCTGATTTTATCTGACATTGAAAAAACTCAACAATCTGATGCATGTTAAGAAGGCTGATCCCAGTGGCATCCCAAACTGATCAGTACGGCAAGTTTTTATTGAAAAAACTAAAAAAATTGACTTAAAGTTTCAAAACTAAAAAAAAACTAAAAAATTGATTAAAATTCAAAACTAAAAAAATTGACACAAAAATTCAAAATTGACTTAAAAATTCATAAAAATGACTTTATTGACATAACAAAGTTTAGATTGAATATAAATCATATTTCTTGAGAATTTCCTAAGATTTTATATTATAACGAACATTTATTTAACAAAAACACAACTACTCAATGAAAGTTGCGACACAAGTCTATTCAGTCCTATTGCAAATTAAGTCCAAATCTTGTGACATAATACTGCAAGCCAAACACAAGGTGGAAAAATTATAGTGTAAAATCATATATAGTGTTGTACGTTTTCGACCTTAAATTTCTGAAATTGGCCAACAGTTTTCTCATTATGGAAAAGCTTCTCTCTACAGAAGTACTGAAGCAGTTGTGGGCTGAGAATTTTGAAGTAAAAACTGTAAGCAGCTGGTGAAATATCTTGTCTTTCCATGTTTATTATCTTAGAAATATCTTGGATTGCTTGAGCTGCTTTGATAGTGGTTTTGGCACTTTCCATCGTTTCTATAAGCTTAACTAGCCATTCATATTGGTCTTTTGGTCTTTGATTTTGAGAAGTTGAATAGCTAAACCAGTTGTATGCAAGCTAATTTTGCTTGAGTTACCAAAACAGCAGACCAAGGTGAAACTAGCCCAATTTTTCTAGCCCGACTTTTTCAATGGATGCGAAGTTCGTAATAAAAACATTTCGCGGCTTAATCGGCAAATAAAATAAGATTTTGAAAGATTTATCACAACATTGCATTGGCAAACACCCTCAACACCACTGTCATGCTCAGAAATTCTAAAGCAATGGAATATGAAGTGGTGTAAACCCCGTTAGAATCTGTCCATTCACATGACGATGTGCGAAAAACAAGACATTTCAAACTCATAAAAAAACAACTTTCCGCAAAACACACAGCATTGATCTTGGTATCTACGTCTTTGTACACTGTAGCAGATTCATATGACACAGAGATCGCGGGCTAGACTTTTGATGGAGGGGAGAACGAGACCAATAACTGAACCTACCTATTTGCTCCTCCAGCGATAAAGTCATATTGTTGCAATGAAAACTGTCATATTTAACCTAATATTTCAATATTTTCCGCAAAACATACAGCATTGATCTTGGTATCTATGTGTTTGTACACTGTAGCAGATTCATATGACACAGAGATCGCGGGACAGACTTTTGCAATTAGCTGATCAACATCTTCGAAGTGAGATCTAGCACAATTGTGCAGTAAATGTGCTATGCATGTCACATGAAACAGCTTAGGATACACATATTTTCGTATTCCACCTGCCCTTTGCAGCCACCGTATATTTTGCAGCATCAGACAACAACAGACAGAAAGAGTTTCTGTTGGTTCCAAGAGTTCTAACAGCATCGTCAACTGCTTGAGCAATGCTTTTGCTATTTGCGCACATGTTAGAGGTTGACAGTCGTACAAGTAACCAGGGGCGGCTCGTCTAGAGGGGCTGCCGAGCTGCAGCCCTCCCTGAAAAATGTAAGGCAAAAAATTCCGCCAAACGGCCAAACTCGCCTTTAGTTTGGATTTTGTTTCGAAAATTTCACAACACCATCATTTTCGGTACTTCCGAAACCATTTTTGCTCAACGTTTCCCAGGAATCCAACAAAAACCAATGTTTCGCTGCTTTTCAACGACGCCGCTTATGCAATGACGTTTTCAGCACACTTGCGGATGAATTTGGCGATTTCGGGGCTGTCTTCGGCACAGCCCTAAAGGAAAGAAACCAAACATTTGGCTACAAAAAACGTGGTGGTATATCCGCCTATCGCAAAGCGTTTTCGATATTTTGACGATGAATTTTTAAAGAAAAAACAGAGGAAATATGATCTTGACTGTTTTTTACTACCTGAATTTCTTGGATATTGAATTTTATAATTATGTTTAACAAGGCTTTTACTGGTACTTTGGCGATATTGGCGGCATTGGATTCAAATCTGGTCGCCAATCTCGGGCTGTGAAAATACAGCCCTTCCTTTATCTGCAGCCAGCCATAGTGACTGAATGAGCTGTCTATGAGGTTTGGAGTTTGAAAATGGAAAGCATAGATTATTCAGTGAAGTATTTACAGGATATAAAATTTGACCGACTGAGTTTCAGTGAGAAGGTAGAAATAAAAAGGAGAGGTCGGTTAACACCGCCACTGTCTTTTGAG
>Ga0210059_1014495_pt1 | contig 11640 bp, 3 predicted proteins | sample Ectturendosymbi2_FD_188042 | JGI IMG/M metagenome (GOLD analysis project Ga0210059, IMG submission 188042) | Ecteinascidia turbinata endosymbiont from Florida, USA - Sample 2 (SPAdes) (version 2) | ecosystem: Host-associated > Tunicates > Ascidians > Unclassified | place: Key West, Florida... | reverse complement strand
CGTCTTTCGCCCAACCTGTGCTGTTTGTTTTAAGCTTTGTTTATTGAAATGTGTTCTATTGCTGTGTACTTACAGCGCAAACATGACTTGACTTGACTTGACCTGACCGCGGGACGCACGAAACACATTCGCGGGCTACATGCTGTCCGCGAACCGCGGTTTGAGGCTTGGTTTATGGTATGTGCAAAAAAGTATGAGTGAAAAAGAAGCATTACTGCCAACAAAGCGCATTTTTGCAACCAATATTCCCTCTAAAGTGCGCAACTGCGCAGGGAAATCTCATCTCGTGCACTTGCAATATTCCATAAGATTGAAAAAACACGAAAACAAGAAGCTTTTTGAATCAAATGTGTACTTTGTTCGTATTTGATGAGATTTTATTCTTATTCTAACAATTCACAAAGCTTGTAATTCACTTAGAGCTCTGCTAACTCAGTCTTAAAATATTCATGCACATTAAAACGAACATTTGTTCAGTGTAAAATTTTCTTAGGGGGATAAGCCTGTTTGCAACTGTTGCCGTAACTTCAGGCGTTTTCTTTGTGGTGTAGAAAGGGTGAAGCGCTTTGTGTACGTCCATTTTGGTTGCATCGTCAACAAGATGACAAGGATAGGCCTAAGCAAAATGTCAATTTTGCCCCCTCCCTGGAAAAATTTCTGCGGACGCCCATAGCAGCCCAACCCTTCCCCCCAAAAAATGTTTGCAGGGGACCCCTAATGGTGATTTATAAAAAACGTTTTCGACGTAATGCTACATCTCGACACCGAATGGCCTTCAAAACAAAATATCCTAATTGCAGACACAATTTCGGCAGAATCAGGTCCGTAGCCAGGTTTGAAAGTTTGGGGAAAAGATACATTTTTAATGGGGGAAATATATTTGTTTTTATCGTATATTTAAAAGACATTTTTTGAGCATAACAAAATCTGGGAGGCATAAAAAATATTTGGGGGGTAACTTCCCCTGAATGCCCCCCGTGTCTGCGGGCCTGGGTGGAATCGTCGCCAGAAAGTCTTCCGTTGGGAGCCTTCACGTTTGTGCAGGGCCTAGAGATTCTGAAAGTTTATATTTAATTCACAACATGAAGAGGATTTGCAGATTGTGCAAATTTTTATAAATATTTCTTGTAGTTTTCAACAAAAATTTTTTGAACGAGCTTAACAAAAAGAATTGGGTCGTAAATCATTGTCATTTAATTGACGGCTGTTATTTAGAGATTTCGTAATAAAATGCAAATGCAAAAAAACTTGCAGGAAATCAGAATCTATCCTATCGTTCAGTTATGAAAACATTACTACCAAAGCAGCAAACATGTGACCGGTCAAAGCATGGGTGCCACACAGAAGAATTGGAAAAACCCGAATCCTTTTGCAGCTTTAATCTGCATAAATATATGCACACATACTGTAGGTATAAAAATGTTTGTTGAAGGATGGCCGGAAATTTGACCAATTTGCGTTTGAATCAAGGCGCTATTTTTGCGATTTAAGACAAGTTCTCGCATATCAGTGCTGATAAAACAAGGTCAACGTTTCTGTGTCGTGTGCCAAACTGAGATGAGTGCAACCTGCAGTAGCGGATTAAGGGAGTGGTGACTGGGCCCCCACCATTTAGGGGGCCCCCATTTTCTAAGTCGGTAAAAAAGAATAATGTGTGAACTATACACAATACAGTACACTGTAAAAGATACCATCGCCAATCAGGATTGATGAGTAGGCGCTCTGTACTCACTCGTTGAAAATGCTTCGTTGACGTAAAACTAGTTGATTCCTTGGTGTGTGGTCTGGCCGACACTCACTAGCAAGTTAGTAAGTTGATTTTGATAGTGTAATTAGATATTTTGCGAAGAAGAATACCAGAAAATCGCTCATATGATAGTTAAATGATTTTTTTCTAATTTTTTCCTTGATTAAATTTTACTATGAACACTTAAAAGTCATGTGTAAAAAATGGTAATACGGTCACATTTCTTGAATACCGTTATGTTTTAACGTAATGTTTCATACTGCATGATCAATAAACGAGCACTTGTTGAAGAATGATGCACATTAATTAGCCTCAATTTTTATTTATTTCAAAATAATTTTGCAAGTCTTAGGGGCCCCAAATGGGTTTTGTTCCGCCTAAAAAAATTTATCTTGGAGGCCCTACACTGGTTCACTGCACCACGTAAATATCCATCTGTCATATTCTACTCTCAAGATTAATGAAGAAGAGTCAACACCAGCTTTCACACAAAATCACCATGGCTGATTGGCGACTAGTAATCATTTGGCCTGCTAATGATTTTTATATTTGCTCTCTGAAATTGTAAGAAATGTGATATAAACAAAGTTTGTGTGCTGCGCTGACAGTGACTTGCTGTACATTTTAAAATTAAGACCCTATATCCAGGTTTTTCTTTAAGGAAAATGTTAGGAACCCGGTTTGGATTTGTAGGGACCCGATTTCTCTAATTCTAGGGACCCGATTTTCTCTGATTTTAGGGACCCGATGATAATTTTCTCTGATTCTAGGGACCCTATTTGAAATTCTAGGGACCCGAATCGGGTCCCTAAAACGCCTTAAAAAACTCTGCTATATCACTACCTGGCATCGTATACCCACTAGCCACAATGTCAACCGTGCTGTGAGAAACATTGCGTTGTTGCATAACACTCCATTGCGTGGTGCGCTTGGGGTTGATCATGTCTTGACCAAGTATGTTTCTATTTGGTTCGGCAATACTTCATGCAGCTAATCTTCTCAAAAATGTCTCACCTGAATTTGTACTCTTTTGCAAGAAAGCTGCGCCCTAACATTTCATTCAGGCTACACCTCGGCTCGTGTTGTCCGCATTAATTGGCAACTTTGCTAAAAAAGTTGCATGTTTAGTCGTATAGTTTCGCATCCAGTCGCAAAAAGTCACGTTAAACCTTGGTCAGTGAGAGAACACGACGCTACATGAGTCCGACTGTTCCTTCCGTTGTTTTGTTTTCGAACACTTGAGATTGATATAAAGCACCAGAAAAAAATCTTAACAAGTTTTTCGGGGGAGGGCATGGCCTCTTCGGCTTCATTCTGGCTGCGCCTCTGGCCTCTGATTATCACAACGAACAGACCACCTTGCAACTTAAGTATAAGTTTAGTGCATTCCTTTCCCTTTACTCTAACACTTTATGGTAACTGCAAAGCATAAACAAAAACAACGCTTTGATTTGCTTTCCGTTTTTCTCTCAGCTGAGCCTTAACCAAAAGGTTTCACAAGGCATTCATTACATTTAGTGCTGGCTCCAAACGCAGACAAACTTTTCGTCTTGCTTTCCCTATTTCTCTACATTTAGTGCTGGCACTAAACGAAGTTAAAGTCTTCGCCTTGCTTTCCTTATTTCCCTACATTTAGTGCTGACCATAAACGAAAGGAAAATCTTCGCCTTGCTTTCCCTACATTTAGTGCTGACCCTGAACTTAGGGAAGTCTTCTCCTTGCTTTTCCTATTTCCCTACATTTAGCGCTGACCATAAACGAAGGGAGAAACTTCGTCTTGCTTTCCCTATTTTGCTGCATTTAGTGCTGAACCTAAACGTAGGGAAAATCTTCGCCTTGCCTTCTGTATACGTGGTTGTTAGGTCTCTAATGAAACTTTACAATCCGCATGCTTTAGACTTAACTATTGTTAATACATGGGTTCGATCTAGCAGTTAAGTCAGGGGGGACATTCATAATTCTCAGATTATTTAGTCTCCCCAAGCTTCTGATCTGTCATAGAAACACTTCCAGAACACCAATAGTATCTTTATGCAAGCTTTTATTTCACAGAACTTCACTGGGAAAAGACAGATGAACTTACCAATAAAATATCATTGTGACAGCAAAATAGTTTCTCCCACTCTCGACGCAGTCCAACAGAAACACAAGGGAATGCCCGACCAACAGCATTTCGACAAATGCTTAAACTAACTAAATGCTTGAACTGACTGATTTCTCAGCAATTATCAGTCTTTTATGGATTCACGTTGGCAATCGTTTCATCTCCCGCTCATTAGGCTACTGTCTTTTTAAAACAGGATGTTATGATTTAATAGGTCCCTTCTTCTATTATTTCCTGAGTTATTGCTCGATGTGGATTTGATTGACAAACTTTGGTGGGACTTTAGTATTAGAAGTTACGTTTTGATGATAGCATTCGTGCTTTTACAAATCGAATGCATCATATCTCACTTCCAGTTTTTTTAGTAATTATTCATTTTTGGGGTCTTGGGCCTTTCAAAAATCATTATGCGTCTAGGGCTTTGCGAAACAATAGGTCAGATTTTGTGGTCATAAATTAATTCGTGAAATAGTCTAACAGGGGTTATGTGGGACAAGCCAGTTTATGAAATCGTTTGTCAGCGGTTATGTGGGACAAGCCAGTTTATGAAACAATTTGTCAGGATGTGTCCCGGACAAACCATTCTGTGAAACAGAGTGGCAGTGAGTGCCTATACTGCCGCCATTTTAATGGGAAGGGTGTCAGTGTTTCGCCTTAGGATTGAACAAGGCAATAATTTGCCTTTTGACAATACCAATCCAGAGGACGGACAGAATGGCGTGGCAGAATTCCACTAGGACTGAGCAAGGCAACAAGTTGCCTTTTGACAATATCAGTCCATGTGGCAGAGTTTGTTTTAGTTCAAAGGCTAAACCATTCTGGATGGCTTAGACCAGGGAAGGAGAGTAATGCCGTCAGGAAAGGACCAGCCTTTCAGGTGATGCTAGCACCACTCTGACCTGGGCGTATAAATCTAGCCCTTTTTATAGGAAAAAGTCACGCCTTAGGCGTATGCCTTTACTTAAATAATTTAACAACCGTTGCCCAGGTAACTTGCATGATCAAAGCATGACTGGTACATACTTTCACAGGGAAAGTCCCCGTGTTTCACCTAAAGGTGTTTGCACTTCCTGGGTTGCTAAGCAACATTGTCATGCTTGTTTACAAGCTTTCAGTTCAGTCGCTTTAGTAGTCTTTATTTGTCTCTGACGTTTTCCATGGTTCATTGTTTTCGGATTTCTTTGTTTAAGGCTGCTGTATTTCCAACTTTTCCGCAGCTGTAAACACTGGACACTCTGACATATCTGTAGCATTTAGTTTTTTGCATTCTTGTCCTTGGTTTCAGGTTCTTTTACATGTAGTAGAGATTCCTTTTGCTCTGCTACACTTCCCTTTTTCCCTACATTTAGTGCTGACTGTAAACGTAGGGATAGTCTTCGCTTTGCTTTCCCTGTTTCCCTACATTTAGTCTGATCCTAAACGTAGGCAAACTCTTCGCCTTGCTTTCCGTATTTCCCTGCATTTAGTCAGTGCCAGGTTAAGGTAGCGCGGAGCCTGTGGCATATTAACAGTGCAGGGCCCTAAGTTAAAAATACATTTGAATAAGTGAAAAACAGTTGCATCATAAATCCTGCGAGCATCCATATGACTACCACCAGGCATATTTAATTTCGTAAGTACGAAAAACTTAGTCCTAAATAGCAACTGGTACACATTATGAACTACATGGCTTTTTTACCAAAAACGTATATACGTATCTTTTTACTAAGAAGGAATACATTAATTTGCAGCTCACAATTACAGTCTGTAATTAATTTTTCCAAACTCATCATCATATATGATCATTGCTACATCTAGACAGTGTAGTTCCAGTATGTGTCGAAGTCAATTGTCAAAAGCAGCAAACCTACTGCTTAAGAGTGCATTTTCTACATTTTGCCATAGCCCATAGCGAGTTCGTTTATGATACTGGTACTGTCTATATCACATAGACGTTCATGCTCTATACCAGGGGTGGGGAACCTATTTACTATCACGGGCCGCATGAATTGTGCATTATCGCTGGCAGGCCGCAAATCAAATAATTTTATCTTAAATTCTACCCTTATCTAACTATGTGCAAGGGTAACTTCTCTTGACTTACCCTGTGAGAACCTTCTTATCATGGAGCCTCGTTTTGACGCGATGTTGTGTCTAACTTGGGCAAAACTCTGATGCGAGTCATATCAATCTATACGCGGGCCGCAGGTTCCCCACCTCTGCTCTATACTGTTTAGAATCAGGCTGTTCAGCTTGTTTTGTCTGCTGGTGCTCCTTTGTTCATTGTATTAAGTTTAAAAAATGACTGTTCTCCACTGCAGTTGCTTAATATGAGAGGTAAATAAGTGCGCAAATCATTTTACATACTGTATTTGAAGCAGACTCCAAGTACACTAGCTAAACGCTAGTGAATACATGCCAAATCCAGGGTTGCCAATGATATTTAAATAATTCTGTGTACTGGTATATACAGTATTCAGGGGTGGATATTAGGGAAGGCGAACGAGGCTGTCACCTCGAGCCTCCTTTTTTTAGAGGTGCCGTGACGGTCCACTTTTGAGAGTTTCGCACTTTGTTTTTGCATTGTTTTGTAAAAGCTTATTAATCACTCTAGAGCAGCTGTGTCCAACCCAAATGGCTTACTGAGCCAAAAAGTATGTCGCTATCTTGCCCAGGGCCGCACATTGAATGACATTATATTGAGGGCCGCACATCGAATGGCTAACTTTGATTTTAGCAATCTAAATTTTGTTTAAACGAATATGCTGAAAGTGTTCGAATCATAACTACAACGGTAACAGACGTGATATAGTGGCACTGAGAACGACCTGCATCAAAATGTCAATTTCAAGATAATCATACCAAGGACAGGTTGTCAGTATGTAGAATACTTTTACTAGAACGAAAACCTAAATTGGGCCGCACAAAACCCTCCAGTGGGCCGCATGCAGCCCGCGGGTTGGACATAGCTACTCTAGAGCCACATTTAATATGCTCTGAAGCAAGTCACATGTTTGTCACAAATTATGTGCAAATATGCCAAAAGGGGCTCTTCAACAACTTTATTGTATAGATAAAGAACAATTTAAAACCAAATGACTTCAAAAATTTACAATGTGAAATGTACTTTCACGCAGAAGCAAATTCCTGGGCAAAGAGATTTAACTAGCTTTCAGCTAATAAAATTCCTGTATCATGTGTAAAATATAGGGCCCTTTTTCTGAGAGTTTGTCTTAGACATCTAAATTCTGATATCTACCATTGCATATAGTAAAGAACAAATTTCGCAAAAAGAACCACGGGGACCCCAAAAGCGCGGGACCCGTAGCAATTGCAACATTTGCTGCTATTGTTAATCCAGCACTGCATTTAGTGCTGACCCTAAACGTGGGGAAAGTCTCTTCGCCTTGCCTTCCGAATTAATCTACATTTAGTGCTGACCGTAAACAAAGGGAAAATCTTCGCCATGCTTTCTCTATTTCCCTACATTTAGTGTTGACCGCATACATAGGGAAAATCTTCGCCTTGTTTTCTCTATTTCCCTACATTTACTGCTGAACCTAAACGAAGGCAGATGCTCGTCTTGCGCCTTCCCCATTTCCTTACGTATTTCACAACATTTGGTGTACACGCTAAACGTAGGGAAGTTTGATTTGAAATTTTTGTGGGGAAGCACTTCCCTATTTCCTTACGTCCCTTTTTTCTCTTCAATTAGGGTTGCCCGCTTCAAATCCAGCTTGTTTGCTCAAACAGAATACCATGCTGCTGCTGTTTTTTTCAGTCATAGATCACATTTTTTAAACGAACCAATAAAATTAAGTTTATATCATTCAGTCATAGTGTCCGCAAAGGTAGGCTAGTGAATACTGTAGCAAAAAATCAGTCCAAAAGATTTTATTATGTTTGTGAGGTCCTTATAATCACTTGCGTCCCTGCCCAGTCTGCACAGATAGAGGCATGGCACAGAAAGTTGAGAAGATGATTCTGAAGATATTATGACTGTGCAATGTACCAGACTACCAGGAGCGGTTCCAGGCTGTAAGTTTAGGGGGGTCAATTGCAGTAATATTGTAAAGTCAAGTCTCATTACAGGTTCACTACTGTAATGATTACAGGTTCACTACTGTCACTGCTGTGGCACAACAATGGACGGCAAAATGGCCTTAGGTTATATCGCGAATGCTGTTTCCAAATTGTGCAAACTCGTGGTGAAAAAAGTTACCTTCGTAGATTTTATGGGGGGCGATTGTCCAAGCGACTGCCCAATCGCCCTGCCCACCTTGGATCCACCCCTGCAATTTAGCCTATAATTTTCTCCGATAAAATTTATTTCACAGCCTCAATACTCAAAAAGGGAGTAGAGTGTTTCGAATCGGATATCCTTATCCTATCCGGTTCCTGTTTAAAACAAGCTTTTTGATATCCGTATCAGGTTGAAAATTTACTATCCTGCTGGATATCCAACCGGTAAACAGGATAGTGATCATGTCTGGCTCATGACGGTATTTTCATTTCTTTGCGGGTGCACAGCAATAGAAATAAATAAATCTTAGGTTGATTGGTCTAAAATACTCCGTGAGTGGTGTCGTTTTCAGCTCTTTAAAAAAAGACTGAAGATTGAGAGCACGAGAATTTCCAGGCTTCAGCACAACAAACTTGCAAATGATGTTAAGGTTTTTGGGAGTTAGAGCGACAACATCATTTCAAGCAAAATTGCGAACTTCGACGCAAAATTTCTTAAATCTGGTGGTTTTAAAACTCAGGGAGGGATATACATCTGTCATGACTTACATTAGAACAAAGCTCAGATTTGCCCTTTTGAGGAGCACCATTGCTGTAATACGAGGCTTCCGAGGCAAACGGAGCGATGTTCACCTCCAGGATCTCACAGACATTAACTTCAGTCTAATTCCTAGCCCACAATCATGTAAAGCTGAAGAGTAGTGTCGGTGACATGACACCTATCATATTTGTGCAATAGGTGGATATATCTCATAAGTAATGACATTATGAATGAAATATCATCTTTTCTAGAACTAAATACTCCGTTCATTACTAAATACTCCGCTCCGTTCATAGTTAATTAGTCATTAAATGAACTTATTTTTATTTTCCTGTACCCAACACTGATTGGTTAATGTTTGCTGCTAAACGTATCGTAATCTGTTTATGCCCATGTTTCTTCAACCTATTTTGGTGACGCCATGTGTCTGGTGGAACACACATTCATCGATGCTACTAACTCCATTATGGTACGTTCTGTTTTGTCTGTTTTCATCGACCTGCGTCATGCAGAGTGTGTGCTTATACCACTGACTTCGTGTCTACTCGTAAACAAACAAATAAATAAATAAAGTAATGCAGCGTTCTCTGCCTCCTAACCCCTGTTGCTGCTTGTTTCCTTCACCTACGTGCATGCTTCACCTGGTCATCTGCACATACCTCAAACCTTCACCCATTGCTCCATTATTGCTTCTTCATGTTTTCATCCTGTTTCTGTATGTGATGTTGGTAATTGCTATTGTTTTCTATTGGTGTATTGCGTAGTTGATTGTTATGACGCTTATGGCTATGTTGTTATTGGGCTCCGCTGATTCATTATTGTTATTCTTGTGTTTATTTATATTTTGTTTCTATTAGGTTTTCATTTGTTTGATATGATACATGTTTCTGGTTGCATTATTCTTTCCTGATCTAGTAAAATTTGTTTGTGAATCCAGTGATTTTTGCAGAGAAGTCTGTGGCAGCGGTGATCTGATGGATTTCAACAGTTAAGACAGCTTTTAGTTGTAATCAGGGCTGCAGAGCCGTCGTAAAAATGACACAGCTTCGGCGCTCTTTTTTTCATAAACATGGCTCCGGCTCCAGAGCTCTTGGTTTTCATGGCTGTGGCTCCGGCTCCGGAACTCTCTTTTCTCATGGCTCCGGCTTCTGTTCGTTTTCACACATTAAAATTTTCAATTGTCTTGGTGTGCCTCAAGTTGAATGGAAAATGAATTAAATCAAGTACACAAAACTAAGAGACTATATCAAATTTATTTGAGTAATTTCATCCGGTAGCTTTTTACAAGCAGCACTCTTAACATGAGGAAATCAGCGAAAAAAAACAACAATCACAGGTTCAGACAATTCAGAGAAGAGTTACTAGCAGAAACGTAACACAAGATAACGGTAATAAACAATTTCTGGAAAGGCAGTCGCTGGCCGTCAAGCCTAAGGGCCTTTTGTTATTTCTTACGACCAGAATCAAGAAAATGGCCGTTTGGAAAACTACATTTGTGTCAAAGCATTTAAACACAGACCAGTCCCACCTGACCCAGTGTTTTGCACCCAATTGACCCAGTGTTTTGCGCTCGTAGCCAATTGGCTATGCTACTGCTTGTAAACGTAATGTTACCTGGCGAACTTTGCCAATAATCTAGTAAACCTTGCTAGTAAGCCTAATGGTTTCTAATAAAAGTTCCTGCTTTACAATGGCGTGCCGTGCATTTCACGCTTAAATCTGCAGTGGTATCATATCTTAAACATACTCCCTGCTAACAGGATGATTACATAGCTACAAAATCTATGGATAGCCTACTATTTTGCACGAGTATACCGACTCATTATTGCTCAGTTCTTCTTAGATCGCTACACTACTACAGACCCAGTTTGATCATTCTGACCAGAAAGTAAGAAGTTGTGGTAGTTAACGTTTTTCTTACATCTATAACGGTGGCTCGCAACCATTCCGCTGAAGGGAGTCAAATCCAGACCTATGATTTTACTAGAGAGCCGCGCTAATAATTTTTACAAGTCAATTGACCCGTTTTGTTTTATTGCAGAACGAAGTCTGTTGCACAAGAGATTAGGGACAGGGCGGGATTGAATGAACGCGAGGCCCCGGGCGAAGTCGTGACCGCGAGGCCCCCTAAACGCTTGGCACAACTGCGTAGCTTTCACAGGCCCTCGTTTCAAATTTGCAGAAGCACAGATCAAAAACGTCAAAATTATACGATTTGGAAGCATACACTTCAGAGACAATAGGGTGTGACCATGCACAGCGGTTCGTAAATGGTTAATTTGTTCAAACAGAAAGTTGTATCACAAAAAAACAATCTTTTGCTATCGTGACACTACACAAAATTTTTTTATGTCATAGACTCTCTGATCACCTTCACTGCACAAATCGTACATTCACTTATGTATTGAGGAAAGATATGTCTACACTCTCTCGCAGATCAACACGTACACAGTTCACAAAAAATGTTCTCAACAAAATCCATGCAAAAGCAATTTTAACCGTACTACTTGACTGAAATTTTGCCATGGAAACTTTGCAATAGTCACATCTATTGACAACAGCGCTTCGTGTGATCAGGGGCATAACAACGGGGGGGGGCAGAGGGGTGCGATTCCCTGGTCGCCGAATCATTATAGGGGTGCCGAATTACTGAGGGGGGCTCCTTCTTTTGAGCGAGTTGTTGAAACCACTGCATGGCCGCACTAGATCTCGGGGCAGGTGTTGAGCAGCCATTCAATTGTCTCATCGTCCAGAGCCGTCAGGCCATGCAGTCCGTGGGGAGGTCGATGGATTGGACATTGGAGGTCAACATGGTCGACGGTTTGTTCTTCTGCGCCACACTCACAGGCCGCAGAAGAAGCCATACACCATTTGTACAAACAGGAGCGGAAACGTCCGACACCGTGTGGAGGCGGTTAAGCCGGACCCAGGCTCTTCTTGGGAGGATCATTCCGGGGAGTGGGTGTCGGTGTCGGGGGTGAAAATGCGGAGTCTTGTGGAGTTGTCCGTCCACGCCGCATTCCATTG
>Ga0210059_1014494_pt1 | contig 11640 bp, 9 predicted proteins | sample Ectturendosymbi2_FD_188042 | JGI IMG/M metagenome (GOLD analysis project Ga0210059, IMG submission 188042) | Ecteinascidia turbinata endosymbiont from Florida, USA - Sample 2 (SPAdes) (version 2) | ecosystem: Host-associated > Tunicates > Ascidians > Unclassified | place: Key West, Florida... | reverse complement strand
TTGTTTGTTTATTCGCATTGTGAACCATGTTATACTGTGAAGCAGGTTTGCTTCCCGTGCTAATTTCTTCCGCCATACGCTTGACGACAACGTGTTTAGCAAAGAGATGTGCTTGAAACGAGGCTTTGTTTGCTGATGTACTTTGTTAATGCATTACTTGCTTTCGTGTTTTCGTTTATTGTTTTTTTAAACTTATTCGATTGACGAATAAACAAAAATCGAAAAGCTTTGGGATGAATCTCCTACTCAACAGCAGATACCTAGCCCACGCAATCAGGAGAAGCAGTCCTATTATTTATGATGGGCATGAATTCGTATGGTAAGAAGTAGACCGTTTAGCGTCACTTCATCTAAAAAGTTCTTATTAAATGGTGAGTGCTCTACACAATGATTTGCCAGCAGAACGTTTCAGTGATGTGATATTTCGATGATGGTGCGCGTGAAGCATTCAACTCGCATTTGGAACCTCAGACTACTAACTTAACCTTGCTCATGCAGATGACTATCTCTAGCTTTTTTGCTTCTCTTAACGCACGACATCTGGCAAGGAATGTAAACGTGACAATCCAATTTTGTTTGTCATTTGATGTTGGCGATACGGCGATTCACTTAATGGCCGTGGGTCGAATGCCAAACCTTCCAATTGAGAGGCGGACACTCTACTATAGTGGATTTAACTTTTCGCATTACGAATTGCCGTTTCCTACTCGCTATTGTATTCCGTACATGAGATCTGGTTTTTATCAACTTGTCATTCGCGTCAAGGGATTTCGTGTGTGCGCGATCCACTGTGTCCGCGTTCCACTGCGTCCGCGCAAATAACCTCGATTTCGCATTTTGCATTGGAACTTATCGTCGTGGTCACCACGCTTTGAGAGAGTCGTGTTGTGTATCGCTAGCGCACGGACCACGTTGGCTGTTTCTGCTGTCGCGCCATCGTAAAGTTATGTCTGCTGCTGCTAATCAGAAGCCTTTTGTAAATACGCGCATTGCTTCTGTTTTCTTCTTTTTGCCGCGCTTTTCCTCTTCCGAATGACCGTTCCCTAGCCCAACGAATTTCGGCAGCTTGACACTTTTCCTCGTTTACGCAACTGCACACCGAAATTGCACTGCATCCTGCACCCCCCTTGTTTTTATTTGTGGACGCTCACCCCCGGTTGTTTTTGCGCCTTCAACTGCTGCATACACTTTTCGCTTCGCTTATCGCACTGTTTTTGCTGTTTTCTGTGTCTGTTGTTTTGTGCTTGCTCGTGTCCCGTGTTTTTTTGCGTGTCAATTCTCGCGAAACCATCCACGCCAATTTTTCCGTGGGGGGCATTCTTATATAGTGGATTTAACTTTTCGCATTACAAATTGCCGTTTCCTACTCGCTATTGTATCCCGTACGTGAGATCTGGTTTGTATCAACTTGTCATTCGCGTCAAGGGATTTCGTGTGTGCGCGATCCACTGTGTCCGCGCAAATAACCTCGATTTCGCATTTTTGCATTGGAACTTATCGGCGTGGTCACCACGCTTTGAGAGAGTCGTGTTGTGTATCGCTAGCGCACGGACCACGTTGGCTGTTTCTGCTGTCGCGCCATCGTAAAGCTATTTCTGCTGCTGCTAATCAGAAGCCCTTTGTAAATAAAGATTTGTGCGCCAGGAAATCTGGGAAACGAACTATCAAGTGGTGAGAGCCAAACGCCTTGCTTCGACTTGGCAACTTAAAATGTCAGGCAGTTTTAGTCGGGAGTTAGAACAGTACTCATACAATGACTAGGCTGCCTCGTTGGTAGCGTTTGGGGAAACCAGCATCTCTGAATGCAACGACAGGATTCCTCGCAAGCAACTGCTACGCTGGGCAACACCCCAAACCTCAACATAGGTTCCTACGACGGAAACACTACATTGGTTCCCAAACCAAGGAAATCCTACACTACCAATGATCTATCATCCCTTGCAGTTTCGAAAGTTGCCTCACTCTCACAAGTAAAGGTGGTAAAAACATAACTAGGGCAAGGCGACACACCTTGGTCGAACAACGCTCACAGTTCTTCTTTCACCACAAAGGTTTAGATTGCAATTGTAGCTGCGTCTCCCTCTCGTTTTCTGTTTAGCCCCTCCACAACTAAAACTTGGAGAAGCGCCTTAATGAAGTAAGTGCAGCAGTGAGCAGCTACCAACAGTCGTTTTTCTCATCGGGCTGCCCTAGGGCTCGCACACCGTTGCGGTCACGCGATTATATTTATGAGAGAAACATTGACATCTATAATTATTTCGGCTTATCTCTCCTGGGCGTTCACTACCAATCGTCGCCTTACCACGAAACTGACAACTGCCACTTTTCTGTATAAAATTCGCATTTTCTCGTCAAACGACTTTACGTTTTTGCGCAAAACAACTACCGCGATTCATGTCAACATCACAAGTCTCTTTTCAAATGTTTATCTTCGTTAATCTGTGAAGACGTTCCTTTGCGAACGAGTTCCCAGGGGTCGTGTAACGTCTTGCATTTTTTCTCATTGTGGTTTGTTTTCTGCCAATGTATGTCGCCATGGTCAATGCAGTCGTCAACTTAGCGCAGGTTCTCGTGCGATATACTGAGTGCATAACTGCCAACACACGTTCCATGAGCACCATTCAACAAAGAGACATTTGTTCTTTTACGTGCGATTCGCTGCGTTTATCCATTCACATCTTCTACAACTGCAGCCGATAAAACGGTAAGTTGTCAAGCAGGATTCAGCGGAGCACCTGCGCTATGTACAGGTTATTTTGGTGGCACTTGGAGTCATATTGGCGGAAAGAGCCAAAGCGCATTCAAAGCGTTGTGTGGGCTGTGCGGCATGGTCCAGCTGCAAGTTGCGCTCAAAATCGTTGCAGCTGGAAGAGAAAGTCATTACAAGTCATTACAAACGCATGCGTTGCTGGGAATCACTTCAGTTGGGACAGCGATGTGGCAGCAGTGTCCAAAGCAATGGATTGGTGCCGGTCTGCTTTCACAGCAGCCTGTCGCAGCCGGAAACTCATTTACACTTTATCTTCTTCTTGCTCCGCGACTTGGTCGGCAAACTCTGCTTTGTCGTTTACGTAAGTCTCTCCGTTGTGTTGATGCGAAGCTGCGAATACTAAAGGACTGATATGTTAGAAAAAGAAGCCTGAGGCGTTTCCGAACGGAGTGCCGTGCTCTCAAGCACGTGCCGCAAAAAAGCACTGCCACCACTTTCGCGCTGTCGGCGATTGTATAACATGAAACAGGAATCGCTAGAAAAGCTTATGTCGTGAGTCGAAGCGAGCAGCTAAAGCAAAAAGTCCCATTACGCGTGGTTGTTATGTAAGTTCGTGACGTGAGAAGCTAGACTGCATCATGAGCCGGGCACCAGCAACGTCGTTCCTTGGCGCACGTTATGAAACATCTTGCTATAACTCTTTCAGCTCCCACGCAACAAGAACAATGTTCCAAATCGTGCTTTACTGAGTTTTGTGAAGCCTTTTTGAAATAAGACACCGCTTATTGTCATTTTCTTGATCAACAGCTGTGAACAGGATATCATAAACTGTCCAAAACTAAACAAAAGCTTAATCAATCTTATCAAATCCAGACCCAGACAACGACTAACCATACCAAAATCATTTAAAAACCTTTTTCGTTGAAATTAAATGGTGCCTTGTTTGTAGTATATCAGTACCACTTTTCCTAATGCCTTTCTTTCCTCTTATCGTGATGTAAAGAGTGCAAGTGCGGTAGTCCAATTTGTCAAAAACGTGTTAGATTATGGCGGCTAGTTTCGCCTCGCTTTGTGGGTCTGTAAGGTCGTAGTGGAGGCGCCTTTGTACTTCAGCAAGTATCAGGGGCGTACCGATGTCAAATGACGCCCGGGGCATGAAACAGGTTTGGCTTCCCCTGGGAGCAAATGTAATGTATTGAAGAAAGTACTTGCGAAAATTTTACGACTTTTCGGCGCCCCGGTGCTTCGGCACCCGGGGCATTGTGCCCCCCATCGGTACGCCCTGGCAAGAATTAAAAGTTTGACAATACGGTGAAACAATTTATTGGTAATAACCTTGCGGTTGTTTTAATAAATTATAACATCGCAGCAGCACATTATTTTTTCTTGCTCGACGAACTTCGTTGATGCTCACTGAAAACTTGTATTGAACATCTGGCTTGTCGATGTACCTTTACTGCGCTAACAGAAAATCACCTAAATTTGTATTTTTTCTCACAAGAACCGACGCCTGCTTGCCTTATTGCTTCAGAGTTTTGAGATAATGGCCAAAATGGGTGATCGCAGGGTGTATGGAAAAAATCTTGTTTATTTTACATAAAAATATTTGGCTCAAAAAGCAAAGCGTGCATGTCGAAGTTTTACTTGTGACGGTCCAAATTTATAAAAATACAAAAAGTAATGAAGAATCAAAAGCATCTAAAATTTCAAAGAAATTTTTTAATGGATGCACGTCACATAGAAAGTGAGCAACAGTTGATACAGACTTGCAAAGCATTCTGTCGATACAGAGATGCATGAATGCTATATAAATCTGCTTTTTCTTGTTTCGCCTATTTGAACCATCGGCAAAAAATAACAGAGTGGCAGTTTATACAATGAAAGGCAAGACTTGTAAGGTAACATAGGAGCTAAAAACTCTTGGTAGAACACCTTGCATCATTAAATTTGCCGAAATAGTCCTCAACGGAGCGTCGTAAATCGTTTGTTGTTAACTCAAGAATAAATATTTATGAAAGTTTATAGTCTACCACATTTTTACATGCTTTACATACCACCTAAGCACGTCATCCAAAAGAAACTATTGGCAGCTGCATACCTTTGGATAATTATAATCGTGTCAATTCTCGAATTGAAGAAGGCTTTACGCTCCTTACAGGGTCTAAACCAGTGGTTCTCAAAGTTGAGATGTCAAGGAGGCTAAAAGGAAGGGGGAATAAGGGGGAAATACAATGGCGGCGAAAACGCTAGACGATGATTTACTTCACTTTATTCAGTTACGATTACAATGCAAACAACCAATTGCTTAGTTTATTGTTTGCCAGCTACCACAGCAAAAAAACCGCTTATGAATTCATAAACGAGATGATCTTCGACTGCGTCTTACTGAATTGTCTCCCAATACTGTATTTCGAAGCTTTGTGAACGTTACCAAGCACATTTATCATACTGAACTTTGAGCCAAGCCATGTGTTAATTTGTTCCATTAAAATTTTGTTATCTTTTATTTGTTTAGCTTCATGCGGCGTGTGCGCCAACAACCGTAGATCAAGAGTGATAAGGGTTACGCAGGGACAAAAACGTTTGAGAAAACACTGTTCTAAACCTTTTTATTTATGATTTTGCTTCAGTCGGATGCAGAAGTTTTTTAAGATGTGGTATCGACCGGGAGCTTTCGGAAAGAACGAAATTCATTGAATCTAGACACCTGACAAACGTTTTATGACAGTTGCTTCTTGTGAGTTTGAACTCTTTTTCTTGATAATAAATGTTGTGTGCGGCAAGCATTTTAACATGCCCGTGCTCCTACCTGGGAGACGTTTGTCACAGCCAAGAGGATTCCCAGGTTCCTCATAGCTTCCGAGTGGGTAAGCTGGCTCGCCATGTTTGAGCCTATCCATTCCAGCAATTTCTACTTCTTCGCTGACCCGAAGCACGCCAAACACCTTCATAGACCCAAACATAATAATGCAGTTCGCGGCAGTCCACGCAATGATGCATACTGCCCCAGTTAAATTCCAACCGAAGTTCTGAAACGGAAAAATTGGTTGCAGAAGCAGTGTTGGCATCGTTTTGTTGCTTTCAACCTTTTCTAACATGCATCAGAAAAAGATAAAGTTAAAACTAATTTATTAGTAAAATTTTGATTCAAAATACAGTTGTGAACTTTTTTATTTGTGTTTTTCTCTCAAACTGTAAACTCACCCTGAAGGCCTCTGGATGTCCGCCATAAATGATTCCGCCAATGCTCTCGTCAAGCCCTTTAATTGCAAATATTGGTCCCAGCAAAACTCCAGTTAGACCTCCTCCAAGGTGAACTAAACAAGAAAGAATTTTGCCAAATGTTGTATCTGAATTAATTCCAAACCTAATTGTAAAGGTGGGTTGAAAGTGAAACAGGCGGACGGGACTTTGCTAATTTGATACAACTCTTGACAAATGCTTGATAGCTTATATCGTGATGAGAACACATGCCTGCCTGAAGTCAATGGGTAGACATCGGCAATTCAATGAAAGGCAAGGAGAGGTCACGCTCTCTTAGTTTTTACTTGTCCACATCTGTCGGGATATCTTTATGAAAATAGTTAATTGTAAAGCAGTGCTTTCCCCCAGCAGTTTTGGTTGGATCACAATTAAGCAACAAATTTTCAAGGTGAGAATCGCTATTGATCACCTCACTTAACAGCGTCACTATTGAGATGCTATCCTGAAATAGATGCAAATACGATGCTGGAGTTTATGCGGGGCTTAATTTCTCTGCAAATATTAGGATTGTTACACGTCTTTAGGCATAACTGCAGTAGGTCATCTCGTTCATTTAGTGACTAATGAATTTCACACACGCTTCCACTCAAAATGGCAATCAGCGTTAAGAAGAAGTGAAGTTAAAAATTATCTGTCATTTATGGATGACTTGCTTTTTCTTGGGCAGGATAACCAACACTACCTGCTACGGCATCGATGGGATCGTCAATTTTCATCAAAAGTACCAAATGATGCCAGCTGATGTATGCCAGTCCTGCAACAATTCCGATTACCAGAGCTGCCCATGGGTAGAGATCGTTGCAACTTGCACACATCGACACCATTCCTGAAAAGATGTATCGTCTTTGGAACAAAATGTGAGACTGCATGGTAACGCAACACCAGCTTTTATGCAATAGGTTGTGCAATATACTGCATTACTGCCTCATAAAACGCCACTTGAACACAATTAGTACTTTGTCCTGTGCAATAGGTCGTGTAAATATATTGCATCACACAGCTTGACAGTTTTGCTGCTGGTGAAACAGCTGTACGTGCTCCTGTTTATACGCACATATGCAGCAAAGCGTATACACCAGGAGTGGCCAAACCTGCTCAATGTATGAGCAGCTTATCATAAAACCTAAGCTACAAAGAGCCGCAAAATAAAAATCTAAAAACACGAATTTATTCGCAATCTACGCTTCAGTGACATCCTAATTCTTTTTGGAACAACTTGGCAAAAGTAATACTGTACGGCACGCTAGCTATCACAATACCATTTTACAATACTTCCACACTTCGCAGTAGAATTTCAAAAAACAAATATATAGTTTTCCGGAAAGCTCAAAGAACTGCATGCAAAAGTTCGAAGAGCCGCGATTTGGTCACCCCTGGTATGCAAAATGATTTACCCGCCAATCCTCCGTTTATCGTGACGAGGAGAGACCAGTAATGAGACTGGTGACGAACAGCATCGACTGACTTGTGGACACACATTGCAGTGAGAGCACCGGCTGATCCTCCTATCACTGTGTTCATCACTGCCATGGCAACTATTACTCCGTCGCCTTTTTTCGATATGGAAAGCTGAGATCCGCCGTTGAAAGCAAGAAATCCAACGAACAAGATGAACCCTCCCAAAGCAGCTACCTGCATTTTTTTCGATTTCAATTCATTTCGTCACGGGTTTCTGTGGGTCATGTGAAACATTTTTACGCAAGCATTGTTAAAACCACATTATTCTCGGGCAATTGAAAGCACAAAATGTTAATATCAAAATTAAATGCGTTTTTGAGTATCATTTTACACAAGATTTGATTTTAACATAACAGTCTTTTCAAAACCACAAGAAATGGATACAGTTCCAGATATTTTTACAAAATATCATGCGAGCGCATTCATGTTTTTCGAAACGAGTTTACCGTCACAGTATGTCCAGGAATGTCGTTGACAGATCCATCTTTGTTGAAGCGACCAATGCGTGGACCGACAAAAGCTGCTCCCACTAAAGCCGCTGTTCCTCCAGTGATGTGGACAACTCCAGACCCAGCAAAGTCTTTGTAGGACAAGCCAGTTCCTGCAAAAGCAGCTTATCGAGATCGCATGGCTTGATTTGCTTTCAGCACGCACCAAGTGATGCATTGTGTTTCGGAATGATTTTATACTGTCACTGTTAGTCAAATTAAATTTTGGGGAATTAAATATCGTTTTGACTGCATGCGCGCAGGGCGTGTGAAAAAAAGTCACTAACAGATATCTTGAGACTCGTCAACATAATTTATTCATGCTACTGAAAACGTCGGTTAGTGAAATTGTATGCTTTGTTAAAAAGAATTTATTTGTTACGAGCAAAGCTTGGCAGGAGATTTTAATTCTGCTTCCAGTACTGGTGGAAGTTAAGGAACAAAAACGCAATATTTTGTTTTTAGTAACCATGAAAAAATTTACTTCAATTATGTTATTATACGCTTCACAGGCTGCAAAGAATCTTTCTTTAATTTTGCTCGACTATGCTATAGCACAAGTGTTGGATGGAATTGTATTCATATTGGCATCGATTGAGGACATTTTAAAATACCTCTTTTGCCTGTATAGCGAATTTATGGGTCTTAAATGAAGAGCTCCAACTACTAACATTTTCATTTGTTCATGAGTGAATATCTTCTCCGATTTTCCTCCCAACGAAATTAAGGTAATTATATTTTGTTCGCCCATTTAACTTTTGCTATTATCTGTAACACGTAGTTTAGCTCTAATTCGTCTTATTACCTGTATCTCTGATGAACAAATTATCGACAACTTCCAATCCTTTACGTCCCGGATTTGCCAAAGAAAAACTAAACCGCAGTAAACATTGAGATTTTGTCGCTTTCAATTTGCGAAACAAATGTAGTTTATCTTTCGTCTCAACGCGTTTTACAGCACCCGCATCTTGAGAGATGTAATATGACATTTAGTCAAGGTTTAATTTATTATTTGTAGTCCCCAGTGGCAGAGTGACAAAAGTATTTGGGGACGTTTTGTTGAAAGGTACATGTGATTTTTACAGTCAACGCAGTTCGGAATTTTATTTGTTGCGAATTATGTCCCAGAAATTATCACAAACACCCAAATATTTGATCCATTGTGAGTAAAAGGAAAATGTGGTTTCCGTTTGAAAATAGACATCATTTCTTCAAATTTAACCCGACTATAAGCTTCTCTGTCCGCAAACGTAAGTGCTCCCTTAAATTGGATTGGTTGAAAACATCGTTTGTGGAGAGTTTTCATTTGACGCATAAGATTTGCTGGGGTGTATTTTTAGGAGAAACCAGAAAAGCGTGAGCAAAGTGGTAAATTCCGTAGTTAAAAGTCTGGAAATGAGAAAGTACAAAAATTAGCATTCAAACATCCAAAAATCCACCTATACACTTACTGGAAGTTTGTTAGAAGCATTATGAAATTGCAAACTGGAGCAGTTTTTCAGTTGCTGGGAACATGGCGAGAAGAGTTATGGGAAAATGTTTATCTCTTAGGAACGTTTGTTTTCTAACAGTTATGACGAATGGGTTCAAACCGCTTAAATGGAAGCAGCGGCCTAAATGCTTTCTTGGAAACCATTCATCTACTGTCAAGCACCAAGCACAAACCTGCGCCGGTGACCAACCACCCTGTGTTACTCCAAGCCCAGTGAGCAACAACCGGGTATATGAAGGCAGTCAAGAACACACAGTAGATCATGTACATCACGAATTCTGTCCTTTCCGCCATCGCACCAGAGACAATCGTCGAAGCAGTCGCAGTAAAGACGTATTGGAAGAACCATCTGGCGTAATACCCCTCCGGCGCTGCTGTGCTGTCCTGTGAGGTTTGGCAATATTTAGAGACACCGACCATTTCGCATTTGCTTGCTTATGGATGATAAACTATGGTCCGAAACATGAGTTCATCCGCAGAAAAAGTCACTATCGGCTAAATTACTAATTACTCACTTTGCGCAGCCTCTACCTGAAAATTTGCAGTGTACGACTCAAAAAGGTAGATCTAGCATGTTCCTAAGAGCTTGGTACATGCCAGGCTGTAGAAAACCTGTTTTTCAAGTTATTTGGCATTCATCAGGCTACTCTGTGTACTAAACGGTGCATTGAAGCTGTTTCAGAAATCAAAGCTAATCTCACAGTTGGTTAGTTATATGCAAAAGAAGCTTATTGAAGATTTTGTCGCAAAGACAGACTCACGATTTGCGACCCGTTGACCGCAGGCATCACGTTTGTTCCAAAGAAATGGTTGTGTCCTATGAAAGGGTTGCTCGGTTCACCATAAGCAAATGAGTAACCGACTCCGTAATAGCAGATGGCTGCGATAACTGTGAAGAACAGATGAAAACAGTCACCAAACCTAGGGTGATGCACAGCATGCAAGTGAAACTCATTGAATTGCTGAATGCGATAGGCAAATGCTATATACAAGGGCGAAAATAGGAAACATGGTTTCAACGGACAACGAGGTTGAATACGTAAATTAAAGCACTCTGTTTTCAAAGATAAAAATGATGGTTTTCCAATGAGACCAAATACATATGCTATACACAGAGGTGAAAGTAAGCCGGAACGGTCCGGAACGCCGTTCCGGTAAAAGAATTATTGCCGGTACGGCGTTCCGGTTAGAATTTCTAGTAGGTTGGTATTATGACGTTGACGCAACAATGGTGGTACCTGAACTTTACTAGAAACAGCTTTTACATCTTATTTCCTGAGAAAGGTATCATATGAGTTCAAGGCAAATCATTTCTAAGCCGCCTCTATGTTCGTTTCAAAGGAACTTGTTCGCTCCCTAGCCGATCACTTTTAAATACCGGTGAATAACCCAAATAACGTAAATTTTAATTATTTGAAAATTTCCAAAAAGCATTGCGGTCCGCACAAAATGCCCTCGCGGGCCACATGCGGCCCGAGTCTTTGAGCCCCCTGACCTAGACCTTTTGAGAAGCTCAAGAAAAAATGTAAGTCGCCCTCGATTGTCCTTGATCGTAAGCGGGGAGTTACAATCGAAAAATATACACTTGAATCGAAAAATATACAAATTCAGTATACACTTTTCCAGGTTTATTGCCGAATTTTAGCTGTGCAACATGCTCAGAAAGCGTTCTACTTCTGCCAAAATTTGATAATGATTTTTGGTGTTACTGCGCAGTGGCACACCTGAGAGGGAATATTGCGCACCGCTGCCCTTTTCATTAGTTTCATTGTGACTGTTTTTGTTCGGATATCGAGGGAGTTCAGAATAAAGTAATATGTTTATGAAGTGAAACAAATTACTCAGTGAATGTAGCGAGTACGTGTAGACTCAGGGTCGGATTTACCTATAGGCTCTAGCCTTGGGCCTCAAGATCCAAGGGGGCCTCCAAAAACTGTGGTACGCATAGATTCAATGGCCGGTATGTGATCATTTAGATTAAACGTCGTCAAAAATTCCTGTCTTAATTATTATTTACGAAATTTAGTTTTATTCAACTTTCGTGGTGATAACGCCAGAGTCTTCCAACGAGTTTCCATACGAGTGAATCTCAATATGACAATTGGTCAAGCCGCATGCCAACTATTGTGTCGATATACTCACAGCACGCTGGCTGCGTCCTGCGTTTGCTGAATCGTACCGATTGTGACGTGTGACTCTATCAAAAGAACTTGTGGCTGTTCATGTTT
>Ga0210059_1014493_pt1 | contig 11640 bp, 11 predicted proteins | sample Ectturendosymbi2_FD_188042 | JGI IMG/M metagenome (GOLD analysis project Ga0210059, IMG submission 188042) | Ecteinascidia turbinata endosymbiont from Florida, USA - Sample 2 (SPAdes) (version 2) | ecosystem: Host-associated > Tunicates > Ascidians > Unclassified | place: Key West, Florida... | reverse complement strand
GCTACTACACAGCAGTTCATAACTGCAAAAATATCAGGCTGCGCGTTAAAACAGGGGAGTGAAACACACTCATCACTACGTCAGAGCAATTTACAACTACAAAATCAGGCTGCGCTAATGTCTCGTCAAATACGGGCAGTTGAGCATTGAAGGTGTGCAGCTGGACTGGCTGACGCTCACCCTGGTTTGCAAGATCGAATTTTGCTAAAACGGATGAAGTACGCAAGAAAATGTTTATTTTTTGAGATGTATAGAAGTCCACAGGCCCGTAACCAGAGCTGGCGAAGCCCCCTTAGAAAAATTTTCGCCCCCACAGAAAAAATGTACTGGACGTATTTTGAAATTATTGCACATAGTTCAAAAAATTTGTTCCCTTAGAACTCTTCGCCCCCCCCCCTGGTGTCCCAAGCTGGTTACGGACCTGGAAGTCCAGCAAACGTTTAGTTTTCCTTTTTCCTTGCTGAGACATTATCAAATGCCTGAATGCTTCTGTGTTAACAACTGCGGTTTTTGAGCTCGTGCAACGGTTTTACCATGCTATAGAAATTGCGAATGTGGCCAATCGGGTCAGTGCTTGCGCAAATCAGCCCTAGCAAACAAAATAAAGGCAATTGTTTCGGATAAAGTGAACCATCGCGGAGCACAATCTTAAACATGCGTAGTGCACGAAAGTTCTGCAAAAAGTGGTGAGATGGTTTCTGGACGCAGACGATAACGGAGATTCCCTCCGAAATCTAATTATTGCTTTTTGGCCCATTTACAATGTTTCTTGAAATTTGCATGCAAATTCATTCCGTGGTATCTGCATTAAGTCGACAAATTAGCAAGCAAAAAGTATGCAAAAACAATTAATCCCTTTTACGCAGGTAATAAAGTTTTGTAAAATATCAAGCTCAAAGGGGAGTGTTTAACCCCAAACCCCTCCCTTGCGCACGCCATTGCTTGATATAAACTATCAGCGCTCCCAGCTAGGATACTGGAGGAAAATGCACTCAACGCTACAACACAGCAGTTCATAAGTGCAAAAATATCAGGCTACACGTTAAAACAAGGAGCAAAGCACACTCGTCACTGCGTCCAAGCTATTTACAGCTGCAAAATGAGGCTGCGCTGATGTCTTGTCGAATACGAGCAGTCGAGCATAGAAAGTGTGTGGCTGGACCGGCTGGCGCACACCCTGGTTTGCAAGATCGAATCTTGCAAAATTACACAAGAATTGAGAATACGCATGAAGTACGCAAGAAAACTTTCAATTTTTTATGATGCATAGAAGTCCAGCAAACTTTTAGTTTTCATTTTGCCCTGCTGAGACATTATCAACTTCCTGACTGCTTCAATAAAAAAGCTCTTTTTGAACTCGTGCAACAGTTCTATCATGCTACAGAAATTGCTAATGTAGCCACTGCGGTCAGCGCTTGCGCTGATCAGCCATAGCAGACAAAATAAAGACAATTGTTTCGGATAAGTGAACTACCGCGAAACACAATCTTAAACATGCGTAATGGATGGAGGGTCTGCACAAGTGGTGAGGTGGTTTCTGGACGCAAACGATAGCCCGAATTCCCACCAAAACCTAGTATTACTTTTTGGTCCATTTACAATGTTCCTTGAAATTTGCATGCAAATTTATTCCGTGGTATTTGCATTAAGGCGACAAATTAACAAGCAAAAAGTATGAGAAAACAATTAATCTCCTTTGCGTAGGTAATAAAATTTTGTAAAATATCATGCTCAAGGGGGGGTTTTAACCCCAATCCCCCCCCTTGCGTACGCCCTTGCCACCAATATCTTTCCTAGTTGAATGGGCCATGAGCAGGAAAAGGTTGAAAACCCTGGTCTAGCACTACGGTTTTAGCACACTTGTGAGAGTTCAGTTCAGCTTCATTTATACTCGTTTTTGTACTCGCTGCCGGAATGTCTGCGGTGCCCATTTCCGCTTACTTGTTCCGGGTGCAGCACCGGGCGAAAAAACAGTTGTGCACGTCTTCGGAATGACCCACACGAGAGTCAAACCTGCGCTACCAGCATTGGTGGTGCGTGCTCAACCAACTGCACCACTCACCTGGTCTATTTATGAGAGTAAATCATTCAAAATCAAGTGCTAAATAAGGTAGCCAACGAAAAAGACAGTATTGTTAAATTAATACCAGTAACTGAAAACATCTGCAAAATAAACGGTGTATCTGTCAGTGAAACACCTTTTTGATGGGATTTCATTCATGTGGTTCAGTAGGTGGCATAAAGAGGCCATTTTACTTGGTGTGCGCTGTGCGTGACGTCACGCCATTCCATTTTATTCACATTTCCAAACCAAACTTTTGACTTAGTTGATGATATAACATGTGAAATATCTTACACACAATATCGCCGTTAGATGGCGTACATTTTATACCCATATATCACGTATCCATAAACTACCAGGATTCGGCTTTAACGTACTGAGTTAAAGGAGTACAGTCAAAAATGGCAGCTTGTTTAAAGAGTTGGTACCTAATAACCATGGTGGCTATCCTGGAAGAAAGCATGGGTGTAGGAGCAGGCAAATTTTTGGGGTTGCAAAGGATATTTTGCTTAAATTTCTCCAAATTTGATTGAAAAACTTTTATGCGATGAACGTCCCCAATTTTCTGTAGCTGTTGGTACATTATATTTTCCTCTAACAAGTTGCCATAGACAGAACATAGAAAATTTTGTACTTGAAATTCGGTTATTTATAACCCAAATGAAGACGATACGATAAGCTGTGCAAGAACATTGTCAGAAGCTAGCTGGTTCTCTACTCTTGAGCATCTGCTTCACAATTCTGAAGTTTTGCGTTCCATTCACATTCCAGCTGTTGCTGTCAGCAAAGAACCTCACACCTAGCGTAGCTGAGGTAGGCCTGAAGTTTTTCCTTCTGTGAAGACATATATGTAGCATGTAACTAGACCCGGAGGAAGGGCCCTGGTAATATGGAACCTCTGAATCTGACTGAGGATTTTGTTACGGCATATAGACACACCAGAACTGAACTCACCAAGAACTGGTTTCACACACTTCTTTCATTTCAACATTCATATTTACCTACACGTCAAAGAAATTGATCTTCCCACACGACCCAATGCTTCATGTTATCTAAACCAACCATTACGAAATGCATTGTGGATAGCTTCGTTGTCAGCATTTGCCTTGGTAAGCTGGCAGTTGTGCAGGTAACATTGCTGAATTCACGTTGATTGTAAGTACTTTTATTATAGTCTAGTTAGAAATTTTTCAGAAAATTTAGGTTGTAGACCTGTGGCGTACCTAGAGGTTTTAGCCAGGGTTGAAAACGTAGTTGAAGGAGGCCAAGTTGCCAACACTCAGAAAAAAATGAGAAATGAAAGTGCATCAGGATGTAGATTTCTATACTATAACCCAAAATCAACGGAAAGCAGTCCAAAAAATTTCCGAAAAACGCACAAAACAACCTACGGAAAACCAAAAGAATACTGAATACCGAAATATAAGCTATATGGGGACCCTGTTTTAACATTCATCTTGGAAAGGGGAGAGGCTTGCACCCCCGTCAGTTGCGCCACTGTTATAGTCCTATGTTTATGTATCCTCTCACCGTACAAGAATAGAATAGCCAGTTTTCAAGGTATACAATTATGTAAAATCGTGTTCGTACCCCGAGACAGTAATATCCGGTGTATCTTGCATCAAAGTTGTCCAATGAAAACTCAGCACGTTACAACAATGAGAAATCCAGTCATCGAACCAGTAACACTGTATGCCAGTCATCGGCAAACTGTGGGCCGTTCAGAACTTTTTATTGGGCCGCGCAAAACTTATTGTTGTGTATGTAAGAGTCACAGTGCTGCGCCGGTTGCGTGAGATAAAACACAGGCTATTCAACAACTATAGAACATTGATTGGTTGATGTTAAAAAGGCATTGTTGTTGTCATTATAGGCCATAGGGTTTATGACATTAACATAGCATTGCTATGTTACATATAACTGAATACAACATACAGTATGTTTCAAATTGGGCCTTCAATTCAAACACAACCACGGGACTTTGACTGCGACTGAAAGGGGTTTGGGGCCATCATAACGAAAGTTTGCCGATCACTGCTGTACGCAATGCTGTTGAACGGAGCTTCAGCAAGTTGCAGTTGTTCAAAACGTTTCACAGATCAAACAGGACTGATGAATAATTAACAAATCTGGCAGTGATATCTACTGAAAGTGAAACTGCAAAATCATCAGATATGACTGAGTTGACAAAAATATTTGCATCTTTGAAAAGTTGCAAAAAGCCGTTTTTCTAGTTTAAAATATAGCAAATGCAAAGTCTGTTCTGCTTTATATGTTGTTTTGATGCTGTAGAAGCAGCATATAAACATTTGTTAAATAAATGTGTTAAACGCAATATCTTGTATATTGCGGGCCCGGAAGTCCAGGTTTGGGTGGGCCTCCAACCACCTAGCACCGGCCCTGCATGTAACATTATGACTATGCCGGGAGATACTCTATTTCCTCAGCGTACAAATAACAAATCGCCCAAATGAAAAGACCAAACTTTCAAACTTTGCCAAAACTTTCAAATGAGTCAAATTGCTCCAGTGAATACCTTCCGCGGTAACCTTTGCTATATAAAACATGATTCCCTGCATTGCACAGTTTAAAAAGTCGATTTGTATAATGTACCATGTGTCTGCCAGCGACAAAACAATAACTATTAGCAATAGAAGAATGATGCAAACCTGGAAAGTTGTTTACAAGCCCTCACTCTTTCTTGTGGTTCTCCTCGGAACATGTCCATCATCTTTTCCGGTTGTTCACTATTCACGGCTCGCTCAATACCCTTTTCGATCATCCCTTGTGTCGGATAACCGGATGTTTCCACTCTTCTTGCTATTTCAAATTTAGAAATGATAACAGCTTGTTGCGCCTTGTTATTTATGAAGCTTTGCCCCAAAGGTTCTCCTTGAAATTGCTGATATTCTTTTTTGAATTCCTTGCCATTTTCCATAGCGGGTCGCAAATCGTTCCATGAGGGCGCTTCGCCATTGATTAAAATCATAGCATTCCCTGGTTGATTTTTTGTTGGGTTGGGTATTAGACTGATCACATGTTTGTCATTTATTGTCAGGTGCTGGGTTTTTCCACTTCTACCGGCTTCCAGATTTATTTTTGAGAATAAATCTGGTAGATCACCAACTTTACAGTCAGACACGTCGTACGGAAGATCGTTCGAACCCATAGCCAAGCACGACGAAAACAAGTCGCAGTCTTGATGGTTAAGTAGCTTATTTAAAGTGAATTAAAGCAAAATTCTGCACCGTCTATTTTTCCTTTAGCCTACTTCTCAAACTGCATTCTGCAACAGCCACACATTTGATTGTTCATAGCCTCAAAATATCCACGTATTAAAACTGTAACGTGTATGAATTCCAAGAAACTTGAAACTGTAAAAAGCACCAAAGTGTAATGGTTTACCACACCTTGGATATATTGTAGACTTGCAAATATCTGACTGGGTCCACTATCTAAAAGATATAACGAGTAGAGACCATTAAGTTCAAGTCCTAACTTTTAGCATTCAGTTCAAGTCCTAACTTTTTCTATTGTCACCATTTCATCCCATAGGTGGATGCACATAAATGGAATATTTGGATGTTATTTTCATTCAAAGTGTTTGTGCAAGTCTGTAACGTTACTTGCGTGGAAAGATTTGATGAAAGGTCGCTGCAGCGTAATAATTCAATCACTAAAGCGTGAAACAGAAATATTTGCAATTATGATTTTTCCTTACAGTGACCTTCACTTTGGCGATGCTTTTCGTACTTTCTATGAAAACTCGCTCAGCTCAGCCGCTTACCGTTTGTCGATCTACTGGTTATAACACACTTATTTACGCAGTTGCTTCTACACGCAAGGCTTCGGCTGAACGTGTCAGTGCACAGCACAAATCATGCTGAACCATGCAGCTTCAGCACAAAATCTCTATCTGCACATAGCGATGTTTGTAAGCTGAAGCGCACTGCCAGGCCTTCTCCACGAGTGTCAAAACTCGTTTGCTGTGAAAAATTTGCTGCATCAACAGCTCAATACCCAACGGCGTTTGAAACTGAGTTTTTATAAATCTTTATCCCAAAATAAAAAGTGAAGAGGACAGTCACTGATTTCTTGTGGACCATAACTACAAACAACTTCAGCACTTCACCGTTACCAAAAATTCATTTCCAATATTAGGAAATCCACGAACATGAAAAACTGGTGCAGCTCATTTCTACCACTTCGGTCGAATTTCATTCACTAAAACCACCAGTTGGGCAGCTGAAATAGTAGTTATTTCCAATGTTTCATTCATTAATTTTTCGTCATTTTAAACTTAAACCACGCAGTTCCAACATGTGACGAAACGTAACGTACATTACACAGCATAAAAGATCACGTACATTACACAGTTAAAGAGTATCAGATTAATCGCCAGCTTTAGAACACATCAATGTTTCAAGCATTCGCCACCCAAACAATTTTGACTCGGCGCAAGAAGCTTGACGCAAGCGGCCCAGAACATAACGTGCATGGGTCCGTTACAAATCTGCGCGCCAAAGTAACTTCCAATGCAGGAACTGCGCGTCACATTCGTAACGTGTTTGAAAGTTCTGGCGCCATTGATGAACGTTGAGAGCGCAACGGAGACCTTGATCAACGACGATGGCTCGACCAGTGCTCTGAGATTTTGTCCCCAGACTAAACTTTCGACGCTTTTTTAAAGATTTTTTAGGGATTGAGGGAGTTTTTAGGGATTTTCAGAAAAGTTTGAAAATGAGTAAAATGAATCATTTCAGATTATTTCGCATATCATGTTTGGTTGCATATTTTAATCTTTTGGAAATTCTAGGAAACCTTCACTCATTCAAAAAACAACTCACTGAGGTCAAAACCCACGGAGTAGCAGCTTCATTTTATAGAAATAATACCGACAAATGGATTTTTTTTCATCAACAGTTTGGGAGGCATTTGCGATACTTTGCCATTTCAATTCCTGACTTGCTCTGCCATTCATTTTCAAACCGGTTTGCACACTAAGCAAAAACAACATGTTCTCTCGAAAGAACTGTACGGTTTGTAATATGGGGAAATATTTTGACTTGAAACTCGATAAATTATTTAAATATTTCTGTGCAAAAACAGCAGATGTGAAAGGAAGTAGTCTAGAAATTTGAAAATAACTGCGTTCAACTTTTGCAAACTTCTGTAGAATATTTTGACGAACTAGAAATATAGTCTTCCGCTTGTGAGTGGAAGCGATAAGCGATTAGTTAGCATTAAAGTACGTATTTGGATGTACAGTAGAATTCGTCTAATTCGTCATCGTTTAATTCGTCAATTCGCTTAATTCGTCACTTTTTCGTCGGTCCCGACAGAATCCCTATGTTTTGTGTACATTTCTGTTCGTCTAATTCGCCATCGTCTAATTCGTCAATTTGCTTAATTTCTCACCTCTTTCTATCCCTGAGAAGCGTTTTGTTCGTCTAATTCGTCAGTTGCAGTTTCACTTTAGATGTCTAAGCAACTAGTACGTGTGGGAATTCAAACAAATTAAGCATCTTTGTCTGAGAATTGTTGCACCTTGCAATTTGTTTATCAAATTTGTACACGAGGTGCGAAGCGCGACCCCACTCCCCATTGAGAGAACGCAGAAAAGTTTATTAAAGATTTAAAAGGTGCTTGATTGAATGGAGGAGTCCAGATAGAGCAGAGGAATTAATTGTTGTATTCAACCATAACGTCGTAAACTTGTATTTTACTGCAAATAAGAGCACTATGTATGTATACGAGTTACTATGATAAAGCATACGAGCTTCTGTGATAGAGTTTTCACCTGTTTGCGTAATTCGTCACTTCGCCTAATTTGTCACTTTTTTCTAATCCCCTTGAGGTGACGAATTAGGCAAATTCTACTGTACTTTGATTTCTTTCGCAGTGGAACACGACATTTCAGCCCTAATCTACACCGCTTGCGTGATTTTGATTATTTCCATCACTTTGTATGCTTTGCGATCAAAACTAAGAAAAATGTTCTGTGGCCAAATGACTGCAAAATGCGACAATAGTGATAGAAATAAGTTACATCAGTTTTTCATGTACGCCGACTTTCTTAAGTGATTATGATACATTACATAACGTAAGCACATTGCCCTAAATTACATTCAACGCCATTACAATCAAGTGTTTAGTACCATTTCACATATTTCGCCTTTGGACTGCTTATGTGAAGAAAGAACATCAATCCCAATAGTCGAGGTTATGAAAAAAAGTTGTGACGCTGTTCAACGGAAGTAGGGGCCAAAAGGCGGGCTGAGCCACGCAAATTCACAATCAATATACTTCCAAAATCAAGCTCTAGTCGCCCGGTTAAAGTCATTTACCAATTCATTGTATACTACTACAAAGCCCCAAATCAAGCTTTAAACCATCCCCAATGCTGATCTAGACATTTATCCATGCCAGGAAACACAGGTGAAAATCAGCGTATAACCAATTTAAAAGCACGCATCGCCACCAACAGCGCAGTCACCAGTAAAGAAGTTAAAATTTGCAGCAGAAGTTTGCTTTTCTGCTCAAATTTACGTGATGCAAGCGGAATTATCTAACTACACAATATGGGCTAAGCATTTTGCTGATGGTTGCAGTCCCGTCGCCACGGGGGGCTTAGCCCCCGAAACAATGCTTCAAGCACCCCCAAATTGAAATGGGAACCATGTGCCCTGCAGGACATACTTGCGACTGTGCTACTTCATAATGATTCACGGGTAACTATGTTGCTTCTTCATGATCAGTGTTGATAAAAATTGTTTGTGCCTTTGCTAAGCGTCTCTGTTGTCTAATGACATAGTTGCTGCATGGCTTTCTGCATCATAACCTCCACTGTCACCTACTTCTCTCACCTATGTGTATGAGTCGCTTGTTCATCTGTATATCCCCAACTCTTAATGCATTGCTTGCCCACCATTATCTGCGTTATGTAAACTAAATGAATGATGTATACAGTATATGATTCCACATTTGTGCGCCCTTGCCTCCTTCTACTATTTTCTCTCGAAGCAATCCTACACAATGCTTCCTACATTGTTACGAAAAACCATAGTGTAAAAGACCTTCAGGCTTACTTAGAGTCTGTCCGTATGAGAAGATTTCACATCTTGTGACAATGAACAAGCTTGTACCAGGTAAAGAAAAATTGAAACTTTGAAAATTCCCTTTGACTTTTGATAATTCTAAGTCAAAAGAACTTCGTGATAATAAAATTAACTGCACACAATTGCAATTGACTCCATCCACTAGTACAGGAGTTCCCAACCTTTCTCTGAACATGTACTCCTTTAGCATTTCGATAGATGAACACGTATCCCTAAAATTTCCCATGACAAAAAGCCTTCTACTGAATTTGAATAGAACTTTTAGAATCCTGAAACTATAAAGGTATACTCCGTTTTCATGTCTCAAATTTAATTTGTTGCAAATGTACAATATTTGTAACCTGCAGATAGGCAAATGTACCCCTGGGGGTACATGTACCTCAGGTTGGAAGCCTCTGCACCAGTAAGGCCAGTTGCCTTGCCGCCCAACTAACCAACGTAACATCCTAAATTGCCAAACCAGAAGCAGGGCTGTTGCAACGATCTCACCACTTCAGCGTTCGTTGTCAGACTCCCAGCACAATACTGCGCGTGAGCAGGATTTCGGCAATAGCGCAAACAAGTGCGCTTTGCCTGTATTCACTCCCATTCCCAATTGGTACGAAATGCAGGAACAGAGCGCTCTGAACAGGCGCGCAGCGGACACAAACTCGACCAATTAGGCGTGACGCGCACAAAACCGCACGGTCTGACGAAACGGCTTGCTCAGAAAGCAAATACAATACCGTAAAATACAGGCATTTGTTTCACACGAAAATCCGAAACAGTATTTACGCATCCACTCACATAACTCTTCGCCACACAGAAAATACTGTGAGACGCAGTGCTTGCAGGTCTTTGATCCCTCTATTTGCGAAGAGCCTGCGTTTCTTCAGTTCCATCAGAACTCCTCACTGGTTTCGCTGTTCGACCACAGCTTGCGCTAATCGTGGTTAATAAGGTACGAGTTGTTTTTTCAGCATTATACACATGAAAACTCATGAACAACACGCACATCGTGACTTATCCTGACTGGCTACAGTTGGCAATTTAAAGCTCTGCGTTTTCTGTAAGGTTTCGAGGAATGATTATCGTTTTATTTGTCTCCAGACAAGAAGTCCATTGCACAAACACACAGTCTCTGCAGAAGTCAAGTCGATAAAAACTGACAATTAGCCGACTGGGCTCTGCTTTTATCTTTTTGCGATAATTCAAACTTGCATATATCTATACTCAAGTAAGTAGGCTACTCCCCACAGTAGGGGTAAGCAAATAACCCACCATCGATTTTTTTCACTGATAAGAGAAGTCGACTTGACTATAGTTGAGTCTTGCCTAGCTACCAACATAATCAAGCCGTAAGTTGTAAAGGAAACTCTGCAATGGAGATCCTAACGGCTAGCGTAAGCGCAAAGTTTCTTCAATCAAACCGAACAGTGAATTGAACTTATAATGCAATTACTTCACTCTTGTTTAACCCTTGCAATCCATGCATCTCCAAAGTTCCCCAAAGCCCAATTTTATAAATATTCATGATGTATGCACTTAGAATGCAAACTGTTCTTTATCAATTAGAAATGTAATGTACAAAGACTTCGCAACTACTGTACGACGTCACAGATATACAAACACTTATCAAACGCATTCTATAATGCGCATGCTGGATTGATGAAAAAAAGTATATGCCCCAGTAATATATTGCCAAACAGAAACGAGTGTGCTAGATAATATTCACAATTTTGCCTTGCCTAGGTTAAGCTGCTGGTTTTAAGAGAGTCCTTTACGTTTATGAATCTGGATCTGAAGTAGTGGTTTTTCTACCTTTTTACCTTCGCAAACAGACAAAACACAATGAAGGTTTGGCGGGACAGAAAATGATAAAAGTACTTGCACAACCAACAAATAATGCGGAACCATTTTGGACAAAGAAAGGAAGCAATTTAAGTGCAAACACTTTACAAAATTTTGCGCTGGTTTCCATGAGATTTTTGACTTTCACGGGTTCAACTTTTCATCTTTTGTCATTTGTTTCAATTTAGTAGAGTTAACTTTATTCTGACAAAACATTAAAATATCTAGTCTATGTTAAAATCTTCCATGAAGCAAAACTACAGGCTTTTGTCGAAATGCAGATGACCCTCAACCAAACAAGTACTTCACATAACAGAATGATATTTCGAGAACTGAATAGCGTCACGTTGGAAGAAATGCCAAGTTAATACGGCAGATACTCGCCTTAACCTGTTCATTGCGAGTTGAATCACTGCACACCTGGTTGGCAATAACTGTAGGTCTCCTGTAGTCTTAATGGACACCAGTAACAACCAAGTTCCATCCATAAAAAGAGGACCATGCGGGAGTGCAGACATAACGCCCTAGCATGAGAATTGAGCACATTTGATAAAGTTCCTTAGAGCAATATCATCGTTTTTTTCAAACGAGATAACTATTTTCTAACAATGAGATTTAAATGCCGTTTCT
>Ga0210059_1014492_pt1 | contig 11640 bp, 4 predicted proteins | sample Ectturendosymbi2_FD_188042 | JGI IMG/M metagenome (GOLD analysis project Ga0210059, IMG submission 188042) | Ecteinascidia turbinata endosymbiont from Florida, USA - Sample 2 (SPAdes) (version 2) | ecosystem: Host-associated > Tunicates > Ascidians > Unclassified | place: Key West, Florida... | reverse complement strand
TTGTTACGAATAAAGTGAACTATCACGTAACACAAGCATGAAAATACGTAGTCGACGGGAGGTTTGCAAAAAGTGGTGAGATGGTTCTTGGATACAGGCGATAACCCAGATTCCCACCAAAATGTAATTATTTCTTTTTGGTCCATTTACAGTGTTCCTTGAAATTTTCATGCAAAATCATTTTGTGGTTTTTGCGTTAAGTTGACATCAAACAAGCAAAAAATGTACGAAAACATACACAAACTCGTTTGCATAAGTAATGACGTTTTTGTAACATAGCAAGTTCAAGGGGGGGTTAACCCCAACCCCCCCCCTTGCGTACGCCCTTGCAGTCATCATACATAAGCCGTTCATCTGACATCGTCGACCGAAGCCACGTTTCTACTCTTTCCAAAGTATGAGTGAACTGCAAGCTCATCACTTCACGACACCGGTACAGTTAACTTGGTTCTTGCGCAGTGTGAGTGTCACACCGGCAAATAAACTGTCATTGCAAGAATTAAATCAATTAATCGAAATTGAGCTGCTTATTTCGGGTTTTCTAGAAATGTTTGGTTCTTAGTCTCAGTTTCCAGGGGGCAAATGCCCGTTTTGTCCTGCTTGCGGACGCCCTTGCTTTGAAGACTTGAAGCACGAATGCATAAACGCCGTCGTTATATATCGATGATTGTTTCTGACGCAACTCGTCTATAAACTTTACTGACATTGCTTTTCTATCTTGTAACCTTGGAGAATTTGAACTGTGTTGGAAAATGTTCAACAAAAGCATAATCACTGTGCTCCACTGGGTTTTCCAAAGGGAACTATCCTTACGTTTGATAATGCTTAAAGTCCGCAAAGGCGATAAACTAGTGGTTTGTGTTTGCAAGGTCTTGTTATCTTTTCAAGTGCTGTACAGATTGCTTCACAAAATGTTCGAGTGCTGTCAACGTCATTTCAGTAAAAAAGTCTAAAGCCAGGATTTCACGAAAATTCAAAAATAGTAGGTGTGATAGCTTCAAAAATAACATATAGTTGTTACGTTGCACGTAGACTCAGTGCTGGCGCTAACATTAGGCGAACTAAGCGGCTGCCTTGGGAGCTGGGCATAAGGGGGCGCCAAAAGGACCAAAAATAACAACTGCGTGTTCGGAAAGTGACGAACGTATACCAAGTAAAAGTAGAACATGATGAAAATGGATGGAACACGCGTTCACGCAGTTTGTGAGAAGATAAAGGCACAGCGGTATTTCAGGTTTGCTGCAGAAGGGTTCATATTTTTCCTATTAATTTCAAGTTTACATATACTAGGTGAATGTATGTAGTAATTTGGTGTATATTTTATTAATCTAATGAACGTTACTAATGTACAACAAACCTCCTTATTTCCGTAATGAGTAACGTGATGATATGTACAATAAGGATCTTTCTATAGGAGGGGTGTGTGCTGGAATGCTTCTTTCTGGGGTACTGAAAAGTCTACTAACGGCGTGGTGTCTCTTTGTTTACACTGATCGATTATTTTCCCACTGTGATTTCATTTATTCTAATGTTCACTTGCAATCGGTTTCCTTATTGCGCGATGGCTCTTTATATTGTTTCTGTTTATTAACTGAGTCATGTGAAACAATAAATCAATCAATCAATGTCAGGGTCATCAAAGCATGCTCTGCAGGACATACTTTATCACGTCCATTGCAAAAATTTACGGTAACAATCTCTGTTCTTTTCATTTCTTCATTTTTCATGGCGGCGCCGCATTTACTGGATTAAGTTTATGTCGAAGCCTTCACTAAATCGTGTTTCAGCCATCCAGCGCATAGTCAGGTTAGGAATCGCAAGTCAGCATATTGGCGTTAGTAGCTTAGTTAACCAGTTAAGTTCCGATGATTGGATGCACCATCCTAACTTATTTAGCTAAACAGATTCCAACTGTTACGCACCACAAGCAACATGGTGGCGTTCGCGAACGTCTGAGGTTTTTGTGCATGTGGAACGTCGTCGATTGTTACGATACAAGATTGTAATAACCGGCCTGTAACAGCGTTTTGAGCCCTATGCCAGGTTTTAAAAATTAGCATGATGCACAAAATCATCCTTATTGACTCCATGTGTACAACGGAAGAGGGTGCTTTTTGGGGGAAGGGTTCTGGAATGGACGTTGTCTAGGACACTTGATGGACCTTGCCTAGGACCCGACCCGGTAATCTTAAGATGTGCAGAGGTAATGCACGTTTACCAAATGCAGTCGGTAGGCAAATTTTCAAAAAAGTCGTGCCACTGTTAATTGACTCTTTAAAGACGCCAAGAGCGGGTATATTGGCTTTTCGTGGTGATTTTTGCGATACCTCGGTAACCACTGAAGCTACATCAACACGTAAGACATTGTAAGCAAGGTCTTTTGACGACACATATCTTGTTGTCGTATAGGCGTATTTTTGATGTCAGGCCGGGAAAGAACAATTTTGCCGTAGCCAAAAACAGTGGTTTTATTTCACGACCTGCGGAGAGAGAACAAAGCACGGCACAAAATTCGTTCTGCATACAAAATTCAGCCATATCGAAAACTTTTAAAGATGTATGCAAAAAAACCTCAAGGTGTTTTTTTGGGGTCCAGGCAAAAATCTAGTTTATGGGGCCCCTTCCATCATTTTTCGCCTTCGAAGGCCCGTATCTCCAGCTCCATATAACAAAAAATCTGAAAATCGCAGAACATGTGGGCACTGACGTTTCACAAAATCCTACCAAATTTAGAGTAAAACCAAAAGAGGAAAGAAGTTATGGCAATTTAAATTATTGACAGAATTTTAACAAAAGTTTGACAAAGCTTTTATCAAAAATGTTGCCTCTTTTGTAGGATTTTTCACGTTCTTTCGAATGGTGCACTCTAAAAATGCTATTGGCAAACATTTTGGCGTAAAAATTGAAACATTGTATTTTTTCAAATTTTGAAAAAATGAATTTTTTCGCCCGAACATTGTTTCTCACAAATCAAAGATGAGTGACTTTTTTAGTATTTTTGATTAGTTGTGGTCCTTGCAAGTAGTCCAAGTCAAAAAACTGCTTCAAAAATACTAACTACGCGTTAAGCTGATTTCTTGAAAATAACCAAAAATTGCCAAAAGTTGCTTGCAGATACACAAATAATTGCATTTTTCTCAATGATTTCAACTTTTTGGGTCTCAAACCCAAACGATCGTTCTAAAATCTTAATTACAATGTCTTACTTGTCGATGTTGCTAACACTGGTTCGCGAGTTATCGCAAAAACCGCGCCAAAACACCGATATATCGAGTTCTGCCTCTGCGGTCCTTAAAACGCAGGATGACGTTTTCAGAAGCAAACACATGGGGCGCTGAAAACGGATCTTGCCTAGGGCGCTAGAATGGCTTGCTCCGGCTCTGCGTAAACTACAACCAACAAAAGCAAGAAACAACTTGTCCTACAATAAAGGTCAATTTCTGCTGATGTTTAAGACAAATATCGCAAGCAGGATAAAAATCTTGTTTCAAGTCGGAAGCAAGGTCGACTGAAACTTTTTTAGCAGTCGAAAGACAGGCTGATGGGGTGAGTGAAATCAAGGAGAGATTTCTTTATCTTTGAGGCTGCTTCTCAAACATGGTGAATATTTAGCGACACCACGCAAACTTTTGCCAGGAAAATGCTCCATGACTTCAATCGTTGTTGTTGTCTGCGCCTCATTCCAAAAAAGTAGATAAAATTCTTTACTGCAGGATGAGCTTTCAGCTTGTGAAATGGTTTGGTTCCTGATTGCCAAATCACCGATGTTGTTAGGCTGCAATCGGCTTCTGGAGCTGCCATAAAGCTTAGTGTAACACGATTGAAAGAGCAGAATGTGTTAAAGGCCAAGATGTTTTAAAAAGCCGGTTAAAACAAAAAATAATAAAATAGAAGAGAGAGCTATAGAAGAGGAAAAAAGACAAACACAGATAAACGGTAAAAGCAGCTATTAAGTGGGTTAAATATGTTTGCTCAAAATCGATTTGCAGTATAAGGTCTGATTAATACAAACAAATGGTTTTACTACGCACTCTGGAGTAGTTTATTTGATAATGAAATATACTCTTCTAAGGTAGGAAATCGTCAGCAGGAAATTACAACAATGTTTACAGTTACACAATTTGTGATCAAACGTTGGAAGTCACATTATCAATATTTCACTGAGCAAAATCAACAAACGCAGCTTTGAAATTGCTACTTTTCGATTGCCTGCGTTAAAAATATAAAGCGAGTCTTTGATTTTACTGACTGCTTGAGGTCGTATTTTTTCTGGATGTTGTAATGTAAAAATGTAGTAATACAGTATTGCGACCTTTATCGGCCAAGCAATCTTTTTGGCCTCAATTTGGTCTTTTGCCAAAAGCTCGCTCTAGTTTGGCCCATAGACGAGCGTGCGTGTTAGTGCTTCGTAATTGACGACTCCTTCGCACAGGGGATCGGCGTCGCGAATCAATTCTTCGACTTCTTCTTCCGTCAGGACGTCGCCGAGTGACGTCACAATGCGACGCAACTCTGAGCTTTTGATTTTTCCTGAAACAAAATCATTAACAAGATCAGACGCCAATGCATCTCTCTGTAGACATCTGGATTAAAAAAAAAAACAAACAGTAAGCTCAAGCTGAGGCAAGTTGTTACAGGCTATCGCCCTACCGGCGTTACTGAAACAAAAATTACGTCAATTGGTATTTTGCCTTAGTTCGAAGGTGGTGTAGGCCAACGAAAAACTTGTGGATAGCTTTCTGCTCAAGTTAACAAACGTTATCTGAAAATTTTCAATGAAGCAAAATTAGTTTATCGATGTCTTTTAAATCCTACAAGTCTGGTGAAGTCATGTTAGAAACAACCACGCTGAAACCGCAGATATACTTGACAACATGTCAAATGTTTCCAAAGCGGATGTTTGCATTGTCAGGAAAGTTCAGTAAAATAAAGGAAGAGCTGGACATTAAACCAGGAAACACTCTTTGCTTGGACGCCACTCCGACCGTGCATTTCGTAGTTAACATCTTGTTGTTCGCACATTGAAATTTGCTGACGATGATTATGTATATTTTGTCGAAATGTCCACGTCCTTTTATTTATCAGTGATTTTTGTGACGTAGCCTTAAATACCTTGGCCTTTTTTAAACTAGTTGCAAGCCATCACAACACTGTATTTATTTCACGGCATTTTTGCCGAAACACGTTGGCTCTATAAAACTTTCAAGCAAGCAATGATCACATGGACACCTAATGCATTTCACATGTTTTCGCTAAGAACGTGATGTTCATTTTCAGTTATAGCCTTGTTTTTTTCGCATCGAAAAGATATTTTTGTCATTGAAAGGAGATCAAGTGTTTATTCTTGTTTGTTTGTTTGCTAAATTGCAAAAATAATAAACTGAAGCAACAGGACTAAACGTGAAAATTGTTTCAATTTCCAACATTGAGTTTATGATTTCGTTGGTATTTATTTTCAATGAGTAACACTAAACTCCTGAACTGGAAATACATAGAACTATAGAAGAAGCATTATTAAACGCTAATAGCGTTGAAGTAGTTGTTCAAAATTTATCAAAATAATTTGAGAAATATATTGAAACGCTTAATAAAACTGTATGGGCAAAGAAGAGTTTGGAAGGGGATAAATGTTGTTAACAGAACAAAGAAACGTCAACAACCACTCTTGCAAGACTTGAAGGTTGTGATGAACGCGTTGTAGCTTACGCAGATTCCTACTTGTTGAGGGTACAACCAAGGCCGGTTCAACCTGGTTGTTGCAGGAGCGCGGGTCAGTATCCCAACAAAGCGTCCTGGCGTCTCGGAATTGTCCAGCCGAAGAATGGCGGTATAAAAAGCTTTCACCACTTCGCCCGTTAATAACTCTCCAGTAGCACTCCAAGTTTAGTTGCTTCCCTTGATTATATTCAGAAGCACAACAATCTCTTCGACGCACTTGAATGTGAAGTTAGAACAAAGTAACGTAAGCGGTTGTGTTTGGTATGGGAGAACGGGCTATGTTGAACCATTCTTTACATTTTTTGCCACTGTTATTTTGGTTTAGGCACTAGAAACCTGAAATTGGGGCATTTGGTAGTAAAATCCATTTAACACATTTACACGCAGGTTGTTTGACGTAGCCTTTTATATTCCTCAAATAAATTGAAAACGAAAAACATCGCTTTTGCGGTTCAACTTACCCCATGCGTGGGGTATGCGTGGGGTAAGTTGAACCAGGTAGTGGGGAAAGTTGAACCAAACTAAAGATCTGCCGCAAAAACTAACTGATGCGGAATGAAATGTCGGAACATTTACACTTGCGTGAACGTATTCAGAAATATTTAAATCCTTTGTAAACACATCTAACCATTGATACATGAGGGAATAGCGGAGTAGGCCTACTTTCACTTGAGTCAATTTATCTGATTTTTGAAGTCCGATGAAAATACATGTTTCTTTTGTCTTTTCGTCGTTCCCGTGATTTCTGGAAACGGGAGTATCTTTACAATCTCACGTTTTGAAAAAGAGCATTCATCACCAAACTTGAAAGTGACGGCTGGTCTTCCTGTTTAGGGTCATTTCTTCCTCTTTTCAAAAATTTCCTTCGCATTCTCCAATTATGTCATCAATACTCCCAATGAGTGTAATTATGAAAAAGTTCTTTTGCCAGTGAAGCTCACAGCAGGGACAGATAAACCCAGTATGGTTGGGGGAGGGAGATTTCAGTAATATTTGGTTATTCAAATCTCATTATACTGTGTCACTACTGTAAGGGAGATCAAGTATACATCACAACACTGCTGTGACAAAACAATGGACGGCAAAATGGCCTTAAATTGTGAATGCTGTTTTCCGAATTGTACAAAATCATGATGAACAAAGTTACTTTCGCAGATCTTAGGGGGGCTATCGCCTCAATCGCCTTGTTTGATAGATAGTTTTTTGATAGTTCCTTCACATGTTTTGACAAATCATTTTCCATTCCATCAGTAAACATTTTGAGTTCATCACTGACAGCATCATAACCAGAAAGATGTTTCGCTGCTGAGGCTTTTCGGTCAACGAATCGTTTTAAGTATGACGATTACAGTAATTTATACTGAATTTCAGCTTTTCAAAGTAAAGTGCTTTTTGCTACAGCGTCTAAAGCTGCTGTCATAAAATTTTCCAAAACAGAAGCACCATTTGTTTTTTAGGTTGTCAAGGGAAATTTTATAATGGTAATGTTTAAAAACAAAAGTAACTAAATTAAATAAACAACAACTAACGACTTGGATCAAGTGGGGTAAGTTGAACCATGGTTCAACTTGCACGACTTGAATGGTTCAACTTACCCCGAAGGCGAATTTCAACTTGACAATTAATTTATATCAAAGCCTTAACGTCCAGCTGTACCTACACAAGGTGATTAACACTGATGGACCTACGCCTTAAAGAAATAACGACATCAAACAAATATACCTTTCCCACTATGAATTATGAAACATCAAAGTACATTACCAGTTTTTCACTTTGTGCTCACAAAAACACTTCCAACCTGGCAGCTTTCTGCACCAAATAAGTTTGGATCTGCGTCATAAACTAAAATGCATTCCTAACAAGCTCCAAACAATAGGTGTCGCGCATTAGTGTCTGGACCGCTTTATTTAGCTAAAACAGGGGGTGATTCAACTTACCCACCGGTTCAACATACCCCGCTCTTCCCTATAACATAAGGCGCAGCGAAAAGCGTTCACTGGAGCTACCGGAAACCGCAACCAATTGCCGCAATGTATGTTAGCAGGCTGTCCTCAGCTGCTAGCTGATCACAAACTAGTAGCCTACTTTGCATCAAATCACTGATAGAAATTCCTGAAATCACACGCTAGGAATGTACACAAACACTAAACCGCATATGTATCCACTGCAACAGCGTGGAATGAGTCAGCCCAGAAATATGGTTGCAGTTGCACCACCTAAGTTTCTTAGTAGTTTGCTCCAATATTTGCCTGCCCTTTGTCAAGAAAGCGTGAACATTCCTTAGCAGTTGTTACGAACTCAAAATCAACCTTTTTGTACCTATTCTGACTTTAGATTTTTCTCGTCATATCTACGCAGCGTCTCTTTTCCGTCTACCCCTCTGTCCGACATCAACTTGAAGCAAGAATATCCCAGTGGTGCTCTGCTGTCTCAGTTTACATTTTCTATCCATGGGCCATATATAAGCGACCTTTGCCTTTGTTGAAAATTTATCTACAGCAAGGATATTCTAAAACGGTGCTTTTTAATCGGGGCATGAGTGATACTTTCTGTCTATGTTTACGCTTCATTTGAAAAAAATGTATTGAAATGATAAATTTTCCCTCCGGCTATGCCGCATCTACTAAATTCCAGCTCACATAGGCTATAAGTATCGCTTTCATTACAGACTTAAACATAAAACCGATTATTTTTTTAAAAGATCACATGTATTTGGAAACAGTTATTTTAACCCACATGGCAAACACGACAAGAAGGCTGAAAAACACACGACAAATCGTGAAAATAAGGTGACAGGCCGTGGTTCGGCCTCCAACGCTGCTGCAAAACGTTCTGCAAAGTGTCTGAAATCCTGTCAATCAGCGTCCAATGCCGTTGTAAAACGTTCTGCTCTGTACGTTTTTATCAATCTGCGGTGTATAGAAAGTTGTGTGTATTTACTATGGACCTCGTGTCTGCGGACAAAATATACCATCATCATCATCATCATCATTATCAATTACATTCATGAAATTATTCCGCGATGGTGTGTGCAGTGGTGGGATTCATTTTTTTAAGAACAGGTTCCCTCACTCCAGGCTCACTAGCAACAGGTTCTCTCATTATCACAGTCTCCAGAGGCAAACCATGCTGGTTGGCCCGATATAAGTGCAAAGGTTGATCTTTGTGTTGCCAACTGGTACAGTATAGCAAGGGAAGTGATTGATTTTAGTTATCTTCCCTAATTATAGTCTTGGTTTTCACTATTACAGTAAAAGTTAGTAACAGGTCTATGAGAAGTTTGTCAAAATAAATTATCAGTAAAAGGTGTTCATGGGGGAAAATTGAGAACCTCTGATTTAAGCCAACACTCGGTTCTCGGATTAAAGAAATTCTAAGAACAGGTTCTTACGAACCGATCGAATCCCATCACTGGGTGCGTGGGTACTCACCCTCACTTCTTGCACCTGAGCATGGATTGCTGCTCTCTGTTTTTATAAGTTTCTGCGCAGCTTAGCCGTCGTCGTGTGTTTAGTTCATGCGTTAGCGACTTTCTTCTGAACAAAGCTGATAAGCAGTTGGTAAGCTTAGGGCTCTAGCTTTTTGCTGATCGCCGTTGAAAAAAGAAAGAGATATATGAATGAAATGATGGATCGTAATTCTCAATAACCAGCAGCTTAATAATAAACTGTTTTCATGTGGATGCACATGTCAATATCGTTTCTGTTTGAAATTAGCTTTCTGTTACTTTTCTCTCGGTTGTGCTTCCGTATTCTTCTTATTCTGCCAATGCAATATCTGTCAGGCTTACCGGTTAAGCCTTTGTCAAAAGTTCGGAATGCTTCTAACAGTTCATCGTCAGGATTACCGCGAACAGTAGCTTGATTCACAAGTTTCATGAAGCCGTCCCACTCGACAAAGCCCCTTCCGTCAGGATCTGCAACCTGTTGTATATAATAATAATAAAAGCGTCATATTGTAAAAATGTAGGATGTTAGTCTTCATCGTAGAACTGTTCATTACGATTCAAGTTTGATTTCACCAAAGACACCCAAATGTTTTTAGTGTATGTGCTTACTTTGTTCATATCAAACTCCTGTTTATACAAACATTCCCTCAAATTTATTACAGTAATGGACCTGAACTCATCACAGAGATCTCCACGAATTTAAATGCAACCATGACCTAAATATCAAGTATGACCATAAAGTAAAGAAATGTAAAGGAAAAGCATGGATAACTGGAAAGATCAGAAAAATATTAAAAAAACTGCACGTTTGCCAAGTGGGTAGCTGTAAACGATCCTAGAAAATTTCTGCGCTTTATGATTGGGGAGGCCTCAACCTCTCTGGATAGAACAAGTTACATGCTTTTCGTTCACGACGGGATACCCAACAACTTGTTTCCAAGTTTGGGTGTTGTTACGCGATTGCGTTTGTGAACAGAAAATTATTTCAAATACCAACTCTTTCTGGTAACTCGGCCACCATGCGCTTATGATACAGCACTTCACAAACATTGGGCTTTCAGGTCAACGTCGAAACACAGACGGCCTCCTTGACGTATGTAAATATGAAGAGCTTTGTTCGAGTGGTTATGCTTTTGTGCAATGAAAACGCAGGTGCCTATCGAGACGCACTAATAGGACTTGACTGTAGCCTTCGAGAAGCCTCGGCGCGTAAGGTCTTAGTGCACTCAGACCGCGCGTAGTAGCCGCGAGTTTTACCGGTGGAAAAGCTTAGTTATGCAGGACTAGACTTTGAAAGGTGTACCTTTTCACTGGAAGAAAATTCACTCTAATGAAAAACATATTTTATCCACTATCAAACCGGAAACAAATAGATTGGCCAGACAAAGTAGAAATTCCGTAATTATTTCTTAAAAACGTGCTAGAAGCCGGTAAAATATTGCAGCTGCTACAAAATTTTGAAAGTTCATGACTCATGACAATGAAAATCCACTGCTACCCTGCCAAGTTCAATCAGTTTATTTGATGGTTTAAATAAAAATATGCGTAAGAGATTCCAAAGTTCTTGTTACCTCTTCCTGATGAAGAGTTCTCATTCCCAAATAACAAAAGCGGCGTTTAAAAAATTGGTGTTTGTTAGTTCCAGCCAATTTGATCTGTTATGACAATGACATTAGGGAAGAATTGCTGACATATAAGTCTCAACTAATTAACCAATGAATGGAGAAGCTGTCAACGTGAAAATTCGTTGCGAAGTTCACCTTCATTCTTTCTTTTATCCAGCCTTCTGTGGGCACTTGACCGCAAGCTCTTAGTAGATTGCCGAGATCTTCTCGTTGAACTGCCCCCATGTGCTTGAAATCATGATTTTTGAAATGCTGACGGAATTCAGATATTTGCTGGTCAGTGAATGGCTGGTTATCTGAGGACATTTTGAGTGAATTCGCCACAGTATAACCAATAAATTACGATTAATGCATCGCGTTGGCTGCGAGTATAGCCAAGGCAGATGTAGTTATAAGAAGAGTGTGAAGCGTAGTCCTGAAAATTTACAGCACAATTGGTCTTCAACACATTTTTTAATAATAATAAATAACCTAATGCTTGTCTCAGACTCCAAGATAAAAAGATATTCAATGCTAGCTTTCCCAATCTGAGCAAATCAACCGAAAAATAGTAGCGTGGACACAAAACACGTGTGGCAATAACAAGCATGACAAAGAAGCAGTGACAGCAGCTCCCATTGAACTGTTGCCACAGTTTACTTTAGACTGCATCGTCGCAACTCAACTTTTGAAAGGAGAAAGTTATACTTGTGCAGTAGAAACCGGCAACTGACGTTTGGCGATCTTGGTTGGAAGTAAACCTTGTCTTTTTGCGAATCACAAAAAGGTTATCTCGAAAACTACGAAGAAACGACGAGAAACGAAATTCTGACAATGGCGTTGTGGGGCATGAGTGACCTTACGTAATAC
>Ga0210059_1014491_pt1 | contig 11640 bp, 9 predicted proteins | sample Ectturendosymbi2_FD_188042 | JGI IMG/M metagenome (GOLD analysis project Ga0210059, IMG submission 188042) | Ecteinascidia turbinata endosymbiont from Florida, USA - Sample 2 (SPAdes) (version 2) | ecosystem: Host-associated > Tunicates > Ascidians > Unclassified | place: Key West, Florida... | reverse complement strand
CCTACAGTGCGGCCTAGCAGTGGTTTGAAGAACTGGCTCAAATGAAGAAGCAAAAAAGTGATGTACTGGGACTTAAATTTGCTGATTGATTCTACTGCGTCGCATTAGCAGGGACTTGTGTGCAGGATTGAATCATCGCAAAGTCATCAAAGCAGAGCCCAATTGCCGGATTACTCGAATGCTTCCAGGAAGCCTGCCGTCGTCGAGCCAGAGAGCAAATCTCGGCCAGCTCAGCGTTCCTGAAAAGCTTCTCTGCCTCTTGAAGAAATGTATTGGTATAGATTCGGCTTTGTCGCGTTTGTGGCGACTAATTGTTTTTTGCCAAAAGCAATGACGCATGCTTCAAACTATTTGCTGCGATGGGGTTTCAGAAAAATATTGTAACTTAGCTGTAACACTGGAAAAAGCTAGCCAAATGTTTTGATATGAATAAGAGATGAAATATGAAGTTTTGGTTTTTAGTCTTGCTTTTTATTTGTTTTAGCCATTGTTGGTATATTTCGTTTATGTATCACCAAATAGTACATGCGTTAAACAATTAATCAGATTTATCCGTTTTGGTTACGCTTGTAAAAATATGGTGCGTGGGTATTACTATACTGTAAAATACAGGGCTATGAGCTTCATCAATTTGATGCCGTCTCTTCTATCTCTTATGCCAAAACCCTTTCCCTGAATTGGTCAAATTACAGTATGAGCTTAGATATTTTGTTTCATTATTAAATTATAACCGATTTTACTTCTATATAAGAAACGTTTTGCAATGCAAAATCCAGGTGACATGGTGGGTGAACTTGGAGGTTGATCAGAGTTAGTATTGTTTTCTTTTATTCTGCTAAACCTCCAGGCAAGGCAAACTGTGCAAAAATGAATTTCCTTTTGATAATCGCCGATCATAAACCCTTTCTATGAAGAGTTCCTCGTAGACCACTACTGTTCCTCCAACAGTTTTGCAAAAAATTTGCAAGCCACGCTAATATTAACAAGAATATTCACACATAAAAGTAGCAAACTTTGCCTTACATTTACCGAAGTGACCAGGCAAACGAGAGAATAAACAGGGTATCGAAAACCTCATTTGCAAAAGTTTTCCAGTGCAGCCAGTAGACGGAGCTCAAAGCAGCAGTTATGCAGAAAACAATTATTCCGCGGTGCAAGCCCGGTCTTTTGGCATCCATGACGTAGTCTGCAAGAACCATAAGAATTAGATCAGAATTCTAATCGTCTAATCTTGTCTGGTGTTTTTGGGCGAATTGCAAGAAAGCTTTTGAAAAACATTTTTAAAATGTGCGAATCCGCAGTCTTTAAATTTGTCCATGCATACCACCAATAGAGCTTGGGAGCTGTTCAAACGCTTTAAAGAAACGAAAAGTCTCCTAGCTTTGACTTAAAAAAATTCGGGCACTTTTAGGTTTGAAGGTCGAACATTTTAGTGCGACGTCACCACTGGACAAGGTTAAAGGATTTTTGGATGATGTAAGCAGGGCCTGAAAAAGAGTAAAAGTGGCAATTAAACCGTTTTTCCTTTTAACGCAGTGGCGCAGCCAGGAATTTTATTTGGGATTGCCCAGTCATCTGATGTACGTCCGACTGATTCTTTCGTTTATTTTTGAACAGTTGAAATTAATATAAAGCAATAGTAAAAAATCTTAATAACTTTGTGTCGGGAGGCGTCATGGCCTCTTGGTTCTCATTCTGGCTGCGCTACTTTTGTAACATATTCTGCTCTGAATTAGGGCACAAAGTTCTTGACAGCTTCAAACTACAAAAATAACCACTCTTCTCATGACATACGACGGCTTTGCCGTGCTGGTATGCACGTGTCGAGTTTTTTACAGATTGCTAAAGCCTGTCACCTACACGAGACTGAGTTCAATGTGGTAGCCTATTGCCTGAAGAAGCTGATCAGGCTTGAAAGCCCATGGCATGACTGGCACATAACGTCTTTGGTCGATGTTGGCTTTGCGTTGTGTTTTGAAAATTACAAAAGTCGAATATATTGCTGTTTTAAACGCATAAATCAAAATTACCCGCATGAGGAAAAAGGGAATCCTTTAATGTTAAACACAAACCTTTGTTAATAATAGATAGCCTACTTTGGAAATGCCTTGTCAGGAGACTGTATACTACGCCTTTACTTACCATTCTCATATTCTCGGAACGGATGAATAGGGTTAAGCGAGATTTCCCGTTTTAGTTTCAATTCAGCTTTTTCGAACAGTCTGCCACATCTTAGGTTAACCAAGAAATTCAGAATAAATGCCATTTTTTTATCAACAACACAAACAATTGGCTTGATACATAAGCAGCTTAGCTACATGCTTTATATGATGAAACAAAGGTTATTGTACAAGAAATAAAATGTACAGTAGCCTATGCATTGAAGGGATTCCAGCAAATATCAGACACTACCAGAGCTCCCATTGCTGGTTTTTTCCACCCACATCTGTTTTTTTGAGTCCATCTTGGTGTCTAGGTTTAATTTTGAAAAATCCTATCAAATCTGGTTTTTTTTTAAGATAAAATTTAGCAACCATCTATAGTAAATACAATAGTAAAATAAACATATTTTCTGGTCATTACAGTGTTCACATGCGATCATCAGGTGAAAAAATACTTATGGGTGAAACAAAAAGTTTTTAGTCGGTTTTGTACCTCTATCAATATCATTATCTAATACTGTAGGTTGCTTGCCATCAAGTAGAGGCAGCCATGCAGTTGCGTGTACAGCAGAAGTAACATCAAGGAATAACAAACGCTTGTATAAACAAGTGAAATATTTGCATTTGGGTTCATGGTTGTTATCACAGACACCAGCTGAAGAATTAGATGAAACAAAGTTTACAATAGAATGTTCAAATTCTTTGGGTACCCTATTCATGCAAATTAAAAAACAATTTGCATTGGAGGAAGTATTTGAAGCTTAGGAATTTTAGATTCCTTTGCAGCTCAAGATGTCACACAAGTGGGCCTACATTTTGCCCATCTTGTGTCTGAAGATAAGCTGGAAGCTAGGTTGATTTCAGTCATTTTTCTGTTGTATACCAAAGTTTTTTTAATGACAAAAAATTGAGTCAATCCAGTCATAATGTTTGAAAATATAAACTAGTGAATACTGCTATGGCTAATTTTAATACTAGAGACAAATAACCCAAACGTCTCAGCAAAAAAAACAGACTGGAGGCTGTATCAACAGTTTAAACATGTGTCCTTGTCCAGTACATAGGCCTATCCTTGATTTCTGGTAGTATCGTCGTAACATCAAAGATGGCTTAGATAACTCTATGTTTGCAAAACTTTATGATTTAATGGCCATATTTGCAGTTTTTCACATTTTACGGCATCACTAGAAAAAATATTTTTACTTGTTAATTGTGTTAAAACAACAACAAATTTGATAAAACCAAGACTGTTAACAAAAATACAAAACAAGCATTGTCAAGAAGCCAGCAAAACGGCTACTATATACCTAAACCTGAAAAATGAGACATGCCGATAACAGAGTGTGTTTTCAGCTTTATTAGTTAATATAAAATGTCTTGAGTAACAGAAAGATGATTCAAATAACGATTTTAACGCTGAAGACACACAATTTAAAAAAGGAACTAAAGCAAATCAGTATTTTAATCACCGTTTTATCTCATATATTTGCATCCACATGTCTTTTTGCATTTTTGTTTTTTTTGGTAGATAATTGTTTTTTTTTCATGAACAATCTGGATTTATTAGAAATTACAGAATGGGAGCCCTGGACACTACGTGACTAGGCCTACCAAGAGGGTAATTTCAGCTCTGCGAAGTGCATGAAAGTTCAGTTTTGTTTGTACTCGTTTTCGGTACTCCTTTAGGAGTGTCATGAGTGGTCTGCGGAGCCCATTTCCACTTGCTTCTGTCGTAGGCCACACGGTTATTTTGGTGGTGAATTGTACATGAAAGTATAAAAGTAAAACAAACAAAACCCACTAACACTTAAGCTGACATTATTAGGAAACTTTAAATAGAAAGAATACAACACCAACGTCCCACCAAACAAAGGAAATTGCACCAAAAGAACTAATTAAAACAAACTATCAAGTGTAGCCTACATAGTGAGGTAACAAAGGAAATGCAATTGTACAGTACTCTACAATGTAATTAATGGGGGAAGGTTAGAGACCTACGGCCATGCAGGACTTTTGGACCATGGTGTCTTTCTCATAAATGACATATGGTAACGCTTCGTTAATCATGCGTAGAAATGCTTAGCCGACGTCAACTTGTCATGTGTAATGCAAAGGACCTTTGTCCAGTCATGCTGAAAATGCATTTTTGTGCAGTAAAAGTAAATTCTAAAGGGTTTGAACTATTTGTGATATCCAAGGATAGAAAGCAAATTTCTGTCAGTTGTTCGGTTTGCAAAAAGAAGCGACATTGATGCCTGGAATGACAGCAGAGTTTTTTTAATTTAATCAAATAATAATGTTTCAGTAGCAGCAGCATAAAAATGGCCGTATGAAGGACCTTCGGACCACCTTACATATACCACGTTTGGACCATGACCAAAAGTCCTTTGTATGATTACCCATTTTATAATATTGCAAAAAAGTTCCATAATAATCCATTCCTTACCTTTTCTTCTTTGTCTCATGTGCTTTGCAGAAGTAGACCAGGTCCAAACTTCAAAGCACTTTCATTGATATGGCCACATTTTAAAAAATGTAAGAACGTTAGCGGAAGGTTTAATGAAAACACTTTGAAAACAGCCGTTAAGATGTGTTGAAATATAGTAATAGCATTCGTGAGGTTGATCTTGATTATAATAGTTCTCAAACAACTCCGCGGAGATATGTCACTGACGCTGAAAAACAGAAACCTTGAATCTGAATGTGTCCAGAAAATCTATGGTGACAAAGCAGATCAGTTGTATGTCTATGGTGTGTGGCTAATGGATCAATTTGTTTTTCAACGGTGTACTATAATTAGGTCTACGATTTTTCATGACAGATTTCCAATCCAGCAGAAAACCAAGCATTGCCATCCTACATAGACTGCCGTAATTATTCGATTGTAGGCCGCGGCATATATAGTTTATTTTTCATTTTTTTACATTTTTTATTTCTTACATTTTTATTTCTTTACTTCATTGAAAGTTAGGCCTATAGATGAGGCTCAGCTTTTCTTTGGCTACGTTTTTTTGACCAAACTCTATTTTCGCATTCTCTTTCTATTTAGAATCACATGCACACCCGTCACAGGAGGTATCATGGGCTAGTCTAGTGTTTCCCAACCATTTTAGGCTAGCGGCACCCTACAGAAGACAAATATAATTTGTGGCACCCAGTGGCGAGCGCATAGCAATTTGCTTTAAGGTTTGATGACATTTTGAAAATAGTATTTATAATGATATATTGAAAAATGAACTAGCTTGCGGAAACTCTGAGCATTGTAAATGGCATACTAGGGTGCTGCGGCACCCCGTTTAAGAGCCACTGGGCTAATCTGCGTTTTATGATATAGTTTGTAATAAAAATGCAGGTATTCATGTAGGGTTAGGATAACCCTAAAAGTACAACATTTGACGCGCTCTTTGCTAAATAAAACAAGTGTTGTCATGAAAACTTGCATTTCCACTGCATTTCATGTGTTTATTGCGGAAATTCAAATGATCGTTTTTCTTTTTTATGGTAAATACGCAAAAGTTTTATTTTTCATTGTAAATAAACGAAAATTTGGTTGTCCTCTGTAATTATTGTCAAGAAATTACCTGACAAAACAACGTGATCCAAAGGTCCCTTGACTATGGGCTATTGGTCCCTTAGGGTAGGGACCTTTGCCCACTTCTTCATCAATTTTTAAAGTGCAATCATCCAGATGTTATAACATATCTTGGTCGCTTTTTGGTACTAAAATAATGGGGACGCCAGTCAAGTGACGTCGTTAGTCACTGACGTCCTTCTAACAGTTGAAAATTGATACTAAGCACCAGTAAAAATTTTAACAAGTTTGTTTCGGGGGGGCATGGCCTCTTCGGCCTCATTCTGGCTGCGCCACTGACTTTCCCTTCTCAGCTATTGTGGCAAGTTCAGGAGATGAAAACAAAATGACGATGGGAATCATGAGCTTGATACATGGCCCATGCCCATGCCATTACGTTCGCAACGATCAGAACGGCGAAGACAGGAAAACATCTGCGGAAAGTTCTTATATAACGCAATTGCGAGCACTGCACAGTAACAACACATGTCCTTCGAGTGCCTTTGGCTATCGCCTGGACAGAGATTTGTTTCTCTTCGACAAAGTTGTTCCGTTGGGAAGGCAAGAGGCAATACGACCGGACTCCGACGAAGATTGCATTCGCATTGGAGAGTTTCCCTGCTACAGTCATTATGCCGAGCGCTTGGCCAGACTGAAGCAAGTTCCAATTTTTAAGGTCTTGGTGTTACCAAGCCGAGATCCGAACCATGTCGAGCCACGACCTACAGGACAGCAGGCAAGCGCTCTAAACACTAGGCCACACATGAGCTTGATACGTCAATACATGACACTGCCACTTTGCGAAGGGTCCTGATCAATAATAATATGGTTAGACTGCCTTGGAGGCGTTATGCTGAGTCGTTTTCCGTAGCACGATTACGAATCGTTTTTTGTATGACACACAGTTCTTGACGATCTCTTTCAAATGGTTATATGTTTTCATACTGTAGAACAATGCTCAGCAACAACAATCTGAGCATAGCTTCAGCCTTACTGATACAACTTTCTAAGTCTGGTCTTTTTAACTTAAAACTTTGTGTTGCATCATGAAGTATGCAAAAAGTTCTTAATCTTTTCTGAATGCTTATGCAAGAAGTTCTTAAGTCTTTTCTGCTACACCAGTTATGCCTTTTAAACCCAGAGTGTGTCGCTGTGATTGCATTATTGCAAACTTCACAAAAAGCTCTTCTTGAATCAGCAGACGGCAGGATAGGCATTAGGCACTCATGACCCTGATCAAAGTTCTGACCTTGCAACCTTATACAGTATGTCAAGACTTTTGGCAGCTTCGGTTTACCTGGAAGTTTTTTACCAGACATTACTACTTACTAGCGTAACTGAACCACTTCGAATTATCGTGCTGTGGAATAAAAACATATTCTACCAATGTTGTCTTTTAAGCTAACGCGTTCACTAAGCACACAAGCAAATCATTTAGAATTCACCAAGCCATCTAGTTGCTTGTTATTATGATACAATTAGCTGCTTGAAGCAGCTTCTTTGCATCATAATAAAAATTCCAAACAATTGCACGCAGTTGGTTGTGCTTTGTCCTGGTGTTACCCAATTAAAAACGTCATAAAGGAGAGAAATATATTTTTGGATGAAGAAGGGGTAGAAGTTTTCATCTTGAGAAACTGTTGAAACAGGTTTTTGGTGAGGAATTTCTGCTAAATTTGCCAAACGGTTGGTAAAATCCTGCTAGAAAATCAGCTAACTGCTTGATTAAAATTTTTACAGCTAACAGTGAGAAATTCCTGCCAGATTTAGCAGCAAATCAGCTAAAATGGCAATACGCTGACCGCAATCTTTTGTCTTTTGTTACATAACTGTACAAAAAGAATCAAATAAGAATTTGTGGACACAGACAGTGTTCAATTGAAAACCTTCGCTTGCTTGGCTACTTATGGCAAATTTAGCAAAGTACTGACTTAGACTGAAAAAATCTTATATATAATGTAATAAATAAGATTTATTACAGAAGACCGTGGGGCCCCCAAAGACGCGGGGCCCGTAGCAATTGCTGCATTTGTTACTATGTTTAATCCGGCACTGGATAAAGGTAAATAAGGTTGAAACCTAAAAAAGCGAAAAGCAAATCAAAATCTCCCAGAGCCACTAAAGGAAAAAAGAACCAGAAGAAGGCATGCAGTAATCAAACCGTGAAAAGCACTCGAAGAAACTAAAATCAAGAACTGGTCGGGCAATCAAAAACCAAGAGTATATCATGGCAAAAATATATTAGAAGTTTATTGTTTATCGCAATCTGATAAAACAATAATAAATGAGTATTGTATTGAGTAACGTCTTCAATCCCACACGCAAGGCGCTTGAATTTAAGCATGCATCGCAGTAACATGGAAAACGCAAACACATGAAGAAAGACGAGGATATGACGGTAGTAGAGAGTATACGCTTGATGGCGCAAATGCATTACTTTGATGAAACACAAGCTTTTGAGACATATGCATGAATGACGTCATCATGCTTATTATAATGTAGTACAGCGATGACTTCCAAGTACATCGATTTATAAAATGCATGAGGGAGTGGGAGGCTGCGAAGGACCAAGGGTCATCTAGGCTGCAGACCTCCCAAGGGCGAAACTGCTTATTTTGTGAAGGGAACAATGCATAATAGTTAGTAAAAGTCTTTTACTCTGGGTATAAAATGTAATATGGGTAATGCGGTTGTACGGTAAATTGAAGTTAAATGTATTGCAGGCAAAGTCAAGCCACCAGATGAAAATGGTTTGGAGTTATCAAATTAAAGATTTACTGTTTTCGCACATTCAAAAATATTCGTGTACGCTAGAGAGGAAATGCGTCAAAAGCTGTAGATCGCTGCAGCACTGCAATGGTGTCACGAAATTTACACGCTGAGAACGGAAATTCGCCACTCTGTGTCTACAGGCTACAGCATCCCACTACTTCATACACTGGTTTGAAGCGACCAATTTTTGTGACCAAGCTAGCGATGTAATGTTTAACGGAGATACTTCATTATTTGACAGTTTCCACTGTAACAACGTTACGTAATTAAATCAAACCACTTGGTTTATGTACACCAATCAATACGAACACAGAGTATATTTCTATTATCCGAGTTATACATATGTCTTATACTCCTCCAAAAAAAGTGCCGGATGGTGGGACGCTCCATTTAATGTACACCGGTCGAGAGCAGTTGGTTTTATCTTGTCCTTAGAGACAAGCCCAAATTCTAATGCATGCGTAATGTGACGGCAAACGTTAAAAAATCAACTTTGCCTTCATTACCATAAGTGTGAACTTGCCTTTAGTCAAGCAATATATCAATGTCTTGACTCTTTAAAAACTTTTTGAAAATGACGCTTAATTTCCTCTGTTCGCTTTTATCCAAACGAAACCCAGATAATATTATCAATTAAACGATTGGAAAGATGTGCCATTTCCAATATGCCAACTAGTTTACACATTAAGTGGCATAGAGTTTTATTAACTAAAGACTCCGAGTGGTTATCACTAGTAAAAATAAAATGGTTTACTGTTGATGTAATACATTATTCTCGGTATCGAAATGCGCACGTCTCGCAGTTTCGAATACTTTGTCTAGAAGACTTTGAAAGCCCTACAGAGTTTCGACATGGCTGTGAAAAGCTCCAGCAGCTCAAACTGTTCGCTGTTGATCTCATTATAAGCTAAGAAAAAGGTAAAAATGTTAGTTAAAACGAACAAAGTCTGCGAAATAGAAGCTCAAAGGATGAAGGACTTCTTTTTCATTAATTCGAGAAAAACTCTGGCAAATCCAATTAATTCTCGGGTCTCCAGTCTCGGTCTCGAGTCCCAATTTCCAGGTCTTACTTTGTATCTCGGATTTTTTGACATAGATTTGGTCTTGAATTTTGAAACAACTCTCATTCTCCGTCTGGAAAGTTGCTTTCTGATGTAAACTACTGTAGGTCGTTGACAACAGTGTGGTTTTTCATACTTGTTTACATGAACGTAAAACAGTGGAACGGTTGAACTTCTTAGTAAATTCAGGTTATTTTATTTAACGATTCAGCTTTTTCGTAAGCCTTCATCAAGAATGTAAATAAATAAAAAATATTTAAATGAGCTTTGCACTTACTTATTTAAATTCAAGGCATTTTTGCACTTCAGAACGCCTTTTTATTTGCGACAAACCAAATTCATTTTTGTGAAGTTTGGGAAACCCAGGTTTAACAAAATGTGATTCGGTCCTACTTTTTGAAAAGAATGCTTGATTCAGAAAAGACAGACTAGAGAAAGGATGCACAACCTTTTTGCTATTGCCGGCCGCATTACGTTTATCTTGTCTGTAAAAATATGTTAAACTCACTGGCGGCTGTAAGATCAGGGGGGCGATTAAGGCGATCGCACCCCTAAAACCTACAAAAGTAACTTTATTCACCATAATTTTGTTCAATTCAGAAAACAACATTTACGTTTAAGGTCATTCTGTCGTCCACTGTTTTGTCACAGCGTAGTGTAGTATACTTAATCTCTCTTACAGTAGCGAAGCCGTCATGAGACTTGACGACAAAATATTACTGAAATCGCCCCCCTAAAATTACTGGCTGGATCAGCCCGTGTGTAAGATTAGTTACAGCCGCCAGTGAGTTCAGCATATTTTTTTGAATTTCTTCTATTATGCTTCCACACAGTGAGCCTAGCCTGCTTCCACACGTCTGTTTGACCGTCTTTGTACTAGGTATCGCCACACACGGTATACAAACATTTTGTATCAACGCACGGCTACTATAACTTATATTTTAAATTACATATGCACGTCTGCATAGGTTGTTATTGGACGCCGAATGCTGCCGTACAGCCACAGGTTGCGCAGCCCTGTGCTAGCCTACAGCCTAGTTTAATGGTTTACAATCTTTTCGTGCTCATGGCCCATTCAACTAGGAATGGTATTGGTGTTGTCCCAAAACATATAATTTCATGGATTTAACACTTCCCTAATCCTTAGCTTAACCCTGCTCAGGTAACCTCTGCCCAATTTAGGTAAGCGGTTCTTCTACTTAAATTAAAAATTAGTTAACGTTCAAGTAGAAAGCTGGTTCTTCCAGTAGCTGCAATTTCTTAGACGCTCTTCCGGGAAATCCTATCGAAATCTGCACAAGTTTTGCAGCTGATCTAGCTCAATTTTGGGGAGGTAATTGCTGTTAAACTTCATCGAAGGGGTCCCTAAAAGAAACTGTAGTGTGTAAGTACTCTACTTTCAAAGGGGCCCCCAACAGCAAGTGTAATGTGCAAGTACCTTGCTTTCACAGGGGCTCCCAATAGCAATTGTAATGTGTAAATACCTTGATGTCAAAATGGCCCCCAACAGTAACTATGATGTAAAAATCCTTACTTTCAAAGAGGCTCCCAACAACAATTTTAATGTGTAAGTACTATGCTTTCAAAGGGGCCTCCAACAGCAATTTTAATGTGCAAGTACTATGCTTTCAAAGGGGCACCAAACAGCAATTGTAATGTGTAAGTAGGCATACTATGCTTTCAAAGGGGCCCCAAACAGCAACTGTAATGTGTAAGTACTATGCTTTCAAAGCGGCTCCCAGCAGTAACTGTGACGTAAAATTCCCTGCTTTGAAAGAGGCTGCCAACAGCAAATTTAATGTGTAAGTACTATCCTTTCAAAGCGACCCCACCACCATCTTCAATGTGCAAATCAAGAAAAGCTTCAAACCAACTTCTATAGGCCTACCTAAAAAATTGTGGGTTAAAATTTCTTCCAAAAAGTTCTGAAAAGACCCTATCAAATACGAGCAAATATTTATACCAAAAGATAACGTTTTATACAATATGAAAATTTTTATACCAAATGATGTTTTTAGAGATTGGAGTGTTTAATTTTTTGAACATGCCACAGTTTAACAGGAAATATCCAAGT
>Ga0210059_1014490_pt1 | contig 11641 bp, 8 predicted proteins | sample Ectturendosymbi2_FD_188042 | JGI IMG/M metagenome (GOLD analysis project Ga0210059, IMG submission 188042) | Ecteinascidia turbinata endosymbiont from Florida, USA - Sample 2 (SPAdes) (version 2) | ecosystem: Host-associated > Tunicates > Ascidians > Unclassified | place: Key West, Florida... | reverse complement strand
AATTATGTTCCTGTTTTGCTGTTGACTTCATTCTGAAGAAGCTTTCTATTTTTGCATCGTGTTTTATTGTCAACGGTGCAAGGCCAAGTGGCCCCGCAAAATATTACCACCAATCAGAACTTTCTGTTTTGATCACTTCGCAGTTTAGAATCAAATTGTTACCAGAATAAAAGTTACGGCGACTCGAAGGCAGAAGATCTGCAGAGACTCCCTTATTCGAAACGTGCGTTACTGAAAGAGACGTGATTAAACACAGCAGGTATTTTTAAGCTTCTGCGAAGCTGCGATGCGGGCATCGCCTGCCGGAAAGACGTCACAAGATGTTTCATCAAGCGCACTGTTTTTCCTGTCACGAAGTGTGGTTCACACACGTTCGCAGCGTTGTAAACAGCATCTCTAAGTCCGCACTGCACAAAATCGGTTTGCATAATTGCAACACTTTTAGGAATAAAACTTTTACAAACTCCAATAAATTCATCCCTATTGTGACATGACGTCACAATAATAGCAAGCTGGCATCGCTCCCACTTCTCTGGTTTTGCGCCCCATTTCTCTGCATTCACCATCAATAAACTAGAAAGTTTTCAACACACCTTTATCACGTTCATCCGTGAAAAATGCTTGCTTTCCTGAATTTGTTCACAGCCATGTCCTTACGGGACTCTTTGAAGCCGCAGGCAGCAAAGAAGCAGATTCAAAACACTTCATTTGTTTTAAATTTCATCCTTTTAAATACATTCAAGAACATGGCATACATATAAAAGCATCCAACGTGAGAATTGTTTTGAAAAGCTTTGAGGCTGGAGGAGACAAAGCTGCCATCAACTTACATTGACACTAGTTGTTTGAAAAATGTTCAAAACAATTCCTCATATGAATTTTTGCAAATATTGTTACACCACATTACTCCTGGAAAAATGTGTCGCACATAGTTAAAAACTATTGGACATAGGACATAGTTTTGAAATTTGGGTCCCTCTCAAAAAACTCTTCGCTTCCCCTGGTGTCCCAAGTTGGTTACGGGCGTGCTTACTAGGGTTTGGAACCGGGATGCCGGTTTTGAGAATTCCCGGGAATTTGTGACTTTTTTTATTTCCCGTTTCCCGTTTTTTTGAGCGAAATTCCCGGGAATACCCGGATGGTATCAATATGTCACCAATTTGAAAATATTGCATAAAATATTTCATTTTGTATTTCGCAAACAAAAATTCGTGTAGGCTGCCTACAATTGTAGACCAAATATTTAACGTTGAAATTCGTAGTTGCTCCCCAGCGAATGCAGTGAATCGAGTGCTGAAATAGGAAAGACAGCCCAGGCTGTTGTGGTGGGCCCTGTTGTGACGGCATAATAATATTTCTCTCAAACGTGTCCATCCATATACTGGGGAACAACTGATTTAAACCGGTTTAGTAGTTAGATCTTAGATGTCGAGCCGACTGCACGTGTGTTGTAATCATAACAAGCATAACTGAGCAAGCAAATCATAACTGAACATTCCACCAACCTCAGTTGAGGCGGAACGAGCTTTCTCCGCTGCGGGCTTGTTTGTCACCAAAATTCGGTCTCGGCTGAGTGACCAATCAGTCAATGCACTCAGTTTTCTGCGAAGCTATTACAAAAAAATGAATGAAAAACTTGCATGCATTATTGCCTGTTTGATTTCGCTTGTATTGTCACTTGCACATTATGTTAGTTTTCCCGACTTTTTCCCGGGATCCCGGGATGGAGTGAAGATTTTTCCCGGTTTCCCTTCGTAAAAACCGGGAACTTAAAAACCCTAGTGCTTACACAATACAGGTAGCCTTTTATTGGGACCCCGTTGAAAGCAGAGTAGGCTACTTATACTTTACAGCTGATGTTGTGGGCCCTTTGAAAGCGCAGTACTTAAACATTACAGTTGCTGTTGTGGACCCCTTCAAAAGCAGAGTACTTACGTATCAAAGTTGCTGTTGGAGGCCCATTTGAAAGCAGAGTATGCTGCTTACACATTGCACTTGCTATTGGGTGCCCCTTGAAAGCAGAGTTCTTGCACATTAGAGATACAGTTGAAGGCCCCTTTAAAAGACGCTTTGGAGTATATAATGTGAGTGGATAAATTTTTCACCAAAACTGAGGAAAATTTACGCGCGAAACACCTCGAGGGGGTCTTATTAAAACACACCGCTGCTACCGTGTATACGTGCGTCTACTGCGTTGCGTGTGGGAGTTTTAAGACGTTATACAATATAAAGCAATCAACACAGATAAAAATCCTTGGAGAAGAATTCATTTGGAATACGTTTGATGCAGGCGCTTTTGAAATCCTAGTTAATTAGCAAAAAAACATTATTCTTCAATTCGTAGGTGCTCGAAACCTAAGTTTTTTAAATTTTAAGAAAAACTACGAATTACGACACAATCGTTTCCATGGACGCGACAGAGTGAGGACCACCCGGTCAGATTTTTTCCATTAAACCTAAAATGACGCTGACGAAAACTCAGTTTTGAAACCACGGACGTTTCCACGAAAAACACCTTTTGCATTTCATCTGTTTGCGCTTTGTGCAGCCATTTGGCTGAAGCCTTTAATGTTTAAAATGTTACGAACATCTCAAAGTTTTGACTGAGGGCCAACGTAAACACCAAATCCCGAGTATGTTTTAAATTTAAAGATAGTTATCCTTGTGAGTTCCTAATGAACGCGTTTTCACAACCTTTTGCTAAACCCCCAACGTCACGAACCTCTTCTATAGAACTGTTTGTCTCCATAGCCTACATGTTGTTTAATGTCGTCGAAAAGCTTGTTAAATTTCACAGTTTCTATGCATACGGCTGTTCTGCTTGCAAGCCGTAGAGTCATCAAACCTCTTGTCCAACACGGATTCCAAAATATGCACATGCAACTGGTACAGTTGTACTATGCATAGTTTTTTTAATAGCTTCTTCATTCTACCTCCGAGCGCATGATAAGCTTTAAACGACATCATAGAATCAAGAATCTTAAAAGTGAAAACCTTTATAAATTTTGTTTACAAGTTTTGATTTTGAGGCTTTAAATTTTAAACTGACGACACGTGCCGTCAGCTTTACATTTTTGGTCAGGCTTACGTATTCTCAATCTATATGTTTTTTCTGCAAAGTAGCAGCTGAAATGTAATTATATTTACAAAAACATTAAGACAAAACGTCAAAACAGTTAAGAAAAGTTTGCAATACAATTTTAGCGAAGGAACAACTCTTTTTATGTCTTTTTCTACTCTACGGTTTGTTTGATTATCTGCAGGGTATCAAAAATGTTGACAAACTGATCATTCCGAATTACAACAATGCTTGCCTCAATCAACAATGGAAAAAAGTGGACGAAGGAAATAGCACGAAAGGTAACCTGCGATAAAAGACGAGTAAAGCAGAGTATTAGAAGCGTAGGCAACCAAATGGAATACAATCTTTGTAATTTACAGCCTTCAGTTGTCGATTGCATTTGTTTAAACACTTTAAAGCAACAAAGTGAAAGCAAAGATTTGCTTATGATGATGCATTGACATAATTTTTAAAAGATGCAATAACTGGTTTCGGGAAGCGTGGTGGGACGCTTGCGCATGCAGTTTATCCAGGTGCTGGACAAATTTGTGGAAATATTCACTTTGACAATGAATGTTTCACTCATCAGAAAATGCAGCCTGGTGATGGGAAATATAATTTATTTTCTGTGGCAACACATGAATTAGGTCACGCATTGGAGATGTACCATTCAAATCAAGCAGATTCTGTCATGACTCCATTTTACAAACATGGCTTTTCAACTGACAATAAGCATGAGATTCTCGGTGAAAGCGGCAAAGCGTTGATTCAGCAAATGTGCGGAAAACCGAAGAGTGTTGTGTTTAATTCAAGAACAGCAAAATTTGTTGTTAAACACCCCAAACCTGGAAAGATTAAAATGTTTTTTCACCTGAAGCCGAGATTTTTCGCAGGGGGTTCAGACGGGAGATGGGGTCTCTGGTGAAAACATTGACGAAAGCTTAAACAGAGTCTCTGACGGGAACTTTCAAAAGCTGGTGACAAAACTATCTCATAGAAAAAATATGGCTGAGTTTATCGAAAGAGAGTTTAGCTTTGTGTGACAGGCTTTCTCACAGAACCTGGTGATTGTGGGAGAATAATTTTTTAGGTTGTTTTGCTTCTCTGAGAATAAATGAGAACGAATGTGACTAAAATGAGAAAGAATGGAGTAGATAGAAAGATCGAATTCGGGCTAAAAACTGATTTCCTGTTTTTGTGATAGTTGGGGGGGGGGCAAATTCGCAAGAATTTCCAATGATTTTGGGAAATATGTGAAATTGATTTTGGAAAGAAGATGGAATTGATTCTGGAAAGATTGTGAAATTGATTTTGTGTATTTGTCAGATACAAATGGAAGTAAGCGAGTTCAGGGTTTGTGCGTGGGATGGTTGGTTCAAATTTGAATTTATGTTTTTTTTTCAAAAACTTGGAAATTCTTGCGAATTTGCCCATCTGGAAATTGCAAAGACAGAAAATCAGTTTTTAGCCAGAGTCGGTCTTCACTATCTGCTCATCAGTTTTCCGGTTGCATGCAGTATTGCTGTAAAAACTTATGCATGTATATTCATTTCTGTCCGCTTCCTTTCCAAGCTTTCTTATGACATTATACCATCGATTTCATTTCCGCAAACAATGTCATTAATGCCGAGTTCAGTCTGCATGAGTAAAAACTAATGTTGATGTCTGTTGTGGAAACCTTGTGGCAAACATTACATCAAAATAGCTTTTGAGAGTTCGCCTTCCTGGCTTGGTTGAATTTATTTATACATTTTTCAAACTGTTTCTTGAATAGCTGTTAAAATATCTTCTTTCCACATTTCTGTTAGCAAAAAGCTATTTTCTAAGAATACAATCAAGAAGACAAACAGATTTTTCACCAGTGAATTTTTTAATCTTGCCAGGTTACACTGCCCCTGTTTAACTCCATGTGGAAGCTAGAACGCTGGTGATGGGAAATAATCTTCTAACATAAGTGTGGCGGTTTTTGAGCGTTAAACGCTGGCAATTTATGAAATACAGGATTGTCTTGACTTTCAAACAACCCGTCACAAAGACAAAAAGCGCAGTCGCATCTGCCGACATTCCAGTAATAATATGCTCTTTCTATATTATATCAAACATTCACCACCACTATCCAGTACAATGGCTTTATCACAAAAATCAAAAGCTGCATCAGCGCAGCCAGCATAACGAATTTTGTAAATGCTTTTTGACGATCACTTGACTATACGACGTGACTGTTATGTACCGCAGTGTAATGCTTTCAGTCAGAATAAACGCTGTCTACACGCAACCGATGCCCTTCGGAAATGCATTTGACGGTCTATAAACACCTTTGAAGATTTTGGATGTCTGCATGTGCTGCCAACAATGACCGTTAGTTCTCTCGTTTGTTAATTACATTTTTGGTTGTTTGACTAATTCCAAGCTCAATTCTAAATAGTAGCACAAGTAAAGTGACTTTTTCTTACCACCAAGGTTTCCCGCGAAAATGAGATAAGTCTATTTACTCGTATGCGCCGAGTGAGCGTATAATGAACTAGGGAATAAGCTTAAATGAACAGGCACAATGAACTAGCTAATGCGTAATCATTTGTATAAACCAGAAAGTAACAAATGAACGAACTATTAACTGTGGCACATTCCTCTACAGCGCTTAAAAACTGATTCCGAAATGAATTGAATCAAAGCTCGATGACACCGGCAGTACAGAAGTTTTCATGAAAAACGCAGTACCACATACCAATTTTTAATTTCCAACAAACCTTATCGACTCTTTCGAAATACGGACGGAATTACGTACGACTGATGCCCTGAAAGAGACCTTTGGTGATGCCCTGAGAAACAGGATAAAACTAAATTACTGCAAGTCATCATATTTCATGGCCAGGGGCGTAATGAGGTTAAATGGCGCCCGGGTCAAGAAGCAAGTTTGGCGCCCCATGTTCGAACCTGAGGTCTTTCGGAAGCATTTTGCACTGTTTTGAAGAAAGTATTTGCGACATTGCTGGGACTTTTCGGCGCCCCCGCAGCCATTCGGTGCCTCCCGTGCTGATTCACAGCACCAACAGTGGCTGGGCACCCTGGGAATTATACCCCCCTTGCCCCCCTCGTTACGTCCCTGTTTGTGCCAAATCTCTGGAGTTAAAGGGATTCAGCAGTATATTTCTAAATGTGTATTACAGTAGAGCTAACCGTTCAAATAGTTTTGTTAATGTGGCCGTTAAACATGAATGCCGTCGATTCACGAGATGGTAAACTCTTCACATTTAACAAAAATTGTCAAAACGGGGATTTTTCTTTTAATGTATTGAAGAAACCAATGATAATCCTGCCAGAAAATTTTACTAAATATTTTGAGCAACTTTAAGCACTGACCGAGTTACAAGCAACAGAAAATCGGTATTTGGCATAAAGTAGCTGCCCATTGCGCAGAGCAAACCATAATATATATGACTCAAAGCAACAGGACCGTCGAAAAATCGACAATGAATGAAACAAAAAGATCATTTCTGGCAAATTTGCACAGTGGATTCAAGAACTCCAGACTCAACAGCAGGGCTGAATTTTTTTTCTGAAGGGGAGATAATTAGCAAAATGCTATATTATTTTGAAATTATTGAGAAACTTTCTTGTAGGTGACGCCTTCCACATCTCTAACAAAAATGGATTAAACTCGATTTGTTTTAAAAACTCAAAAAATTAAACAACTTATTTAACACCTAATTTTACCGGAGCAGTATTCGCATATCATATGCCTATGACACAGCTTACTTTTTTTTGTCATTTTGCAGCTGATTCGACTCCACCAGGAAAGTTGTGCGAAATACCAAGTTTGTTGCAAGAATATAAAAATTTCTTAGCAACCAGGAAATTTGACGAAGCAGAGAAAACGAACAAAGTAATACATTCTTTGATCACAAATGAGATCAGCACAACAGGAGATGAGCTGAGAAGATTTGCTACTGAGCTGCTGAACGCTGGTCGTTACGAAGAATCCATCCCTGTTTATTTCGCAGCAGCTTTTCTTTATACGAAAGAAGATTTGTGGGGAATGAGGTATTGCGTTGGTGTTGGGTGGGATGGTCATGGATCGGCAGGAATTCTCGGAGCCAGCTTGAAGATGATTGGACGAGACGTCGCGATGAAGGAGGTTGTGAAGTGTCACGTGATCCCACTCATGCATGACGTCAAAAATCAAATGTTGGAAATGACATCAGTGAGTGAGAAAGATAAGAGCTGGTGGATGAGTCAGGTTCTTGAACGCATCGCTCGAAGCGCAAAACTGGTCGATGATGACGAAGCTGCAAAGGAGGCGCTAAAGGAAAGTAGAGTGTGGAAGGAAAAGTGGTGGCAAATAGAAGAGGAAGAGGAAACCGTGGTGGAAAAAGATGAGCGATGCATTGTGATGTAACAAAAATCCGCGATTCTTGCTCTTTGCTACACACATGCAGAAACTTACTTGAGTTAGCAAAACGTACCTTGCTCATAGTCACTTCATTTATAAAGTACTCGTTCGTGCAGCTTAAACGTATAGAAATGGATGAATTCGGAAATCGTATAATGCCTCAAAAAACATTAACCTCCTATAAAAAAACAAACTAACGTTGTTATAGAATTACAAATTCCTTTCATCCCATTCAACTTTTAACGTAGGTTTTATTGCCAAGAGTCACTGCGCATGTGCAGTGACGTAGAGGTCAAATAGTTTTTGTTTCGAGCTATGTGCGGCTTCCTCTAGGCCCTAAGGGAGGCAAAATGTAGCTTATATGATGGAAAAGAGGGCAGAAGTTCAATCACATTCATTGTGAATTGCGAAAGCTTGTAATGAATTCATTTAGACTCCAAACAAACTCAATGTATACAGAAGCGAAACTTGCTGATAAACAGAGCATCAATTCGCTGTAGACTATTGTTATTCAAAAAACGCATGATCTGCTACACTGCAGAATTCTCTTCTCGCCAACTGAGGGAAAAAAGCCTATGCCGTTACGACGTCACAGTGCTCGACAACGCTGATTTGAGTTTAACATGTCACATGATATGTGTAGTCAATTGTTGGCGGCCCATAAGTTATGAGGCAATGTGTTTGTAAGACATGCTTTTGTATTTCCAGCAATGTTACCGGTAAAGTCACACCAGTTAATTTAAAGGAGATTGAAATATTTTGAGCTGAAATATTTTCTCTTGCTACTTGGAGCTTGTTTATCAGAGAGTTCACGCGGAAGAATTATATTTTCATGGAAACATATTCTAGAAACAATGCATTAAAAGTCACAAAAATACCAAGTTCCTAAAAGCAAGCCAGGAAACTGCCATGCCTTATTATAGCTGAAGATTAGCTTTACCTGCTGATGGTGTAATGTTCTCTGCTAGCAATAAACTACTAGCTGTATTAATTTGGTAGGAACCAAGTATTTTTGACTTTTACGTAAGCAACAGTATTTGGTGGATACCACCTCTCGAAGCACAAAACGACAGGATGTGGTAGACATTTTGGGGATTCCATAGCTCCATTGCTCCCCTGACTACGCCTATGTTTGTGTATGCCCAGAAGTTTGCTTCTCTCTGTGACAGCGCAGCTACAGGCGCTTGACGCTACGAACCTGAATTAGGAGAAAATTCGTTGTGTTGTGAACATGAATCAGGACAAAATTCGTAGATTGCTGTGTATCGCGTAGTATTCAGGTGTGCGATATATTTGGCCACATTTGGTTTGTGGTTGACCAAATATTTGATGTGTGATTGACCAAAACTGTTAGATATTTAATAGAACAGCTGACGTATTGCCTGCAATCAAGTATGCTTAGGCTTTAAACTATAGTGTAACAAAAACGAAAATGCGCAATTGACCAAGTAGGTTTGACACAAATTCCTATAATTGATGACATTCGTTGCTATCATCCGTGCGTTAAAATAGTTAAAAAATGTTGTCTACTTGACTCTACTCTGTATTTTTGTTTGTGTTTTTTATTTCATTTTATCATTGGTGTGTCAACTGTAGGTGGCGTGAAGAGTTTCTCCAAGTTCACAATGGCAAAACTTTATTTGCGTTGTACTTTAAGTAATATCTGCTGTATCATTGTTCATCGGCTTTCTATAGAAAGGGACTGCGTTGAAAAGCTTGTTTATGAAGATATTCTCTTTGATTTTGCTTCGGCACAAACTAAACAAGTTCAGTTTAATAATGGTGATACACTTCAAAAAACTTTTTCGTTATCTTGCATTTAATATTTTCTCGGTAGAACCTAATTTGTCATTTGAATTTTTACTTAGGGAGAGAGAGCAAACAATATTTTTGTTGAAAAAATTATTCGAATAAGTCAATTGAAATCACTAACTTGTACCACATGACACTGACATTTTGGCGAAAGCCAGGGAGCGTGTGCTTCAACGCTACTGCGCATATTATGTTTGTGAAATAATTTTTTTACGTTCTGTGAACAGTCAAAGAGAGTTTGACGAAAATCAGTCAACAGCAATCTGCATTCGCTTGTAAGGTGAAACAATTTGGCTTTGACTTTCGTAAACCATTTTCATTGGACCATCTTTGCTACTACGTTGCTTAAAAATACTAGTACTGTGCTATCTTAGGTTCCTTGTGACCACCCGTGTTAGCCCGGTATTTCCACATTACAAGAAAACACCTGAATTTTCCCTTTTGCTGTCACTTCACAGATAATGCTGTGATGACGTTGCTTTTTTCATTACGTAACGCTCCATTGAGCAGCCGCTGTGAAAGAAGTGATAGCCTTGAGTACTGTGGATAAGTCGCAGAAAGACTCAAAAAACATCTGCAGACAATGCGGTTGATTATTATGATAAAAATTGAAATCGTGCACATAAAATCTATTTTGACTTTAGTCCAAAGGCGTGAGCCTTCTGCACGTCTTGCCCGGCAGCGTTTGCATTATTTCGCCGCGTGCAAAACGCTCCGTTTGTTCTGTAAAATGTTTTCACACTGTAATTGGAAACCTAGTATCTTTTATTGAATTTTTGCAAACTAAGGGCACTAAGACTTGTTTCAATGTTTTTGCAAACACAGAGTCATGGAACTGACTTTCTGCTTCTAGCGTTTTCTATTTTCTTGCATTTTTGGACTGCCAGGGAACCAGTATACGCAAAATAGTTTTGTTGCTGTTCTTCCCTCTGGGGTTTGACTACAGTGGCATTCGGCGTTTGCATAGTGCAGATAGTACGAATTGGTAATGTAACAAATCATAACGTTTTAGTAATGAACAAGTCAATCAGATGGTAAGTGATGTTAACACCTTGTGTTAAACCATTCTATTTATACTGCTAAATCATCAGCCGTACCCACATTAATTTTAACGTGCATCGAGCTTTGCGTCATTCATGCTTGAATGGATTTCAGTAAAAAACACCCTGGTGCTGTCCTCGCAACTTCATGCTTGATTGAAATTGTTTGAAAAATTGCTTCGCAGTGTTCGAAAATTTTCAGCAGTTGCCACAGATCAGTGAATTCTGATTGTTTCTGTGAATGCATCTAATTTTTCGATTTCCCACAAATTACGTCGTGTTCGAAATATACTGCCAACTGTGACTTTCATCTATTCTCTTTTCATTTTCACAAACTTTGTTACTTTTATGAGACATCATTTGAAACAGGTCAGTGAAGGCTGCTGTTCAACAGACCAAAGCAAAACAATTGTGAAATTGTCTTTTAAGATATATTTTTTAAAATCAGATAATTTATTGGCCAAAAAGTTTCCATCTAGTTTTACAAAAATTTGGCGTGACTCCATAACGTCATATTTCATACTACTCTTGTTGACCATGATATAGCATTTTTTGGCTATGCTGTAATTCTCCATCCATTCTTGTTCCTTGGCGCAGTGTTTTTGTGTACATCGATACCAATTTAGCCTCAAATTTTCGGCACGCATCTTATGCGCCTATAGCTAGATGGTCACGTTTCTAAAAATGTAGTATATGGGCGTGGGACATGTTCCTCGTATGTTAATATTGTAAAAAATACATACTGCTGTTCCTTTGGTGAGCAAGCATTCTGATATATATGTGAAGTGGTGGCATTATCGCAATTGATAACAACCTCAAATAAAAAATACATTTGCCTGAATAAGATAAAAATATTTGTACAAATAAAAAAGTGCCACATTGTGAAAGAAAACAGAACGTTTGCCAAAATCTAACTATATCCAGATCTTCCTTTTTAGAGAAGATCAGATAGACACATTGCAGGGTTAACACCTTGCGGTTATTTACGCATTTTCTCAACACGTCAAGAACAGCCTGTTCATTCAAAATATGCGTTTCAAAAATCAAGTTTTCAAGCGTTCATACTCTTACACATCGCAACTCTCAGACCTAGCATTGCCAGTTGTGGACTTGGGTTTGAGGGGACCAAGACAAAGCTGGAAAGAGAGCCCTCTGATGACGACATCATAGTGGTGGGGGCGCTTTGAAAGCAGAGTACTTACACATTGCAGTCGCTGTTGGGTGACCACTTGAAAGCAGAACACTTACACATTACAGTTGCTGTAGTGTCCCTGTTGAAAGCACTTTGCTTTCGGGGGCCCCTTTGAAAGCAGAGCACTTATACATTACAGTTGCTGT
>Ga0210059_1014489_pt1 | contig 11641 bp, 6 predicted proteins | sample Ectturendosymbi2_FD_188042 | JGI IMG/M metagenome (GOLD analysis project Ga0210059, IMG submission 188042) | Ecteinascidia turbinata endosymbiont from Florida, USA - Sample 2 (SPAdes) (version 2) | ecosystem: Host-associated > Tunicates > Ascidians > Unclassified | place: Key West, Florida... | reverse complement strand
GTGCCATTGTGTTTTCATTTGCTCTAATGTTCGCTAACGATTGGCTTACTGCATGCGATGGCTTTTATGATGCTTCTGCTTGTTGGCTGAGTCATATGAAACAATAAACCATTGACCATTGACCATGCGTTGTTATTTTCGGCCCAGGATGCCCGACAAGACGGATATGCTTTCAGCGCTGAAAAAATGGTCTGTTCCTCTGCGCCACACTCAAATCGCAAGCCGCATAAGGGGCCATACCCCAGACTATCAGACTTACAAGTGGGAAGACATGCAACCAGAAGCTCTGCGTTCTGTTCATTTGTGTAGTAACGAATAGAATGGCACATGATGGCCTTCTTAGGCTTCCCGACCAGCGACGACAGGTACCAACACTTTCAACGTGGCGCTCACCCCGGGTTTATTTTTGCTGCGACGTTTAGTAAGGTCAAAACCAGAATTACTTGGTGATCCCGTCGAGCTGCTCTACGCCAATCCATTATACGCTCATGTTCGTCACTCTTACGAAAGAGAGACATGAGTGTTAACGTCACATTTATCTCCGTGTTCTGGATGTCCGAAAGATTTTCATGGAGCTTTTCCTGAGATATGTCGAATAATTAACGATGCGACAACAAATGACAAAGTCTCAACCGAACATCCATCTGATACGTCGGAAATTTTGAACTCAGGAAATTTTCTTAAGGCCTCAACGGAGCTGGAGGTGATCACGCCATCAGATTATGTACGAGACTCATCGCCAGAAGTCCGTCGATCCGCTCTACAGCGGAAATCTCCGGAATGGAATGGACAGCGTAGCGAAGTCGGTCTCTGTGTTCTGCGTATGTCATCACTAATCGCTAACGCTTATGCGCCTACGTTATCGGGCGAATGCTTTTTTTCGGCCTTTATACATGGGTTTTGTGGGGGGAATGGGATAAATGGGAGTCCCGGAAGCGCTGTTTGGTGTTATTTGCATTTTGTTAAGATTCAGTTGAGTAAAACCAGAAATATCAAAGCGGATCTGTTACGATTTGCCAAGCCAGCTCTCGTCAGTCTGCAACACTACAAGTCGGTTTGACTTCTTTGCAATTTTCTGAGATTGTTCACAGCTCTTGCGTGTGTCACCAACAAAATGAACGTGAATGAGCATGAAACTGCACTTGTACAACAACCGGTAAGCCTGCTTATGACAAATATCCACCAACCATTCTGCTGACAAATACTAAACACAATGTTGCGTTCTTGCAACCTCTTTTAACAACTATGCCTAAACTCCTCACCTGGCAGTATTTTGATTTCACTGATGCATCACTCAATAATACAATGAATGCCCGACATGTAACAATAGCTTCACCTATTTCTTTGAGATAAGCAGCTCCTGGCATTAAGGCACTTTCGTCAACCCATACAGAAATGCCTGCTTCTTCAAGAGCACCTTCAAAAAAGTTAATAAAATGCCAAGGTTTACCTTTTTTATCGAGCAATGATACACTAGATTCAAACAAATGATGAACTTTGATATTTGCACAAAACTGACATCAAATCATCAAGGAAATTGTAGCAGAGCTACATGATGCTCATAAAATGCAGGAAAACTAGCATTATGTTATCTAAAAGTCCCAAGACAAAAATCAGACAATGCAAAATTGAAAACAACGTTTAATCCAGTGTTCCACTGTTTCCAAACATGAGTACGCAGACTAAAATGAGTCCGCGGAACTCTGGATTAGTCCGCAAGCACATTGGCTATTGCAAACAATTTAATGCCCTCAAACACAACTTCATTGGATCTTAAACTGGGTTCGATCGAACCCCTAGGGTTCGACGAGGGTCATCTGATTTCAGTAACACATTTTTACTTTCTGTAGCGTTGGACAAAAATGGGGTTCGACAAAAGCTTGGAAAACTACGGAAGGGTTCAGCGTGTTTGCAAAGTTTAAGAACCACGGCACTAGTTGATCATGGCTAAACGAAACCAGGCGTTTGCATATAACAACTACTTGAAATTTGAATGTACTTTAGTCGAGGTAAAGTGCGAAGTCCAGTGTTGCGATCGGAAAGCCCGAGCAGCATGTGCGCAAATCTTCACACTGTGGCAGCAAGCAACAGTAGAGATCATGCGCCACAATCACTCTATTATTACTTGTTCGCGCCACATATATATGGGTACTGTTCTTCCCGCACATCCCTTTTCGTGGTGAATCACACATTCAACGCAACACCAACCGAGAGCTTGCAACATCGGCTACAGTGAGTATTGCGTAAGCCTTAGCTCACAGCTCTCTCAAGAAGCTAAACTACTGCACGTCGGCATCTTGTGCCAGAACATGTAAAATGCATTGACGAAAACCTTGAGAGTTTTTCAAAGAGCAATAGGATCAAGAAAGCGAAGACGTTTCGACCGTCCGGTTATATGGGGAGGAGTAGCTTACTCCCACAGTAACCTAGTGCGGTAGAAATTTATTTGCGGTGCATTCGCACATCTTCCTTGAGCACCTTACTACATTTCTATCCGAGTTGGATATATACATCCTTTTCAACTATTACACCATTATATTTCACTGGGTGCAAAGTCCTTTTGAGATGCCAGCGCTATATGTTTATTGTGAAATGAATTGCATTGCGGAACAGCTGGTTGAGCTGCAAAGTCGACAGCTGTGGATAGACAAGATAAAAATGCTTCTTTGACTCAATTTTTCGCGAATGTTTAGTCAATGGAACCAACTCTCTCCGATCTGTGCCGCAAGGTGAATAAATCTCCTTTCGCTTTTCCAACTGCATAGCTCGGTGAAGCTGGTTTGCCAACACTAGCTATGGCTAAGGCCAGGCACCGAAACCAACTTTAATCACGAGACGACATCAGATGCACGTTGATGACCGCAACTCTAATTTCTACAAACTTGTAAAATAAACTTACCGACAAAGTTCTCATTGAAATTTGTGAATGTGGACGCTGAATATAAACAAAGTTTGCTATAATTAGTGTTTCTATTACTACTGTAATCTACCTTGAGACCGCGAGGATTTATACTGGTCCGGAAAGAGTCGGTGAGTTGAAAAGGTTGGGAAACACTGATTCAAACCAACTGAAAACATTCTACATTGCACATAATGAAATCTAATTCTTGAAGTCCACATATTCGCATAAAAGTTGCTTGGTTTCTACAGACTTATATTCAATATGAAAATTGGAACATTTTTACCTTTCATTTTACGCATGTAATCCATGTCTTGATGGCTGTAACTGATCATGACATCTTTATTTGAAACAGACGTTGTTCTCTGAGAATGCATCATTGGTGCACCAGGTGGCAATGACACCGTCTTGTTTTGTATTCTAGATGTTGTTGAACCCATTTTGATAAAATTTAGTTGACAGCTCAACTCAGAATAATTCTTAAGCCAATGTTTCCAACAGTTGTGTAAGTGTAGGCTTCACTCGTGACAACTTTTACTGTGACAATATGTGCTTAACATGGATAAAACACAAATAAAGCCAACATTAACAAAAATGAAGACACACTGACATGCTTCTATTTAAAACAAAATGTACAAAAAGCAAATACAACCAGTAGTGTATCCAGAGACAAAAATGTTTAGTTTAATAAAGGCCATAATGATGACAAACAATTGTTTAAGGCAAAAAAATACATTGAGACAAATTATAGAGCCTCTGCACAAAAAAACTAATGCAGAGCTGAAAACAATGAGACAACATTTTAAGGTTATGATCAAATGTGGGACCATGACGTTGGCAATATGTAAACATAGATCAGAGACATAAGAATTTGTGTAAAATCCAAAGTACAACACCATTCCATAGGCTGATTTTAGCACTGAGGATGTGTAGAGTTTCAGGATGCAGGGAGTTATGTGAAATCGATTTCCTATTTAGAAAATTTACTGATTAATTCAACTTGGTCACCTTTGTGGAGACTAGGTACTTGAAAACAGATATGTGCAGGTCTGATTCATCACAAAGTTGTGAAAGCAGGCCCCAGGGAATATGATGCAGATGCATTTGCAAAAGTACATGTGGTACTAGAGATCGATCGATGTGGCTTTTTTGGGGCCAATACCAATAGCCAAAAGTTTTAATCAATATTTCCAAAATTTTTAAATCTTGTTTTTTGCTTCAGTATCAAAAATAGAATGTATTAAATGCCATAACTTTTTTTTTAACTTCAAAAATCAGGATTTATGAGCTAAAATTTTTCAAAACGCAGCAATTTCAATATTTTGATATGTTTTTTTATCTGATTAGCTTGTTAGCATAGTATACACTATCTGCAATGAGTAAACACAGTGCCATGAATAAAAACAGAATGTCAAAAGTAAGAAAGCAATAAGAGCAGAACACTGAATGGAAGAGAACTGCTCACAGTGCTTACAACAAAAAAAGTAAAAACAGTGCTTGAAAGTTGAAAGATGGTGAACAGTGAAAAGAAGAAATACCAAAAGCAGCATCAAGTTAAGGAGGTTGAAGTTAGTACAATACTGCATTCAATTGACCATTACCAAAAATGAAATTTTTTCCAAAACACTAGTAACTTTTTGCAAGATAACTACCTTGACTTGGTTCGTTGTGCTTTCTTGCGCAAGTTGTCTGGATGTGTGAGGAACATAACAGTGTTTTGTCAACACCCACTGAGGCCGTTAAATCAGTCATTTTGGCCAATACCGATATATTGGTAAAACCCAAATATCGGCCAGGCCGATATATCAGTCTATCTCTACCTGGTACAATCAGTGTTGGACAGTCATGTCCAAATGGGTAAAATCTTATTCATATGCAGATCACGACTACAAGTTTTGGGGTGCATTTTGGTGCACAAAAGTACTTTTTGCTGCAGAACCACCATGAAATGGTAAGTATCCAGAAGGTATGATAAAATATGGATCACCAACCTTTGTGAAACTGCGAAATATTTCTTGTGTACCGATTAATGCAAAGGGCAACTAGTTTGGCACACACTTCTGAATTAAAATTTTGCTCAATTTACCTTTAACTATTTTAGTATTGATATTTCTTAATGTGAAGACGTTGATCAGCTGATGTTATTTTAGAACATGCCCACGGGTGACCTACATGTTCCTTGAGGGCGACCTGGTGCCCACGGGCACCATGTTGGTGACCCCTGTGATAGAATGATGTGAGTGTAGCACTTAAGCAATGACGGGCAACTAATGTTATTTGCTAAAGTTGTGGTTGTGGAAAAGTGAATGAACTTTTTTGATTTCAACTTTTGGTAGGGAAAATTTTTGAAAATTCTTTCAGCATCGCGAGCAGATAGAAAAACATACTTCTTTTCTGTTAGATACATACAATATTCGATTCCAGTTACAAACCAGGAAGTATTTCTGGTTCCAGCTGAATTTAGCTAGTTTTAAAAGACCTTAAATTTGTTTTTACATTATCACTTTTTAAGTTTTTCCTGTAACAATCATACCATTTTTATTAATTGATACTAAATCAAAGTTGCTCTGCATCTAATTTTTCAAAGTTGCTCTACAAATGCCATTTTTGTTTCTTTTTCTATTCTGGCTTTGCAATGTACAGACATACTGATTCATAAAGAGGTGTACGCTGAAGCTAGACGGCATGACAAAGTCCACATTTCATTGATTACAGTCAGAAAACAGTGTAAAGTGATTCACGTTCTCATGGATTGAAAATCATTTTTATATTCTTCAATAAATGCACCACAGTTGAACACTTGGGAGAAACATGATAACTAGTTGTTTACATTTTTCTCATCAGAAAGGAAGCGTTTTTAACCTATTTGTGCCTTTTATTCAGCTAAAGCCACTTTATTATAAAAATATTTTCATTCTGAACATGCATAAATCTTAATTATATTTTGTATTTCAAAGCTGTTTAACTGGTTCATGTAGATTGCAGTAGACTACTACTAAAATGAACATGACTTCAACAAACAATTTGAGAATCACATGTGACAGATAATGCAGCCTGGCTATAGCTGAAGCTACCATTGGAGGTGGATCATAGCAAACAATTTTTTGTCTGTATAAATGGCCACTACAAGTTGTCTTGATTTTACAAACAAGTGGTTATTAAACAATCTAATCTTTTGCACAAAAGATACCGCATGTGCTTTTATATGCATGTGTTTTCAAGAATATATACAGAAATACATTTTGGGCAAAGTAAAATAAGTACTATTCTCACTTTCTTCAATGTTCATTAGTTTGTCTCTTATAATATTAAGACTTTTATTTCAAAACGCATGTAGGAATGCTGATAATTTCACACAGCAATACTAATTTTCAAATGACCTTTAGCACTGCTATATAAAATTATTGACATCCTAATAGTTCACAGACTAGTTTTATGGAACACAGTAAGATTTATATGAAGGAACTAGTTTAACTTCATGACAGAAAACATTTGCACACAAAAATTAAAATGACCCTTATGACTCTTCTCATCATTAGTTACAACGAGGTCAACAATTTTTTAACTGGTCAAATCCTAAGGAGGAATTTTCAAATCCCGTATTTAAGCATCATCCCATACTTTTTGGTCCACAACTATTTTTTGCAAGGAGTGTAGGGGATGATAAATTTTCTCAGGCCATACTTCACTATAACCTTTAACAGATTTTAAGAAAAACTAACAAATCTAAGATGCCTTGCACTCAAATAGTATTCTCGAAATAGATTTTTACATACTAAAATCCGTCAAGCTTTGCTTCAGTGCATTTGGAAACAATTGCAGCTACAAACTATTAAAATCATTATGGTTCTGGATAAATTATTTTTCAACAAATTCTGGTTTTAGCTAGAAATAAAAAGCTTGGTTCTGTTCTGACACATCCTTAGTTCTCAGCCTTTTACAAGGGTTTCTTATGCAACTATCTATAAAATACAATATTTCATGCAAAAAGACTTTTGTGTACATAGCTATCTGCTCTTATCTAATGCACAGTAAAAAAGCTTATAGGTATCAAGTTTCTAGATTACTACATTTTTTTCAAAAATCCAGAAGTTGAGAGCTTGTTAGAAAAATATGATTACCCTTTAAAGGTTTAAACCACTGGGCTCAGCTTTACTTAAAAATTAACCTATCTCAACAGGCCAGAAGTATCAGTCTGATCTTTTCTTTGTAGTTTTCTTTGATAGGCCTAACAAGCATTTGCAAATTGAAAGATTAATCAATTTAAACTGACGTTCATCATGCCTCATACAACCTGAGATTAGTGTCTTATAGCACAATTTATTTCATTGCTGTTATTCTTTATGCTACTGCTGCATCACACACCACTACTTTAATTTTATTTAAACTGCAGCATCTTTGAACTCAAGGTTTAGTTTTGGTGACTCCTGCTTGCATGCAGTGCTTTTTTGCTTTGGTGACTCCCGCTTGCATACAGTGCTCCAATTGTTTTTACACAAAATATGATACACATATTTAATCCTTAATATAAAGTACCAAAACCTCACAAAAATTCAACCCAAGCAGTAAAATTTCAACAAAAATAACAGCAGGATACTTTAATTGAATTAACCACATTACAGCACAAACAATAACTTTTTCCACAAAAAAACACAAGTTTTAAGCAAAGTGGAAAATATCACAAGGCTGTATATTCATCAAAGGCTATGCAGTAGTCAAAATGGTTAACAACTGAGCAAAGTAACACTGCACAAAAGCACAACAAAACTTACAAAAACCATGAGCATTCAAAAAGCAATAACTGTGCACTGAAACAAGGGCAAGTGGCGAGTAGTAATAAAGGTCAATAAACTGGAATTAGCTAAAATCAGATCAAGCTTGCACACAGTATGCTGGTAGCATTTCCCTTGACCACTGATACCTAATATGCTGGCAGCATTCCCCCTGACCACTGCCAAGGACAGGAGCTGGTATCAACACTGTCACTCCTTGGTGTCACAAGACAAAAAACGTTTCTTTGCAAGGCCACTCAAAAAAAAGGTGGTGAACTTGCCATACACACCAGTGTTTTGGATTGCAGCTGGTTGAAAGCAAAAATTGTTGAGGTAGTCATTGTGTTTTCACCATTTTGCAGCCTTCCAAAGATATAAAATAGGAAGTGACTACAGATACACCTGGCCTGATGCAATTCAAACAAAAGGGTCAGTTTATCATTCAAACGGTGTGGATCTTGTAGCCTAGGGGTTATGCATTGGCTGCTATGTCAATGGTTTTCGGTTGCACTCTCACCTTGCCGACTTTCTTTTTTTTTCTTTACTTTTTTTTAGGCTTACATGTTACCTCTAAGGGTTAGTGTTAGGGTAGGGTTAGGTAAGCATCAGCTTAGGGTTAGCGTTAGATTAGGATTAGGTTAGCGTTAGGCCAGGGTCAAGTTAGGGTTAGGATTAGCGTTAGGGCTACTGTTAGGTTAGGTTTAAGGTTTATCTTTGACATTTAGTTCGTTTCTACCAAGCCTACTGCACTCTCGTCATGCATTACTATTACGTCACAGGTGGCGTATGAATAATTTTTTTAATTTCAAGATCCACAGGTGTATAGCCACTTCCATGAAATAAATATAAAGCCAAGATAAAAGGTTCATAAAGTGCAAAACATCTGATGCAAAAAAAAATTATAAAAGCATGCAATATACCCCAAAAACAAAAACAGCAAATGAAAGGGGACCATGGCAAACATCAACAAAGGAATCATGACAATTCAATTCAACAGAGGTATCCACAACTGTCGCATCCCATAGTCTGACTAGTCATATTAGTAGACTAGACCTCTGTACCAGCAGGGGCCCAATTCACTGCAACAACGCCCTTGCTTTGCTTGCCAAACCCTTGATTCTGGACCTGCTAAGGGTAGGCCGAAAAGTTGTTCGGCTGTTGTTCAACAAAACAACAGCTTGAGCTTAGAGCTAAACTACCTTAGATTTTTGCTAAGAAATTTTAAAGGAATTTTGACTGTTAATCCCTTTAGGTTAATCAATTCAACTAGGTTTCATAAAAGGTTTTTCGGCGTGTTCTTATCCAAAATCAACCCTCGAATCGTGAGATTTCCACTTTGAAACCGAATGGTATGCACCACTGCCAGCCTACTGTGGACAGTGGACACGACAGAAAGAATGGTTTAGCTTCATCTCCCTCGCTACCTGGCTGCATTTGCCTGCCGACAGTAGCGGCAGCATAAAAATCACGAATATCCGTCACCACCGGGACTCGAGTCAAAGTCATTTTCAAAAATCTCCAAACATCTGATCGACAAATCGAGTTGTTTTCACCAAAGTTGCGGAGTTGGAGGTAAGACATCCGACTCAGGCCTTTCCAGAATTTCCGACACCCGACTCCGACTCCACCTTTCCAAAATTTCCGACTCCGACCATTCCAAAATTTCCGACGCCTCAACATAAAGAGAATGAAGTTTGGCTGTCAAGATCAATTGAAATGGTGGAGTACAGCAAGAAATCTCTGTTTCAACAAAAGTTTCGAAAGAAATTGCACCATTTCAACAGGAATTATCAGCTTAGGAATGTGATGCGAAAAATTTATCTGGAAAGCCGTGTTGCAACCTCTCCGTTGGCGTTGCGTTGAATGTACGATTCATCACGAACGGGATGTGCACGAAGAATAACACCCATATGCACGTGTCGCAAACAAGCCAAAATAGAGTGATCGTGGCGTGTAATCTCAGCTGATACTAACATGTCAACGATTTAACGTAACAACAATCGGCGTCGGAAGGGTGGGGGCAAGCCCCTCCTGGATTTTGAAAATTTCAGCAAAAAAAGGTTGTTTTCTTAATTTCGAGTGGGATAAAACAAATTTCACCAGTTTCGGCCCCCCCTGGGGGAAATTTGGAAAAATACCCTAGTGGCCCTTCCCTGGAAAAAATCCTTCTGAGGCCATGGGAAAAAACTAGCGTACACGAAGAGTGATCATGGCATGTGATCTCTATTGTTCCTTGCTGCCACAGTGTGAAGCTTTGCACACTTGCCGCTCGAGCTTTCCGATCGCAACAGCCGGATTTGGAGTCGGCCAAAAAAATCTGACTCCGACTCCTGTGTTGTTAGGACTCTGACTCCACACAAAAAAGATTCTGACTCCTTTCCTTACGACTCCAACTGCGCAACCTTGGTTTACACACAAAGAAATGAACTATATTTGCTTAAGTGGTGATCAATATTGATACAATTTTTCTGTTTTACCTGTGTCCCCTAGTGGTGTTATGCTAAATTTTTGGGATCAGGTATGCCACCTTACACGGAGGTACAGCTGGGTCTTTGCTTTTCACAGAGGGGTCAGCAGCGCACAAAAAATCAAGCACATTATTCTGGTTTAATTTAGCATTTGCATATCGTCATCATGGCAGTTAACCTCATACTTTTATTTTGGGTCTTTTGCAGATGCAGAGATGAACGGATTTATGTTTTTCCCATCCAAATGAACCACAGAAGTTATACAATAGAATCGCGTATAATGTATAGGGTACAGCGACAGATTTCCCGTAACGACGTTTTTTCGTCGATCCCGACAGGATTCCTATATTCACATTCATTCGTGTTTAGCTATGATGCCTTGTTAGAGGTAAACGCATTTAGGTTTTTTGAAATCCAAGTCCAATCCGACAATTCCATTTCCAAATCCGATAAACTGACAATTTCAAAATCCAAAACCTGTTTAAATCCAAAATCATATAAATCCCCTTCTGCTAACGGCAAAATAGATCTACTAAGGGCAAAAAATTCTTCAATTATTTTGCCATTGTGCTTTATTTACTATAATGTCCATTTACTATTGGTTTCCTTTATTGTGGAACGGATCGAAGATTTTTGCTATCCTAAACCATTCCAAAATTTTCATTGTGTAACCCAGTCCAATCCTTATCCGGTAGTACTATCGAAATATATGATCCAATCCGGTTTATATTCGGTAAAAACTCTGATTAAGCATTTGAATGCAGTGATCAACGAAGGTTGGATATCTATCACAGATGAGCAAACTGTGAAATTTTTCAGTCCGAGTCCAATCCTGATCTGAAAAAACTTAATCCGTTCCAGTCCTGATCCGCATAATTTTTGAAAATCATCAATCTGATGCAGTCCTGATCCGTGTAAAATCATGCATTGTTATTTTGCCTCATGATGCAAAAACACTGCTGGAGTTATTTTGCGTACAGCTAAACATGATTGGTTAAAGGCAAAATAGTTCTAGCAGTGATTTTCCTCATCATTGAAAATAGACACAGCCTTTTGGCATTACCAAAATTTACCAAGGCATTGTCTATTTTGCCTCATGAAGCAAAAGAATTGCTGGGGCTATTTTGTCATTGGACAAACTGATTGGTTGATCACGTGAGAAGGACGATACATTTGGATTAGCATATGGTCCTTGTCACGTGACCTATAACTCTAAACCTAAACCCAAAACCTGTAGGCCTACCCAAAACCTAAACCCAAAACCTAAACCCAAAACTTAAACCCACAGCCTAAATCCCAAACCTAAACCCAAAACCTAAACCCAAAACCTAAACCCAAAACCTAAACCCAAAACTTAAACCCAAAACCTAAACCCAAACCTAAACCCAAACCTGAACCCAAAACCTAAACCCAAAACCTAAACCCAAAACCTAAACCCAAAACCTAAACCCAAAACCTAAACCCAAAACCTAAACCCAAAACCTAAACCCAAAACCTAAACC
>Ga0210059_1014488_pt1 | contig 11641 bp, 7 predicted proteins | sample Ectturendosymbi2_FD_188042 | JGI IMG/M metagenome (GOLD analysis project Ga0210059, IMG submission 188042) | Ecteinascidia turbinata endosymbiont from Florida, USA - Sample 2 (SPAdes) (version 2) | ecosystem: Host-associated > Tunicates > Ascidians > Unclassified | place: Key West, Florida... | reverse complement strand
CTCGTAGTCATTTCGCGCCCCTCGCAGTGATTCGGCGCACCCGCAGTGATGCGGCGCCTCCGCAGTAATTCGGTGCCCAAGGAATTGTGCCCCTCTTGCCCCCTGTCGTTACGCCCCTGCCCTAGGGTTCCATAGATAAATCTAAAGGCTTCCACGAGCTACACTTTCCAGTGTTAAGTAAAAACTGCTGATATGTCCTTTAACCCTTTGGGTGTGTAGAAGCCGCTACATCGTTTGATCTAGCTTGATAACGGCAATTTATGTGGAAAAAGCGTTCATGTTTACTTGGCAGTTCTGGCGGGGGTTCCTTGTCCACTAAAAATAATCTTGCAGTGTTCCGCGAACAAAATGACATCACATGTGATGTTCTCAGATACATTTCTGATGTCTGACGTTTTGTAGACATACCTGATGTTGACTGCGTTGTTTTTGTGCTTTCGACATTCCTCTCATTTTAGGACAAAAATTATTTAGATTCATGATTTATCGGTTGCTTTCGTCAATCTCTCACCCTGATGTCTGTTTGGTTATCCTTTCAAACTAAAGAAGCTCTCTCTTCCCTGCTTTGAGACCAACATTTCACGTAAATTATAAACGACTTCTCTATTTAATGGCGATATTTCGCTCTGTTTCGGATTCAACGAGGGTAATCGCGCTTGGTTAGGTTTGTTAATAGAAGCATTTGGCTTAGATGAAAATATGGCGTAAAAATGTAATGTTATCTGATGTTGAAAAAGGCAGCAATATGATATTTATGATACTGATCCCAGTGTCAACACTGATTGATATTTGATACTAAACGGCAGTCAGCAACCTCTAGCTTTAGCACGCAAACATCAACATTTTCGTGACATTTGTGCAATAGGCATGATGCACAAGTAGAGAATCATACCCATGCCAAAAGAACGATTATTAGGACAAAGTTACCAGGAAAATCAAATATATTTGCATTGAACAAAACCGAAAATACTTATAGGCTTTTCAGTACCGATTACTAAACTGGCAGACAGTAAAACTTGTAGAGAAATCAGTTGCTGTTGGGGGCGCTGATACTTAACGCAACATAGGAATATAATATAGAGTTGTATTCTTGTATACTGTAGCTTCTGAGTAGCAAATATTTTTCAAACGAGTATTTTATTTGAAATAAATAAATTTCATCACGGGGGGCCCCCTTGCGGCGGGGTACCCTGGGTAATTGCCCCTGTTGCCCGACTCCTAATCCGGTCCTGCATCAGAGTTACAATTTATCTCTCAATGTCCAGACAAAAATGTGTTATATTTTGCCCGTACCAAACGTATTTTTTCTGTTTGGCAAACTGTTATTTTCAGGTTGCAGCAGATCCCGAATGAATTACTCAGCATTTTCACCACCAGTACGTGCTTTGTGCCAGCACTACAGAAAAAATTATATTGAGAAAGACACGGCCTCCCCAAATACTTTTAATCTTTGCTTAAACACAACACTTTAAAGCTTTCAGCACCACTCCTTACATAATCTTGTACACGGTTTCCTTGTCGTTATGGATGGTTACGTGCTTGAATGTTTTGCAGTGCAAACATTTAAAGTGGTTAAGCAAAACGACATGAACGTTGAACAACAACAAGACTCTAGTCAAGGTGACCGAAAAGCAAAAAGTATTTTTTGCGGAGTGCATGATTGACTGCGTTGCAACTACAGTTATGCACGGGGAGAGTTACGCCTTGGACAAGATTTAGCATAAATACTTGGCGAAAAAAGGCCTAAAAGGTTGAGTGGTCTTACCTTTTTTTGCTGAACAAAATCTGATCTATTTTGTGAGTTATCTTAAAAATCGTTTGAACAAGGATATTTCTTTTCATATTCATTGTGAGCTCGGTGAGGCAATAACAATTTCGCAACAAAAATGATTAAGAGTTTTGCCAGTGCTCGCATACTCTGTACCACCTGACTAATGTTCTTGGGCTAGATATAAGCAAGATTTGTGTTCGATGAGCATCGGGCTAACAAAGTGGCTGAATTCGAGGCAGTGCTTGTCTGGATTTATGTGAGGAAAATTATAGAAACGAAGTTGACAATGGTTGCCAACCACTGATTGGTACAGACACACTTACACTTACTTGAAACATGGTAGACCCGTGTAGGTGCGGGTGGTACCAGTAAGTGCCGGCAGGTTGCTCCTTACTGATCTGATACATGTATTTGTACGTCTGCCCAGGACCAACGTGGACAAACACATTGTCTTGTGGTTCCTGTAAGACAAAAGCGATAATTACATCGTCGTGGAAACGAAGAAAGGCGATAGCGACGAAGACAAAGAAGACAGCTAAGCTTTCACAAATAAGGTCGAATGTAAAAGTATTTATAGAAATTCGCAAAGGTATTACATTATTAGAACTGCCCAACATAAATGCTGACATCATCTGACATACATCACAGTAAGACTCTTAGAATAACAACAAGCATTTAAAGCAAAATGCTAGCGCTGTTCGAGATAGGAGTATAATTACCTTGTTAGTCTCTCGTAATCAAAAATATAAAAAAATGCAGTTTTAACTTATCAATATGAAAGAATGCTCGGAGATTTTACATTTACGACGTTCTTTTGAGAGTCTCAGACGTTTCAGCGTATCTGTGCTTTAAACTCGTTCTGTTTGCAGCACATAGTGTGAAAGCAGATCGTCTAATGGCAATAGTGCATCGTAGACTACGTCCTACGACGAACCTGCTCCTCATATTTGTTCACATAAACCCATTCCTGTAAACCTCAAGTGCTGTTTGAGGTTATTCGTCAATTTTTGTTCGTCCCAAGCAAGAGCGCAGTAAATGACTATTACGGCTCCGAGTCAGGGACGGCATGCTGCAATGGGGAAGACGCCTGTCCTGTATCAGTCCAGTCCTTTGGCATCAGTCGGAACATCAAACGTCCATCTTTTCCATGTAAGAGAAACTAAACTTTCGCGGTCAGCAAACTTTGCTCCTCCTACGGTGTTATGACACACAATGGCTCTGCGATGTTGGGAGCGATTAAGTGTTTCTTTATATTGTTACCCAGTACAGAGCAAAAAATGATGCTATGCGAGCGATTTCCAAGCGGGTCCGTTTGCTAAGGTACCACCCGCTGCTGCAAACGCATTCTGAACATGCGCAGCATAGGCCAGGGGTTTCTAAACTTTTTCTGACCATCTACCCTTTCAGCATTTCGACAGATGAGCATGTACCCCTAAATTATAGAAAAATTTAACAATAAGCATAATATCATTTTTTAAAATAATATTCACTGATATGGGTAGAAATATTTTTTAAAAATAATACGCAATTGTATTTTCCCTTCTGTTGCTAACCTTAAATGTACCCCTTCAGATAGGCAAATGTACCCCTAGAGGTACATATACCCCAGGTTGTGGGCCCTTGGTGTAGGCTATTCAACCACAGTATGGTATTTCACGAAGCATGGCACTACTCAGAACGAAAAGATGGTGGACTTCGTACCTATGTATCCATTTTTCGAACGTTTCAGTTGAAGATATTAGAAACTACCGAAAGCCACTCTAAATCTTTCTACTTGCTTGATCATTTGTTATTGAAATGCCATGGTAACAAAAGTTGTGCAACTGCAAGTCAGATATGCGCTGTAAGCTCATCCAACCACGAATGTTTTGTTGTTTTGAGGGGAACCAAATCAAAATTGTTCTCTGGTCGAAATGATTTCTCTCATACTGTACTTAACTGATTGTGGCGTAGCCAGCCCAAACGTTTTGGGGGGAAAAATTTGGGGGCGCCAAAATTTTTGATTTAGGCGGGCATAGGGTTTCCAGATGCGTTTTGTAAAAATACCGGCCATTTTGATTTGTCAACAGTGCCACATCTAAGCTGTGTCGTAATTCATAAGCGGCACAGGGAAAAGAAAGAGCGACAATCAGTATTGTTAGGCCACAATTAATAATTTGCCTGTATTTTGGCTGGCTCATTACATTTCTGTGTGTGCGTGACGCGAAAATCGTACCAACGATTGCATCAATAGCAGCAAATAAACTTCTCTGAAAAAACTGTCCTGACAATATTCACTACTACAGTCATTATAATTTGTGAAATTCGGCGTTAGTTCTTTCGAAGTTGCGGCAAATTATTTATTTTCAAAATACCGGCTTCCGGTACTGAATTTCAAAATACCGGCCTTTTACCGGCCTCCGCTAAATTAACAGTAAAATACCGGCCAGGCCGCTGAAATACCGGCCATTTGGCAACCCTAGGCGAGCAACAATGTTTGGGATAACGCCTTATAAAGCACAAAATGATTAGATATGCTAAAACGTTGGGAGGCATGACCCCTGGGGCCACAACTATGACAGATTAGTCATCATTAACCATGCTACACGGAGCAGCATTGTCGTTGAGAAGTCGGGACGGCAGAGTGTGCGCCTACCCTCCTGGCCCGGAGTCGTTAATGAGGGTTCGTCAATTAATAAAGAAGTTTATAAGGAGAATTCACGTTTTCTTTTGTAAAACATTGTTCAAAAGTCAAGCGGTTTCACACAATTTCTCCAGTCTACAGGCGTTTTAGTGTTTCATGTTTAAAGTTTATTATCTTTTCATATGCCTCAGCTATTAAACAGAAACAATACTGAGAACCATAGTGCAAAAGGAAACCAAATTGTCAGTGGAAATCAGAATAGGCTAAATGAAAACGCAATGGCAAAATAGCTGATTAATGTAAACACGATTGTCACTGTATCACGTGAGGATTGGTGATGGACCATGACTGTCTTCGAGTCAACCAACCCGTTTGTCACTTTATGCGCAGTGTTAAAAAAACACTAGTTGGAAATCAAATACAAAAACAAACAAACATAAAACATGTTGAAGTAAATTTACAGATGAAAAGAGCATGCCTATGTACACAAAAGAGTGGGTCAAATTTAATTGAGGAAGTTTGGTGTGGTCAAGAAATGTTTAAGCAAAGTATAAAAGAAGAATAAAAATCGATGAGGTTTGAAATCAAGACAAAACAGAAAGCTATGGATTACATTTTCATGTCGAAAAATGGGATGTCCACAGGAAAGAACGAGAACCATAAGGTAAAGATACATAAAAAACAGACAATATTACATTAATCAAATTACTGAAACTTTCAAGGTTTAGTTTTTGGTAAGTGAAAAGTTGCTAAAATATATAATCATGTATCTTTTTCATGTAGATGTTTCTTAAGTTTCTATTTGAAGGTAAAAGTGGAAGAAGACTTAATACAGTCCACACCACTGGGCCAACAGATGCAAGGGAACATTTTCCTGAAGAAATGTTGACTCCAGGTAAAAACATGTTCTTAGAAGTGGATAGCCTTGTGGGTAATTAGTTAATTGAGCTGATTGGAATAAAGTAGTTATCAAAGTGATATGAAAGAGGTTTGTTGTAATAAGAGTGCATAAATTTGCCTACTGATAAGGCATAAAGTTTAGGAAGGCACAATATGTTTATGTGCTGGAAAGATTCTTCCAGATTTCCAGATATATCTGGTTAGTTTGTCTTGTGCAAGTATTAGTCACGTGAAAAACAAGTGCACAAAACAATCATGCATTTACATAATGAAAGATGTGCCTCAGTTTTGACTAAAGCAGGGGTTCCCAATCTTTCCACGTCTGTGTACCCCTTCAGCGTTTCGATAGATGAGCGCGTACCCCTAAACATGGACGCTGGAGGGATTCTTTCCAGGAAGGGGCCAATAGTGGATTTTCTAGGGGTGGGCCTAAAATGTTTTTGCAGGGTGGCCAAAAATGGCAAAATTAAATTTTCACCACTCGATACTAAGAAAACAACCTTTTTTTGCAAAAATTGATGGGAAAATGTCAAATTTCAAAATCTTGGTGCGTCCTTGGCCTCCACTTCCGAAGCCAATGCCCCTGAAATTTCTATAATGAAAAGGCTGAGGAAGATAACAAAAATATATTTACCAATACACATGCAATGATTTTTGAAAATAATATTCAATTATTTTAATTTTAATATTTTAATCTTTGAACCAGACATGAAGTCCATAGAGCACAAGCACGCACTATCCGCACAACACAGATTGATACTAACAGACACAGAACATTTTGTATCAGCGTTGGTGGTAGGATCACAGGAATACCGATACTTTTTCGCTAACTTGTAACACTTCGTACAACACTACATTACAGACACTTCCTCAACATAGTTGTTGGCTAAGTCGTAATACTAGGTGGCGGAACCGGGGGGGTGCATGGGCCTAGGCTCCCCCACATTTGTTTCTGGGGTGCCTGGCCCCCTAATTTTTTTCCTAAATATCGTAAGTTTAAGGAACACCTTTAGTATTAGGTCCATGTGACAATGTAAATCGTTCACTGAAAAAAAACGTTGCAGAATTTTGGCAGTATTTTGTCGATATTATTTCTAACATATTATTTGTAATTTGGCAGGATTTCGTAATTGTTTGGCAGAATACACCGTGCACAGTCTGTCACCCTGCTATGGATTGCTTACCGCGTTGGTGTTGTTGAACAGTATTGCCAGATGGTATAATACAACACAATTTTCACAAAAATGGTGTCATTTTACATGCTTGTGTGCATTGGCGTCGGAAAGAATTTTTCCAGGCGGGCACTAGTGGATTTTTCCAAACGTTTTTCTACTGGGGGCCAAAAGTGGTGAAATTTGTTTTTTACCACTCGAAAATAAGAAAACAGCCTTTTTTGCTGAAATTTGCAAATTCCTGCTCCCTTTTCGACCCCATGCTTGCGTGTAGGAAAAAGTTCGTGCCACACCATTAAACAATTGGCGTAATTTCAAACGTTCCAACACCATTCTTAGTAGTGAATTTTTTCTGAATCTTATACGCAAAGTGAAATACTTGACAGATCAATTTAAATTGTGTTTAACTTCTTGCATTGGCACACTAAATATCTATATTTTATTTCTGCATTGGCAGCAGTGGCGTAGCCAGCCCAAAATTTTTTGGAAGTTCAAAATGTTTGATTTTAGGAGAGTAACAATATTTTGTTTGGGATGCCACTTTTCAAAGCACAAAATGATAATATATGCTAAAAAGTTCGCGGGGGCATGGCATCCTGGGCCCCAAGCTACGCCTATGATTGGCAACACAACTGGCATCCTTACAGAAAACTTGCTAGTTGCTGCATATGCTTGGTCTTATCTTTGCATTCCGGTATCTACAGTTGTAGAATGAGTATTCAGTCATGTTACCTCTGTGTTCCAGACAGGCCCGTAACCATGGAGGAGAGAATCTCCCCTGCAAAACTTTTTGCCCGCCTGGAAAAATGTGTTGGACATAGTTTAAAACTACTGAACATCGTTTAAAAAGTTTGGGCCCCTAACAGAAACTTCTTCGTCCCCCCATCGTGTCTCAAGCTGGTTACTTATCCATTAGAGCCCGAGCTGCCCTATGCAATTTAGTATTTTTAAAACTTAATTCATATCGGACTGAATGTTTTTTGAAGCAATGGATTTGTATAGAACATTGGATTTGAAGTCTAGTCCAACGGACAGTTATAATTTCAAACAAACGATAAATTGCCCAGCAACTCGGGCTAATGTGAATGAGCCTAGTAAGCAGAGGACTTACTGGCGTTAACATTGCTCTGTGACGTACGTTGGTCAACAATGGAGAAGTTATCAGAACTTCGCATTCATTGTTACGCAACTAACGTCACAGAGCAACGATAATGCCAGCCACAACGAAAGCAAATGGAAATTTCAGTGACTCAAGCCTCGAACGGTTTTATTCCGTCAGGATAAGCTGCATGATGAGCCTAAGTGACGCTGTTGGCCTGGGTCGCCCATGCAACAGCCTATTTGAATTTCAGGTGATTCACCGACACGTTTTCATAATGGTGTAATTTTGTCTAAAATAATGTAATTTAGACCTTCATATGATATACAGGTGATGACGTCATATTTCAATGCTTGTGATGTCACAGTTGCCAATTCAAACCACACAATTTTTCTATAGTATTTTTGACGTGAACTTGTGCCCCCCCACTTTGAAAAAGGTTCCGCCACCCATGGGTACAACACTACATCCAGAGTTGGACGTGAAAATCGCGTTTAAGAAATATAATCCAACTTGACTAAGTCCTGGGAAGTACGAATGGTTTGTGGCCTACACATATCCTCAAACTAACGCTGTAACGTCCGGGCTCGCAGTCACAAAGTGCAATACGTTTGTAGTGTTCAAACAATAAGGACTAATGCTGGTATAAACAATCTGACTGCAGCAAAGCGCGCAACCATACATTGTTGGACTTTTTGTATCGTTCAAGAAACAGATACACAATTTTTCAATAAGGTCTCAAAGGTAAAAATGTTACATTGAACTTGATAGCTACTAACACTCGCTCGCCACGGCAGGTTGTATAGAGCCTGCAACCAAAGTTATAGGCCGCACGCAACCAGGGGATATATGCCTTCCTAAATCACACCAATAGTTATGATGCATACATTGACCTACAAAAGGAAAGAATAAGTACATTTTCCACTGCGTTCGAACATCGGGAAAAAGAAGCTCGCAGCTTGTTCACTGCTTCATATTGATATCGCATTTGTCTCTGAATGTTTTTGTCATCTGAGAGCTCAATATCTAATACAATCCCCAAATATTTGTAGCAGGAAACAGATTTTACTCTTAGTACACCCAGTGTCAGCAACGGGATGGCCGTGCTTCTTGCGCTCTTAGCCACATCATACAAACAGTTTTGCTGCAGTTGAAAATAATTTCATGCAATCCTGCATCAGCCTGACAGAGACACACATCTAGTATACTTTGCAACCCACGTACACTTCGACAAAACACACAAATGTCATCAACAAACGTCAAGTGGTTCAAGATCTCACCAATATAATACCAGCTTTAATGTTGCTTGGTTCAAGAGATAAATCATCTAAATACACAGCAAAAAAAGTATGGAGGCAATACTCCACTTGGCCTAACCCCACTAGTAACATGAAATGGTTCGGACAAAGTCATATATATAAACAATTTGAAATGAATAATGTATTAACATATTGTTTTCCTTCTTTTGCTAACCTCATATTTGTCCCCTTTCAGATAGGCAAATGTACCACTAGGGGTACATGTACACCAGTTTGGGAACTCCTGGACTATACTGTGTGAAGGATATCAGCCAAGTTGCATTCAAATGGGCTATGCAGTTCTGAAGTGCATTCGTTATTAAAAATAACCAAAATTGTATCTTCATCTGAAATGAAGTAACGCAAAATGAGATATTCTGAATCGCTGCTCCGCTGCACGCACCGGCTAGGTGGAACGGATTTTTGAGCACGCGCCACCAACGCTGGCAGGCAGCGTTCGTTTCTCGGCGTGGTCATACCGAAGACTTGAAAAACGGCACTTGCGGCCTGTCCAGCCTCGTGCTCGATGCAAATGGGAGAAACGGTTCATTGACTTTTCATTAATGCAGCATTCATGACTAAAGTAGCCGCTTGGTCCACGGCGCAAGCAAGCGTAAAAGGGCGCCGCAGACTACTCGTGACACTCCGAAATGAGTACAAAAAGCGAACATGAATGAAACTGAACTTTGTTCGGAATGCGGTGGAAAATCTCCTATTAGATACATTTTATCTGATAGGGTTTCTTTTGTTTAGTTATAAAACTGCAAACTTTTGTGAAGAAACAGAAGTAGGCCTACCATATAAATTTTTGACAACCAAACAAAACGCAGATTACACCGAGTAAAAGATATTACAAATTCGCTAAATTTTTTCCGAAAAAATATTTTTTTAACAAATTTGTTATATTTGGCACTGCAGGTTGTACGATATGTCAAAAGTTTCGGCAATCTCTGTATCATTTTACTGTTATTGTTTCAGTGCTAAAAGGTACAGCAATTTTAACCTATTTTAACAACATTACTGGTAAGATTTGTCTGCATTTCACAGCAGTTGATGTTGTCTTAGTGTTTTTGTTTCCGAAGTATTAGCCAAATAGTATTATATCTCAATCTAAGTTCTAAGATTTAATCCCTCTGCCGGAAACACGGCATTCATATTTACCTGACTACTGATGTGGAGTCCATGGGTGTGTAGATTCGTTGAGTTGGGAAGTCTTTGCTGATTGAAGCCAACCTCCTTGTGAGGAAGTGTCAACTGATTTACCTTAACGAAAAAAATTTGAAGTACTGTTTGCAACTGTTCTTCTGATTTTTTATTCAACGCTCGACTTCCTCACTACTGAACACAAAAAATAAGATAAATTACTTTTATCGACTCTTGGCTAACTTTTCATGTGTGGCATTTTACAACCGAGAATGATTTCTGAACACGAGCAAGAAAGCACAATATACAGTAAATCGCAGTTGGCAGATGCAAATAATTTGCTTGAAAACAAACATGACGCCTCGACGTGGATTCATTGGATGTGATACAAAGGTTGTCCATATATCAGCCGTAATCACTTTGACATCAGTAAAATTGCTAAGGTGGTAAGCAAGAAGAAAATCATATCTCCCTAAGTAGAGGATGACAACCAGGGACGGATTTAGGGAGCGCGGGGCCCTAAGGCCACCTTAGTTTTTGGGGCCTCACGCAGGTGTGATCTACTTGGCCGTTTTCCTCAGAAGCGTAACAGTATGCCCCTCTTATGTGTAATGCCCCCTCAAAAATCAATCTTTTGCGGTGCCGACTTTGGTTCTACGCTTGCCTTAGATCGTCAACAGAAATTAAATTTCCATGATTTCTAGCGTTTCTTTACAAGTTTATTTCTGAGATAGAAGCCCGTAACCAGCTTGGGATACCAGGTGACGTGAAGAGTTTTGTAAGAGGGGTCCACATTTTTTAAACTATGTCCAACAGTTTTAAACAATGTCCAAGAAATTTTTCCAGGAGGGCGAAAATTTTTTCAGGATGCCTTAGCCCCCTTGCATTCCGCTGGTTACGGGCCTGTTTAGATATGTACATTTTCATGCGGGATCGTATTGCCGCAGTCGAAAATATCATCTCGTTCTCGATCTATTAGCTGTACGTAAACTCCTTTGTTATAGTTACCACATATTTTATGGACCAAACAAGCACAACGAATTAAGTGGACACAGGGTTTACTTATGCTGTTTTTAGATGTCATTCTCCAAGCAATACAATATATAGTGTTTTAATCCTCTGTGTTATAGGCTGATGGTAAAAAACATGAAGACAAGCATTGCACAGCAAAGCACTGTCACAACACCTTTAGATTACCATATGAAGTAAGCCCAAAGTAGACACGTTTTTCCAAGTAAAACTCACGAGAAGCTGATTTATCATTTTACGAACATATTAAGCTTCAACAAGCAATCTCTGTTTGCGGCAATGTAGTTGGTAACTACCAAACGTAGCATTCAATACTGACAATATCTCACTTAAAAGAAATCTCCAAACAAAATAATTATAAACAAGCTTTCCAAAAATGCCATCATGATATAAAAAAAACATGGAAGCTTGTCAATGAAATAATTGCAATAAAAAACAAATCTCAACAAAATAACAAGCTTTTTGAAGACTCAGAATGCCAAAAACAATGTGAAGATTTAAACAATTTTTTCTCAGGGGTGGGAAAATCCCTATCTACAAAAATAAAACCATCCCCTACCACTTACAGACATTTCATCAAACATATAAATTCAAAAAATTCATTAT